>Ga0209542_10015362_pt1 | contig 12857 bp, 13 predicted proteins | sample RifCSPhighO2_01_FD_184028 | JGI IMG/M metagenome (GOLD analysis project Ga0209542, IMG submission 184028) | Soil microbial communities from Rifle, Colorado - Rifle CSP2_plank highO2_0.1 (SPAdes) (version 2) | ecosystem: Environmental > Terrestrial > Deep subsurface > Rock core/Sediment ...
GACGCAGGGTGCGTTCCCGCCGTAAGAAAGAACCAATCAACCCATCTCCTAACCAAATAAATAACCAATCGAGTAAGGGTAGTCTTGATGAAGAGCAAGTTGTACGGCTGCGTTAATAAACAAAATTATAAACCTGAACGTTTTACGAACACTATCAATTAAATATAATTAAAAAAATGGGCGTGGTTAGTTAGCACATTAAGGTACCAAGGCAGAGACTTACGCTCGAAAATAAATAAAAAAAGTGGAATTAAAATAAATTTAAAAATAGGGGGGTAGATAGTTGAGCATAGAAGCCCTCTACACAATGTGTCGCACAATGTATATTTTGCGACTCGAGCATTTAACTTAGAGCCGGTTAAGTATCTATTGCCCGTCAGGGGAGAACAGCCCTAAACTCCTTAATCGGCGGTACTTTTCTTACCCGCCTAACTCATCCGGCTTGGTCATATGTTCGTTAACTTCTATCTTGTGAAAAGTGAGTCTAACTATAAAGTTTTCCACAGCCGTAGACTGTTGTTTGATTTATAGTCTTTTCATGTTTTTATAAACTTTCCCCTTACCCGTTTAATATTTATAGTGATTTGACTTTTCTGTAATTTGATATAGTTGTATGTATTTCCCTGTTTTATATACAGCGAGACTAAATGAACAAAATACGAACTAGAAGGGATGAGTGGACTACCTGTAAAATATTTTACCCTCAACCCTGACATCCAAGTACTGGCTTGGATGTTCGCTGCTTGAGTTAAACTTTTGCCTAGCCGCGGCCAACTGCCCTGCCTGTACTGCCGGGTCGCCGCCTAAATAGAATTTCACAAAGTAAGGTTGATCAGTTGTTCGAAGATGCAGCTCTTTAGCTGCCGCTGGTAGGACGAGCGATCTAACTGGTATACGGGAGGCCGCTAGTTGTTTTTGCAAAGCCGTTATAAAGTTTACTTCTTCCGCACTCATTACTTGCGTTGAGATTGTTGATTTAAAACCGGATTGATCTTCGACTATTACCAGCTTGGGGTTTTTTGACAAATTTGCTTGATTAGTTATCGCCTTACCTGAACTGCTGACAATATATGTTTCCGATCCGCTTTTTAAGACGATAGCCGGTTCGGAGACATTTAAACGTAGTAGTGGTCTCTGGCTAAAAAGGGGTAGCTCCAGGTCAATCCTTTCCACTTCCGGAAATTGATTCTGCAAATCTTTAATTAAACCGGATTGGTCAAAAGTCACTTTGTTGTGGTTACGCCAGGATTGTAGGGACGAAATGGCAGCTCGTCTGTATGTTTGCTCGGGATGATAGGCCTGGCTGGTCATAATGACTTTGGGCTCGGGCTTAACAAGTAGTGTGTAAGCCAAACCAACAATTACCAAACCTATTACCAACCAATCGATGAGATGACCAAGTCTAGTCTTAATAGCTACGCCCTTACCTTTTTTAGAGGAGCTGGGGCTGGCGCTTTGAGATGATGAGCGGTAGTAGTGCCAAGCTTTTGGCGAACCGGTATTATCCGTGGCCCGGCGGCGTGGGATTTCGGAACGGCGATGGAGCTTAAGCATCACCAGGCTTTTTGGATTTAGGTCTAGTCATATCTATTAAAATTCTGGAGATTTCGCCGGCTGACCCGGGATTGGCAAACCCGGCCAGGCGTTGGCCGAGTTGAGCACGTAAATCAGAATTACTCAAAAGCTCCTGAATAGCTTGTAGTAGAGTTTGAGGCGAGGCACTGTCAGGAACTACCTTGATTGCCCTAGCCTCCAACAATCGCTGGGCATTCTCCAGTTGATGGCCGCCGGCCAATGCGGGATGAGGGATAATAATACAGGCTTGGGCTTGGGCTGCCAGTTCGGCTAAAGTTGTCGCTCCGGCCCTGGCCACTACAAGATCAGCAGCCGATGTGTATTTGTATAGCTGATCAGTAAAATCCATCACAGTAACCTGGTCAATCTGCTCCGGTGATAATTTTTGGTAGCCAGCCTCAACGCTCGAAAGATTAGCAGGACCAGTAATATGGATAATATGCAGCTTTTTAAAGTCCGACAGAAGATTCGGTGCTATTAAGACTATGTGGTGATTAATTTTTGCGGCGCCTAAACCGCCACCCATGACCAATAGAACCGGGTCGAGTGGGTCAAAATCAAGTGCCTGCTTAGCTTGCCGGCGACTCTCGGAATCTAAAGACCCAAAGTGCCCATCAATTGGTATACCAACGTAGCTAACCTTACCGGGGGGGTAGCTATAGAACTCTGGCGGCAAGGCTGTCATGTGTAAACGAGCGAAACGTCCTATAAGTCTGTTAGCCAAGCCGGCCACAGCATCCGAATCATGTGTTACAAATGGTACCGATTTGAGCCTAGCGGCTATTCCAACCGGTACTCCGACAAAGCCGCCTTTGATGAAAATAATATCCGGGGTGGTCTTACCCAGGATGTTTATGGCTTGGAAAGTACCGATAACAACCCGCAACAAGTCGCGGAAATTAAGGGCTATGGTACGGACATCAACTAGGTGCTGCCAAAAACTTTCTCCGTGATAGCGCCGAAACTTACCAGCGCTAATCTTAAATATTTCATCTACACCAGCCTGCTTTATGGAAGAGTCCCCCATTCGGTCTTCTTTAAAACCGATGTAAATAACTCTACAGCCTGGGCAGCGGGCTTTAAGTTCTTGAGCGACTGACAGCAGCGGGGTTATATGCCCGCCGGAGCCGCCGCCCGTCAATATTATGGTAGATGTCTTTTTCATTGATTATTGTTGGACGCGAGCTACTGTAACTAGTATATCGCGAAATTTGCAGGACAAGGCCCATTGCAATAGTTAGAAATACTAAGCTGGTACCTCCATAGCTTACCAGCGGCAAAGTAATGCCTTTCAGTGGCAGTAGACCTAGCATAGCTCCAACATTAATGATCATTTGGGTGCTAATCCAGGCCAGTACGCCGACCACCAGCAACTTGTTAAACATATTCTGGGTTAAATCGATTATTCGCTTAAGCCGGTTAAATAAAACCGTGTATATGCCAATCACGACGCTCATGCCGATAAAACCAAATTTTTCGGCCATAATCGCAAAAATCGAATCGTTGGCCGCTTCAGGTAAATAACCATACGCCTGTACCCCGTGACCTAGTCCCTGCCCAACCAATCCTCCCGAGCCGACAGCGATTAAAGCCTGGCAAGCTTGGTAGCCGACGCTTTGGCAGTCCTGCACTGGGTGAAAGAATGATATTAGCCGATCCCTGCGGTACACACTGGTGCCAATCGCCATAACCGCCGCTATAGCTACGGCTCCAAAAATCAGCCCGACATTTTTTAGTGGAACACCAGCCATAAAAACCATAACTAAAATTATTGCTGCCACTACAAGCGTAGAGCCTAAATCACTTTGCAATTTAACCATTGTAACCCCAACGACTGCCAATAAAATAAGTAGCGGCCTGAGGCTAGATTTAAGGTCTTTTAGTAGCCCTTTGCGGCTTTGGTCTGCTAAGAAACGGGCTACCCAAACTAAAACAGCCAGTTTTATAAGTTCGGCTATTTGAAAAGATAAACCGCCCAGTTTAATCCAACGGTGGGCGCGGTGAAACTCATCTAAAGGCGTGAACATAACTACCAAGGAGCCAATAGCTGCAGCAATTAAAAGCGGGTTAGCTATCGATGTCCAACGCTTAATCGGGATGTAAGTCGCGGCAATTAGCGCCACGATACTTAACCCGATAGCTACCAGCTGCTTGCTTACGAAATAGCTGCTGCTCGCACCTGTAGTAGCGGCCAGTCCCGGGCTGATCGAATAAACCACAACCAGACCAATTGATAACAGGGCCGCGCTTAAAATCAATAGCCAGTAATCTGGTCGGTGGCGGCGGGCATCACCGCTTATAAAACTCCCACTACCGGACTTGCTAATTATATTCAAATCCCGGCGTCCGGCGCCGAACAAACTGCGCCGCGGGCGAGAGTCCATTTAAAGACCTCCGAGAGCAAAAACAATAAGGCCGGCAAAGGCCGCTACTTGGCCGATAATCCAAAAGCGCATAGTAACTTTAGTTTCTGGCCAGCCACTGGCTTCAAAATGATGATGAAGTGGTGATACCTTGAAGATCTTTTTGCCTCCTCGTAATTTTTTTGAAGCTATTTGTAGTAGCACCGAGCCGGCCTCAAGCACGAAAACCGCACCAATAATTGGTAAAATCAGAACGGTATCCGTAAGCATAGCAACAACGCCAAGAGCAGTGCCAAGAGCGAAAGAACCCACGTCACCCATAAAAAAGCGTGCTGGGTAAATATTGAACCATGTGTAAGATAACAGGGCTCCGGCTACCGTCATACAAAAACCGGCGATGCCATATTTCTGCTCGATAAATGCAATTGCGGCGTAAGCGCTAAAGGCGATGACCGCCAGTCCCCCGGCCAACCCGTCAAGACCGTCGGTTATATTAACCGCGTTAGCAGTAGCGAAAACCACCAACACAAACAATGGAACTATCAACCACCCTATATGGATAGACCCCCAGAACGGCACGTCGATACTGTTCACCCCCAGCTTGGCAAAAAACCACCAACCGCCAATGGTTGCTACGATTAACAGAAGTAGAGATTTAATCTTGACCCGCAGGCCGGCAATGCCCCTCCCCAAACTTTTAATGTTAACGATATCGTCAAACAAGCCTATCAATCCTGCCCCGGCCATCGCCGCTAGCGGCAACCAGGTTTCAGACCGACTTAAATTACCTGTAATAGTTACTAGTGCTACCGCGACTACGAAAATCATACCGGCCATGGTTGGAATATTTCGCTCGTGCTTGGCAGCATGGAGTTTGCGGTAAACTTTAGCTACTTCTCCAGTAACTGCCATTGTTCGCGGCTTTTTCCACCATCTGCCCATGTAGGCAGCTGTAGTGTAAAGTGGGGTTAAAAGCATACTAGTCAAGAAACTTAGAAATCCAAGTATAAAAATCTGCTCAATAGTATTGGAAGTAGCAACAATTTGGATGGCCGTCATGTTTTTATTTTTTTCCTACCTTGTAATTATACCACCGGAACTAACCTTGTAAACTCATTATCAAGGTGTGGTTTTTGGTTTGACTCCAAAGTTATCAATTAGGGTGTGGGCTATCTTGATAAAAATCGGTTGGGCTGCCTGCCGCCCAGCGTAACCCGCAACGTGTGGCTCATTTACCCGTACTATAACTACGTACTGAGCACGGTCACCACCAACAAAACCGATATATATACCATTGTATTTGTTTTCAAAGTAGCCGCCGCCAGGCTTTGCGATTTGGGGTGTACCAGTCTTGCCTCCAATGATATATCCGGTACGTGCACCACCTAGGGCATTTTTTGAAACAACGTACTGCATCAGGGAGCGAATACTATCGGATACATTTGGTTGCACTACTTGAGTCCGTACAGCATGAGGCTTATTGGGTATTATTTTGCCGACCGGATCCAGGTAACCATCAATTAAGTATGGTTTCCAATAGATACCGTCATTGACGATGCCGGCCAATGCTGCACCCAATTGTAAGGGTGTAATACTCATACCTTGACCAAAAGCAGTATTAGCATACTGGATAGTTAGCCCAAAACCATTTATCGGATCCGGTACGGAGCCGGCTGCTTCATAGCCCTGCTCCACACCAGTTTTTCTACCAAATTGATAGTGGTTAACCATATAGTCATACCAGGTAGTTCTAGCTTTTTCGTTGACATTGCCTCCGCCCATCTGTTTGAGTAGCCAAACAGCACCTGTATTTAATGATAGCTGTAAGATATCAGCTAGACTGTGAGTAGCCGGCCCTCCATCTTCTTCAACGTTAGTAATAGTTCCTCCGTCGAGCTTGATAAAACTTGGGTCGAAGTATGTAGTATCCTTATTAATTACACCTTTATCCAGTGCTGCAGCGGCAGTAAGTACTTTCATCACCGATCCTACCTCCAATGGCGAACTGACGGCCGGATTAGTAAATAGAGCCGCGTCATCTACTTTATAATATTCGGCTGGGTTATAGGTCGGCCAGTTGGTCATAGCTTTAATAGCCCCGCTGTCAGCTTCCAAAATCAGGGCGCTGCCCGAAGCGCTTCGGGCGTTATCCAGACCCTGTTTTAAAATCTCCTCTAGACGCTTTTGCATACCAATATCAACCGTTAAAACCACGTCCCGGCCGGCTTGCGGATCGAGCTGAATATTGTCCCGGCTGGCTACAAGGGGCACACCGTTGGCATCGGTTATGGCCTTAAGCAGTCCAGGCTTGCCGCTTAAACTAACATTAAGGGCTTGTTCGATACCGTATGTTCCTTGCCCATCATCATTAACAAAACCTAGTAGTTGAGAAGCCAAAGTGCCTTGGGGGTAGGTCCGGTAACTGGTCTCTCGCGTACCAATACCTTTGAGTGCGAGGCCATCTATTTTCTTATGCTTCTGGGGCGATAGTTTTTTAGCTAAAACCACGTAACGGGTGTTTTTTGAGCCCATAAGCTCAGTGTATCTTTGGACATCTCCCCCAGTAATAGCAGTTAACTTAGCGGCATATTCTTCGGGACTTTTGATAAATTTTGGGTCAGCAAACAGAGTATATAGATTTTCGTTTAAAACTATCGGCACTATCCGGGTGCCATCATAGGCTTTAATTGAACCACGTTGGGGCGGAATATTATACTCTTTTAGCTGTCCGCCCAGAGCTTGGCTGCGGTAATAATCATGTTTAATAATCTGCAGGTAAAAAAGCCGGGCTATAAATACTATGCTGACGGCTACGAGCAGAATATACCAGATTCGAAGGCGTGACGACGCGTTCATACCCCTATTTTTTTAATTGCGGATTGTGCCGGCCGGCGTTGTTGGAACTAGGCTTTTAGCTACCTGGCTACTTTTAATACGGTCCAGCGACTGCAGGCGGGCCGCTGTCACTTCCAGATTTTCCTTTTCGCTCTCGAGTTGACTTTGTTGACGCTGCAAAGTATTTATCTGATAGCCATAGCCGTTGGTTTTGGTTACCTGCGTCAGGTATAACAAGCCTATTAGGCAAGCCAATAAAATCAACACAATGGTATTACTAACCGGTCCGAGCGTTTTAGCGCGGCTCCTAAACGAGATAGAATTTTGGCCACGGCGGACGTAGCTGCGGCGATTTACTGAAACTGAACTGGAGTATGTCATTTTTGTTTTTGTTTTTCTAAGGTGTCGTTTTGGCTGCGGCTCCGGCCAAAGCTAAGCTCTGGCCGGACCGCGCGCTTTTAATCTCTTTTTGCTACAAGACGTTTACGTGCACCTTGTAAGCGCGAGGAGACTCGTCTTTTATCGGGATCGACATCGGTGCCCTTATCCTTTCTTTTTGCTTTTTATTTTTACGGCGGCCCGGAGTTTAGCACTACGGGCGCGCGGATTGGAAACTATTTCAATTGAGCCGGCGGTAATCGGTTTTTTGGTCAGTAGTTGCAATTGACTGTCATAGCGGCCTTGAGCATGTTCGGTAAAAAAACTTTTTACCAAACGATCTTCGAGGCTATGAAAGCTAATGATTGCCATCCTTCCGCCGGGAGCCAGTAGCTCCAGCCACAACGGCAGGCTAGCTTCGAGCTGGGCCAGTTCACTATTAACGGCTATTCGAATGGCCTGGAAAGCTCTGGTGGCAGGATGTAACCGGCTGCGGCCCGGCCAAACCGGAGCGATAATATCAGCCAATTGAGCCGTTGAGCTCACTGGCCGGTATTTGACAATACGGCGGGCAATGGCCCTTGCCCGCGGTTCTTGCCCGTACCGATAAAAAATATCGGCTAGTTTTGCTTCGTTCCAGGTATTGACTACGATCGCGGCCGTTAGCGTCTGATTTTGATCCATACGCATGTCCAAGGGCCCTTCCTTACTCAAGGAAAAACCCCGTTCGGCCCTGTCAAGTTGCGGTGACGACACGCCTAAATCAGCGAGAATTATATTAAATTGCTTACCTTCGTCCAATAACTGCCGGCTGGCTTTCAAAAAATCGGTATGGATTACCCGGATTTTTTGACCGCCGAACAACCGCTTTAAATGCTCTATGGCAGCCTCGTCCTTATCAATGAGGGTTATGGCACTCGGTTTCCGGGTAATACCCAGAATCGCTTGGTCGTGCCCGCCGTAACCGGCCGTTAGGTCCAGATACGATTCGCCCCTCTTGGGCGCGAGATAGCGGATTAGCTCATCGGTGAGCACGGGAAGATGCGTAAGGGTTTGTTTAACCCTGCCCTTCCCGAAATTCCTTCGGCTTTTTTGTGACATGTTTTTCTTTCAAAAGTTTTTGTTTTTGCAAGGTCACCTAATTAGCAGCCAGCTTTTTGTTTTTGCTTTGAGAGGTTTTTGTTTTTGTTTACCTTGGTCGAATGACCAGGGTGTAAGGGCTTATAAGCGCGATTTGTTGAGCATTGCTGCTCTTCTCGCTTTAGGCCCTAAAGTTCTTTGTGAGAGACTTTTGTGAGGTGGAGTTTTGGGAGGTGTTATTTGAGAAAAAAGTACTAAGGTTTTGATAACGGTGGTTACCTTGATTACCACCGGCTGACTGCTAATTAGCTGACCTCGAATTGATATTTTGCTTGATCTAGCTAACTAGTTGCTTCTAGCCTCGAATTGTTAGTTGCGTGGGTTGCTTGCCGACAGCTACGGCCTACTTGGCTTCTAAGCGAAAGTAGCGCCCAGCCCGGACAGCTTTTATATCCCGCCCGATGCCAGCATAATCCAGTAAATGCTGCTCTATGGTGACCCGGCCTTGCTTGCCGTCAATCACAGCCTCGGTTTTGCCCGTTCTGAACTGAACATTGAGGTCGGCCGTTTGCTCGTCAAGGATATTACCTTGCAGCTCCGGTTCGACCAATTCGTCCCAGACGGACTTTGGATATAAGTGCAGATAGTTCTTAAAACCTTGGGTTATGACTGCCCCGCTTTCAAACTCAACTCGAAGCTCGGCCGGTATTGTCAGCCTCCGCTTGTCATCAAGCTTGCGTTCGAAGTAGTCTCCCATAGTGTTTTTTGATCTGCTAGTGGTTTTTGTTTTTGCGGGCAGCCTATTTTGGACTACCCACGTTTACCCACTGCCATGAATATACTACCCACCCCTACCCACAAGCAAGGGTTTTAAATAAAAACCGGCGCTTTTGCAGCGCCACTTTTCCACAGTTCTTTAGATTAGATTATTTGTCTACAATATGTAGCGTAGGGCTAGTTCCCGTCTACACTATTTTCTTGTTTAGAGGAATCAACTAGCTCGCCAGTATTGGCATCGACCGGTAAAATAATTTCTTCCCCTTTATAAAGATCATAACCATTTTCTAAAGCTTCTTTACTTAGTTGTGGCTTAATAATTTCATCGATTACCTCTCGAGGATCCCGTTCCGGATAAGCCTCGGCCGCGATGTCCCAAGCCCTTGTATCGCTAGACTTCACGACAACGACTTTATGCGGATCATTTGGATCAGGCAATTCAAGACCGTTGGTCCAGCCCATTCTTTCGCCAGCTTCTACTATGGGCTCTGTTATCCACTTCACGGCTTTGTTGTCAGCAGCAACCAGACCCCCAAATCCGGCCATGCCAATCATGCCTAAAGCTATAGTCCGGCGCAGTGCGAAATTGGGTTTTTTTTCTTCCGGTCTTTTGTTTTCTAGATGTTTAGGGAACTGAATAATGTCTGCCATAATAAATACATACTAGCATAAAATGTTAAAACGGTCAAGCTTATTAGTTTTTATGTGCCTTTTTGGAGGTCTTCGATGCGCTGGGCAAACCACTTAGCGCTATCTCTGACGTTGCGTTTCATGCCGTGTTTCCTGTCAACTGCCACCAAGCCGAACTTGGGCCACCAGCCATCAGCCCACTCAAAATTATCCAGCAGGCTCCAGTGAAAATAGCCTTTAATGTCCACGCCTTCGCTGATAGCCTTCTCCATAGCCACGATTGTTTCTTCAATCCACCACCTTCTGTACTGGTCATGCATATCCGCCACACCGTTCTCGGTTACGATAATCGGTTTTTTGTAATGTGTCCAGGCCCGCAGTAGTAGTGGGTATAATCCTTCGGGCTCCATATACCAACCAAGGTCGCTTTGGGGCACATGAGGGTTTTTACGTTTAAGGAGTCCTGTGTAATAATCTGAAAAATAGTAGTTAAAACCTATAAAATCCTGATAACGTTTAACCCGGTTCAAAAACCACCAGTTCCAAAAGTAGCGCATGAATTTAGTGGATATCTCATCAATAAAATTATGCGGCCGCTTGGCTTGAATATTGGCCAGTTGAGAAGCGATTCCTATGTGCAATTTAGGGTGAGCCGATTTCAAGATTTTGTAAGCCTGGCGGTGGGCCCGCACCATATTCCATACCACAAACGACGATGAAAGATAGTTTTTTTCCTGCGGCGGCCAAAGGCCGATTGTATAACTGTGCGTGGCATAAACGTTTGGCTCGTTTATAGTTATCACGTAGCGCAGTTCAGCCCCGTATTCTTCGGATATCTTGGTGATAAACCGGCGCCAATATTTTAAGTTGGAGCCTTTTTTAAACCCGCCCCGGCTGGCAAACCAAGTTGGAAAAGTCCAGTGCCAGATATTAAGTACCGGCATCATGCCCCGCTTTTTAAGCTCCCTGATGTAAGACTGATAGTAATCTACGGCTGCCTCGTCCCACTGCCCTTCTTCGGGTTCAAGTCGTGACCATTCAATGCCAAATCGAAGAGCGTTAAGATTTAACTGCCCCGCTATGTCAAAATCTTGCTTATGGCAGTTATAGTGGTCTACGCCTTGGCCGCTGACATAGTTTTCGGGATTTTGAGCATGATTTTTAATCTCGGACCAAATTGGTAAGTGGGAGTAGCGGTTTTCGGCGTTTCTAGCCAGCTGGGCAGCGTGAGCCAGTTCCCAAACTGTCCACTGGTTATGGTTACTGCCCTCCACCTGGTGGGCTGATACGCTGGCCCCCCAAAGAAAATCTTTTGGAAATTTAAAAGATTTTTGTTCCTGCATTACCCTTATTGTAACAAAATATCTAAGGAACCTGGTCGGGGTCAGGCTAGGGTATTAAAGCCAGCTACGGATTAGTCGTGTTTCTCTCTCGAGCTGGTTTTTTACGGAATTTACGGCTGTCGCGGTAGGCAAGTTGCCGGCGATATTGATAAATGTTTTCGATGTAGCTTTCGAAGCGGTTAAACAGACTGGAATAATGCGGGCTAGGCACCATCAGCTTAAGCAGTTTACCCTGTTCGTGCAGGTACTCCACAATGCAGTAAAAGTCGCCGTCGCCCGATACGATGATGGCCTTGTCGTAATTGTTGATTTCTTTCATAGTCCAAAGTACCAATTCGGCATCGATGTTGCCTTTTACTGGCTTTTTATCTTCCGCCTCCGGCTTGGTGGTTTCTTCACGCGGCCGGGTCATATCATAAGTGGGTTTAAGCACGATAGCGTAGCCGCTCTCCCGAAGCCGCTCATACATGTCTTCGAACTCCGGAACATAGCCGATAAACATGAAAGCCTTAGTAACGCCGTACTTGTCTTGCAGAAATTTGCGGAACTTCTGCCAGTTCATTTTCCAGCCGAATTTTTGGGTACCTAGATTCAGGTTCTGGCTATCAATAAAGGCGTAAACCCGCGGAGTTTTATTAGTCATCATTCCATTCATTGTACGTTATTTATTATTTTAAGCATTCCTCAAGGAGTTCGGGAAATTTACGAGTTTTCATGTCGTGGAAAGTAAAGTGGCCGTAGCCGTGAAATTTTTCGTAACCGACATTCTTCAATTTGGCTCTTAGTTCTTTTACGGAACTTACGATTTCCGGAGCATCTTCGTCGTCCGAAACAAAAATAGTTAGCCCTTTTGTCCTATCAACTAAATTTTTATCTATTTTAAAATCAAAAAACTGATGTTCATTTTCCTGCTCTACATCTATGTACGGAGCAACCAGAACCATCTTGCCAACTTTAACTTCGGGGTGCTCGCTTAACCAACGTACTAAAAATCCGCCGCCGAAACTGTGCCCAACTAAAATTGTTTTTGGATTGACATCGTAGCGTTCAAATTCACGGCAATGTTCCTCCCATGTTGGATTGTAAGCCTGTGGTAATTCCGGAGTTTGAGTTAAAATATCTTTTAGTAATAATTGCCGCTGTAGCCATGGAATCCAATGACAATTCGACTGGCTTTGACGCCTGGGGTCATAATAGCCCTTTTTACTTGGACGACCATGCAGAATAATCGCGTTTTCCATAGGCTTTATTCGGATTGCATGATGGAAAAAGAATTGCCTTCGGTGTCTTTGCAGTAGCAAAATTGGCCGACGCCCATGACTGGCATCACGTTGGTAGTCAGCTTGCCACCGGCAGCTTCGATTTTCTTGCGGGTAGTCTTTATATCATCCACATCGGCGCAGCACACAAAGGCGTTGTGGCCACCGGCACCTCTTTCGCCCTTACGACGCATTATGCCGCCGTTGATGCCCGGCTCTCCCTTTTTTCCAGTAGTCACCAGCCAATACTCCACCCCGCCCTGCCCCATGTCTTTGATCTCCCAACCAAAAACTTTCTTATAAAACTCCGCTGCTCGCAACGGGTCGTCCGCGGCAATCTCAAAATGTACTATCCTTCCCATAAAATCTCCTTCTAATTACAGTTTACTCTTAAATTGCAGAATTCTGTCTTGGTTTGTGTTTATGCCCGATGACAATTAGTTTGGCCCCAACAATACCGGCTCTGCCAATCAGTCGTAAGTCATGTCGAGCGCTGGCATTTTTGAAGTCTTCGATGTCCAGCTCGGCCTTTAAAAAGGGATCATGTCGCAACGATACATCTCCATGATAACCGACAGTATGAGCTGAAATCCCGCCAGGACGTGATCGGTAATAAG
>Ga0209542_10015364_pt1 | contig 12856 bp, 10 predicted proteins | sample RifCSPhighO2_01_FD_184028 | JGI IMG/M metagenome (GOLD analysis project Ga0209542, IMG submission 184028) | Soil microbial communities from Rifle, Colorado - Rifle CSP2_plank highO2_0.1 (SPAdes) (version 2) | ecosystem: Environmental > Terrestrial > Deep subsurface > Rock core/Sediment ...
CAATACGATACGTCGGTCTGCCGGACGACTCGTAGTACGTCCTTGTAAGCATCTCCGCGAGAAGTCCGAGAAGAACGAATTGAATGCCGAGAATAAAAAGGAACACCGCAAGGAGCGGAAGCGGCGTATTGACGAAATTCGTTCCCGCGAACTTGAGGAGTATCGCCCAGAGCGCAACGAGCCCGCTCAAGAAAATACTGATGATCCCGAACGTCCCGAAAAAATGCATCGGCCGAGCGAGGTAGGCCGTGAGAAAAAGGACCGAGATGAAATCCAGGAGCCCGCGCAAGGTCCTGCCGATACCATACTTGGAAACGCCGGCATGACGCGGATGGTGCTCAACAGGAAGTTCGGCGACACGAAATCCTTCTTTGGCCGCAAGAACCGGGAGAAATCGGTGCATATCGCTGTACAAGGGAAGTCCCTCCAATACTTCCCTCCTATACACTTTGAACCCGCAGTTGAAGTCATGTAGTGCAACACCGCTCCAACGCGAGACGACGGCATTAAATACTTTTGAAGGCAGCGTTTTGTCCACCCCATCGTGTCGGACGCGACGCCACCCCACCACAAGATCGGACCCCTCATCGAGTTTCTTGAGCATCCGCGGTACCTCTGCAGGATCGTCCTGAAGATCCGCATCGAGGTTTATGATGACATCGCCTGAGCTCCCCTGGAAACCGGCTGACATCGCGGCGCTCTTGCCGAAGTTTTTTGCGAATCGCAGTACCTTCACGCGCTTATCGCTCTTGGCTATTCTCTTGAGGTCCTCGAAGCTGGAATCCTTCGAGCCGTCGTCGACAAAAATGATCTCCGCATCCCCTTGCACGTTCTTAAGTGCGAGAGAGAGCTTCTCATGCAAAAGTTCAAGATTGCCCGATTCCTCATACACTGAAATGACGACGGAATAGCGCATACCCGCACACTAACTTTGCCGTGATTTTATGCCGTTGCAACCTGCGACGCCAGTTGAGGCTTGACTGCACCGATGAGAATTTCGTTCAGTGTTTCGATCCATAAGAGGCTACGGCAAAGTCAGTGTGCGGGCATACCGCTCTTTGAGCCAATTCATGATGAGACTACCACCGATAACGGCACCGGTAAAGAAAATCGAATTAACCGGATACCGGAAGCGGCCATTGATGCCGAACCCGACCGAGGCCGAGAGCGCAAGCAAGTAGAGAACAACCAACGCCAGAAAAAGAGCATACATACGCTCCCGCCCGCCGCGCATGATCATTGCCGCGATACCGACAAAGAAAAGTGCGCTTATCCCCATCCAGAATGCGCGCCCGAGAAGTGCCGTCGGGAGAGTCCATCCCGCATGCGCGATAGACTCGCGAAGAGCCACGATCGGCCCCTCGGTCATGAGCGTATACGAAGGAGAAAAAAGCACCTCGTAGCGTGGCAGGATATCCCAACGTTGCAGGTAGTATGTCCAGGCATCATGCGTGAAAAAAGTGATCGAGATGCTTGTGAGAACCTTTATGGTCGCCACTGGGTTCGAAAGCATAATGCCGATTCCTTCTTTGAACATCGCCGGTCCGTTTGAGAGATCTGTTTGCAGCGTTGCCCATACTATATTGTGTCGCTGTACAAAGTCTTCTTCAAGCTGCTGCTTTGCTTCAGGTGTCGGAATGTTGTCGCGCACTCCGATGATCGCACCGCCGAGATCTGAATAGACATTCTGTAAGCCGCCTGAGGAAAGTGCTGGTACTCCAAATGTTGTGTAATTCCGAAAAAGCCACGGGCCTATCACAATAAGAAACGGAACGACGGCAAGAGCGAGGTACTTGAGATACGCGCGCGCCGGCACGCGCAGAAAAACAAGCGGAACGAGAACGAGGGGTAAGAACTCCCCGATAGGCCTCACGAGCGCTGCAGCCCCAAAGAACACCGATGAGAGCGCGACGGACCCGATGCCGGGCTCTTGGAGAAATCGGAGCGCTGCATAAGCGCCGCACGCCAAGAGAAGCGCAAAAGTGGTTTCTGTTAAGACCGACGTGCTGATAAAAACGGAGTATGGCTCGAAAGCCATCAAGGCTGCTGCGATCAGTGCTCCGCGTTCATTGCCGGAGACAAGAAGAGCGATGCGATAGGTAAGGAACACGAGTACCGCTGCAAATAGTATCTGCAAAAGAACGATCGGGATATATGAACCGAACGCGCCGATGGATACCGCAAGCATTGCTGGAAAACCGGGTACCCGCATGCTGTCGGGTAGATGCGGCAATTCTGTAAACTGGCTGTATCCATTACCTTCGATCAGGTTGTGCGCAATCCGCAAATACCCGTTGGAATCTCCGAGAACGAAAAATTCGGGCGTATCTTGAAAGAAAAGGTACCCAAACAGAAGAAGGCGGACGACAACGGCTCCCACGAGGATGAGCAACAAGATATTCCTCGTCCCAAGATGTCGCATCGGGGTAGTCTAGCACTGCCGTATTTGCGGTGTCTACGCCCAAGCGGGCTAGCTTCAGAGACACTCGGACGATAGTATGGGATGGATGATTCGTGCCACAAAAGAACGCCTTATTTCCCTCCTGCGACAGAGTGAGCCATACATGAAAACTGACATGGTGTACCTCGCCTCGGGTGGCTTTTGGCTCACGATTGCAATGGCAGTTTCGATGTTGGGAGGTTTCGGGCTTGCACTCGCATTCGGAAATTTAGTGCCAAAGGAGGTGTTTGGGAACTACAAATTCGTATTCTCGCTTGCAGGCCTCTTCGGTACCGTTGCCTTGACTTCGATCGGCACCGCCGTGACGCAGTCAGTCGCGCGGGGCTACGACGGAGCGCTGAGGCACGGGTTCCGGGCGGACTTGCTGTGGAGTATCCCGAGTACCATCTTGATGCTGGCGGGAGCTGCGTACTACTTGTGGAACGAGAACATGGTCGTCGGCCTATCGCTTATCATCGCCGGCATAGGGACCACCCTCTTGAGTGCCTTCAATGTGTATTCCTCATACCTGCAAGGCAAGAAAGATTTCCGTCGCAATACCATCTATGGACTTGCAATCGATATCCTACCTCCACTCCTTCTCATAGGAGTCATGCTTTCCAGTGCTCGCGACTATGTACCTGCATACGTGGCAACATATTTCTTTATAATGATTGTACTGTCGGCTTTCTTTTACGCGCGCACGACCTCTACGTACCGCCCCGGTGACAACCGAAATCCAGAGATGGTGCGCAACGCCCTCCATCTGAGCCTCATGAATGTACTGGGTCGGATCGCGTCCTACATCGACAAAATTCTCATATTCCATTTCCTTGGAGCAGCGCCGCTCGCTATCTATACCTTCGCTGCTGCACCATCACAGTACGTACTGCGACTCAATGGCATTTTCCGGACTCTCGCACTGCCTAAGCTTGCAACGCGTGACATTCAGGCGCTGAAGGAGTCTCTGCCCCGAAAGATGGGGATACACTTTCTGGTAGCGCTTATAGTGACCGCTTTCTACATCACCCTCGTTCCATACTTTTTTCAGCTGCTTTTCCCACAGTACATTGAGTCGATTCCCTACGCGCAGGCACTCGGTATTCTCATACTTTCTGCACCCGGTATCTGGCTTGGCCAGACATTGATAGCGCACATGCGCACGCGCGAACTGTACATTATCAATACCATCAGCCCTGTCATAAAAATTGGACTCTACGCGACCTTGATCCCTATCTACGGTATTTGGGGGGTTATCTATGCAACCATTGCCGCTGGCGCCATGGGTACCGTGGTTGCCTGGTGGGCATACCGGCAGCTTTAGGTCGTGACGAATTTCACGATTTTCCCAAGTGAATTGGTATCAATACCCTCCGTGTCATACTGTAGTGGCAATACACCGTTCTTGAAATCAGCGAGTGCTTCTCGAAAAGCATCGTGAGTTTTGAAAATCGTGCGAAGCTTATAGAGCTCTTTGCCCTCATCAAAATAGTCAAGCGGGGTGAAGTTGAGGAATATCGCCGGTTTTCCACTCCCTCGTATGATGAAATTCGCGGCGGTCAACGGGTGCGCAATGTAGAGGCTTGAAAGTGCAATGAGTTCGTTGAGGTTCGACTCATTGCCGTACACTCTAATTCCGTGTTGTGTGAATTCGGCATACATGGCGACATCCTCCCGCGGGTGCACCTTAAAGAGAATATCGGCCTCACGTTCCGGATACACACTTCGAATATCGTCAAAAATATGCCTAAAATACGCACGCTGCCCTTCCTCGTCGAGATAGACTGCATTGCGTCCCGTGTAGAACGGATTTGAGATCACGAGAATCCGTTTGCGCCTCTCATCGAGGATATATCGCCTGCAAAGCGCTTCTCGCCGCACGGCGTCTTCTTCCAGAGATCGGATCTCATTGTTAATCAACGAATAATCTGCAAAACCGACTACCTGTATTTGATCATCTCGCCATCCGCTCCACACGAAGTATTCTCGTAATGTATTGTCGATTGTCCCAAGCTTCTCGGCATAGTGATGCAGGTGTACGTACACATCTCCGCCATGAAAGAAATCTGCAACCCAAAACAGTGCGCGCAAAAGCAGGTAGTATCCGGCAACAAACGGCGTGCGAAGAAATGAACCGTAGCGTCTCCGGATCTCAAGGTAGCGACTGTAGGGGGAGCGCTTGACGGGCTTGCGAGGGTCGGTATGCAAGGCCCACTGCAATGCGTATCGTTTGACTGCGTACTCCTTCGCACGCTTGAAGAGCGACCGAGTACGCTGGTCAACACCCGGTTCAGTAACAAGAGCGTACGGATGCTCATTGAGGAACGCTTCGAGCAACGTTTGGAGTTTTGCCTCGTGAACGAGCGGCGAATAAAAAGGAATGTGCACGCCCCTTTGTATAAAGCGCGTATCGCACGGTATCGAACGAGCATGACAATACTCGATCATCCCGCTATCCTCAAAAAAAAGAAACATGGGCTCGAAGCCGCGCTCGCGTATCGCTGGAAACAGCTTTTCATAGTACTTGAGCGCTCCGATGTAGCGCGGGATGAAATATATCCTCCTAGAGACTCCCATGTCAGCGCCGCGCGAGCCGTGCCTCAATTGAGGCAATATCTTTCTCTGTATCGAGGTCAATGCTTTCCTCGGCAGACATAATGAAAGGAAGTGTCCGCTTGCCATCGAACCGCGGATCCTCGACACAGGATCCGGCATCCATAATGTAGATAGCGCCATTTGGCATGTAGAGCTTCGGCAATAATTGGCGGTTCATGTTCGCAAACTTGTCTCCCGCAATGTTCTGGAGATAGCCGTCTTCCGTCAAGGTCGACGACTTGAGCACGACATTGTCTATCTCATACACACTAACGAGTGCGTCCGCGTTCGGATTCTTTAAGAGTGCCTCGAATGCACGTGTAAGATGCACAGAAGTCCTCAAGGGGGACGTGGGTTGTAAAAATGTTACATAGTGCGGCATCGAGCTGTGTGATTTTTTGTATTCGAGAAGTGCATGTTGCAAAACCGGTTTTACGTTGGCCGAATCGCTCGCAAGCTCGGGAGGGCGCTTCAGTGGCTCCGCTCCATGCGCACGTGCAAGCGCGAGAATTTCATCGTCCTCGGAGGAAACGACCGCGCGCTCAACGTAGGGGCAGTTGAGCGCCGCTTCGATCGTCCACTCGAGGAGGGGCCTTCCACCGATCGGTATCAAATTTTTCCGTGGTACTCCTTTGGAGCCACCGCGGGCAGGGATGACGGCAACTGCTACAGGCGCGGCCATGATTCGAGAAGCAACTTCTTTATTTCTTCTTTAGAAAGCAATCTTTGCTTGTCAGAAGCATATGCTCCTTCCGGTGCCGGGCGTGCACCTTTGTAGCGGTGCGGCGCCGGGTGCGCCGGGGAAAATGAGAGATTTGGCTGAATAATGAACATGTCTTTTGTTTCGAGAGCGCCAAGAGATTCATCCTCGGTCAGCAACTTTTCATGCAGTCGGTCTCCATCCCGCTTGCCCGTAACGGTAATCGGAAGCGTCTTCGTAATGATCTCTTTCTCAATACCGCACTCTAAGATCGCGCGCGCAAGTTCCCCCACTTTAAGGACTGGCATTTTGAGTACAAATACTTCTCGGTCCTCTGTCAGCTCTGCCGCCTTGAGAACCAGCGAAACTGCTTGTGGAATCGTCATGAAAAAGCGCGTCATATTGGGATCCGTTACGGTGAGGGGTTCTTTCCGCTTCATTTGCGAGAGAAAAAGAGGAGTAACGGAACCCCGCGACCAGAGTACGTTGCCGAATCGCACCGCACAGAGTTTCGTCTTCTTATTCCCCTTATAAAAGAAGCTTGCAAGTACCAGCTTCTCCGCGAGGAGCTTCGTCGTCCCCATGACGTTCGTCGGCGAAGCTGCTTTATCTGTGGAGATTACGACAACGCGTTCCACGTTTCTCTCGAGTGCTGTGTCAATTACATTTTGAGTGCCAATCACATTAGTATGCACGGCCTCGAATGGATTCCGCTCGCAGGCGCCTACGTGCTTGAGTGCAGCCGCATGGAAGACGATCTCTATGTTTTCCATTGCCCGAAAAAGCCGATCGCGATCACGCACATCTCCTAATAGAAAATTTACCGGCGCGTTCTCAGGAAGTGTGCTTCTACATTCAAACTGTTTCGAATCGTCTCGACTGAAAATTCGTATTTGTTTTGGCTTCGCTCTAAGGAGTGCTTCGACGAGCCCTGCACCGATGGAGCCCGTGCCCCCGGTCACGAGGATTCTCTTGCCGCCGAAAGTGCTCTTCATATCGTATGCGTTTCATTAATGCTCTTTTTCGCCTGTTTTGCAAGATTTTTCGGCAATCGAAAAAGTGGAGCTTTCTTAGTAGCGTAATACTTTTTGCACTGGAGGCAGAGCTACCGATTCGAGCACCTTGACGGTTCTCCGCGCAGTTGGTCCGTGATCGTACGGATTGCTCGCTCGCCTGATAATCGCGCGGAGCTTTTTGTTCGTCATCGCACGATACAGTATGCGCTCGATGAGGCTCCGCTCATTCCTAACGGTCAAAACATTCTTGCCCTTTTCCCGATGTTGCTGGCGAGTGCCGATATCCACTGCAGGAACGCCAAACGACGGAGCCTCATGTATCCCGGCCGATGAATTTCCCACAAGCACGTGCGCGTGTTTCAAAAGACGTAGGTAGTCCTCGTACACAATATGAGGAAATACAACGAAGCCTGATTTTTTGAGGTGCTTCACGATCCGCTTTCCGCCCGCATCGTTATTCGAGTAAATGGCAAGCACTTGCGCATCGGTCTTTTTGGCAACGGTGCGGACTGCTGCAATACTCTCTCTGATCTGCCTCTCGACGTCATCAACTTCTGTGGTCACCGGATGCTGGGAAAAGACGATTAGAGGCTTTCTTGGATCAAACCCATACTGCTTGAATATCACCTCGCGAGAAGGATAACGGATGGACCGGATCGTATCGATACTTGGACTCCCGACCAAAAAAACATAGGTCGGGTCCTCGCCGAGCCGAACCACACGCTTTTTGCTCTCACGCGTTGCGACAAAGTGGATGTGGGAGAGTTTCGTTGTCGCATGGCGTAGCACCTCATCGATCGTTCCGCTTCGCTCCCCTCCCTGGATATGCGCTACGGGGATGTTCATATGCACTCCGACGATGGCCGCCGCAAAGTGCGCGTCGAGATCAAATCCGCAGAAAATGAGATCCGGTTTCAATTTCTCGACCGTTGATGTCAGTTTCGCAATATACGAAGAGAGGGCGCGCGCCATCGTGGCGCCGTCGTCGCGATCTCGCGAGCGAAACACAGGAAGCGACGCATCGATCTTGAAGCCATCTCTCTCAACAACTCGCTTTGTCTCGCCGAACGATTTGACTAAATGTAAGCCCGTCACTGCAAGCTGGAGAGTGAGCTTCTTGCTCTTTTGCACAGCGCGCATAATCGGCTTCAAACGGCTGTAGTCGGCCCTCCGCTCTGTCACAAAGAGAACCTTCCTTTTTTTCATGACTTTGCGATATCGCGTCGCCTCAACTGAATGTCGGCAGGGATGTCCCTTGCTGCACGTTTTCCCAGAATGCGTTCATACTCGACTGCTTTAATCTGTCCTGTTCCGGGACGTTTTACCCACACGTTCTTGTGAGTGAATCGTTCACCCTTCTTAATAGTAGCGACAGAGACAACGCACGCGTATGCAAAGTTGATGATGTCTTGCTCTTCTTTGAGAATGGTCTTCTCGCCGCCGCGAGCGCGCCATACAGCCCGCGTTCCCTTCACGAGATCCGCAAGCTCTGTCGGATCTATGGAGATCGAGATGTCCGGTCCAGGCCAGCTCTTATCAGACGTAAAATGCTTCTCGATGATCGATGCGCCAAGGGCGACCGCGGCAATACATGTGTAGGTGCCAAGTGAATGATCGCTCTGCCCCACGACCGCACCCGGAAATGCTTTCTGCAGATCTTTGATCCCGCCAAGTCGCACCTTATCGTACGGCGTCGGATACATAGAAGTACAGTTGAGGAGCGCATATGGCACCTTGTGCTTGCGCAAGATGGTGACCGTCTTTTTGACAGATGCAATATCATTCATACCTGTTGAAATAATCATTGGCTTTCTGAACCGCGCGATGTACTCGATGAGAGGGTAATTATTACACTCCCCCGAGCCTATCTTATATGCGGGAACATTCATGCGACGCAATCGGTCGGCAGCCGCGCGTGAAAAAGGTGTTGAGAGATATATCATCCCGAATCGCTCCACATACCGTTTCAACTCACGATCTTGGCTTTCGGAAAACGCGCAGCGGCGCATGATGTCCCAGATCGACTCTTTTGTGTGGCCGGGAACGATCTTTTTCGCCACAGGCACCATCTCATCCTCAATCACATGCACCTGGAATTTAACGCATTCCGCACCTGCTTTTCTGGCATCGCGTACCATGCGCTTTGCTTTCGCCATACTTCCTTCATGGTTGATCCCGATCTCGGCAATCACAAGAGGTGGAAAATCAGAACCTATCCTGCGGCCCCGAATGGTCATTGACGGTCTATTTTGAGCCATCGTATTCCCAAACATACCCATAAATACGGGCTTTTTCAAGGCAAATGGCCGCTACGCGAGGAGGGCTTTCATCTTCAGTTCCGCGATCTCCCAATCCTCCGGCGTATCGATGTCGAATGCATACTTGCGCTCCATGACATATCCGTGCACCCGATCACCCCATAAACTGGGAGGTGTCTGATAAAAATTAGCCGGCTTGAACGCATAAATAGAGGCGTTCGGATAGTAGAGTGTTGAATAATCTTGGCTGCGCTTGCTGCTTACTCTAACAGCCGCATCACCCGCATATCGGACCACATACGCATTGGCATCCATTTTCAGGACTTTTTCCGGATGGTATTGCGAGGAAAGTTCCGAAACACCAAGAACAGAGTCGATGTCTGCTCGTGCGATACGTTGCACTACTTCCTGAATGTGAAAGGGTCGTCGTCCCGGCGCTGGCGGCTCCAGGAGAATAATCGACGACGCGTCGAAGTCCTCTTTATCCCGCATCCACTCGTATGCGTGCCTTACCGCATCGAACGAGCTCGAAGTATCTTGTGCGAATTCGAGAGGCCGCATGAATGGCACTTCGATGCCGTATCGCCTCCCGATATCCGCGATCTCTTCGTCTTCGGTAGATAGTATAAAACGATCGAACACGCCGCTTTCTTTTCCGACTTCGATCGACCACGCTGTAAGTGGTTTGCCTAAAAAATCTTTGATGTTTTTCCGCGGCACCCTATAGCTGCCGCCGCGGGCCGTAATGATGCCAAGTACGCCTGTCATGAGCTTGATCGTACATACTCTACTAATTTCTTCGCGAGAAAGATATCGGTTGCCTCGCGGGATTCATGTGTCATGCCGCCGATGTGTGGAGTGACGATGACATTACGATGTGTTTTCGCATACTCAATGAGCCGATAGCTTTTGAATCCTTCGGCAAAGTGCATTTCTCCCGCGAGCACGTCGGTACCGTATCCCGCGACGATCCCGCCCTCCAGGGCCTCTATAAGGTCGTCCTCGTTCACGATCTCGCCGTCAGCGGTGTTTACGATATACATACCGGACTTCATCTTTTTGAATGTCGCCCGATTGAAAATTCCTTTCGTTTCAGTGTTTAGATTTGCGTGGATGGCTATGATATCGCTCTCTTTCAAGAGCGTACCGAGGTCGACCGAACGGCACGAAAACTCCTTACATTCTTTTGCCGAAAGGTTCGGGGAGCATGCAAGAACCGTCATATTGAACGCCCGAGCGTAACGCGCCATCCACTTGCCGAGCCGGCCGAACCCGAAGATGCCGATTGTCTTCCCGTAGAGGTTATGGCCGCGATATTTCTCCCGCTCCCAATGGTAGCTTTTGACGTCCTCGAATGCCCAGGGAGTGGATCGCACAACATCGAGTAAAAGACACCAGCTCATTTCTGCGGTACCCGTAATGGTATTCAGGAGCTCTAATTCATTCTCGAGACTTAATATCGCGATGCCGCGCGCCTTCGCCGTCGCTACATCTATGTGCACCGGATTCGTGATCACACTCGCAACCGCCTTCAGCTTCGCTGCTTTCTCTAGCGTATCCGCCGTAAGCAGCGGATAGAGGCCCATAAAAATCGCATCGTACTTGTGGATCACTCTGACAAGTTCTGATCCCGTCATTTCGGAATCTTCAACCGTCCCGACCTGCGTGAGCATCTCTCGCGCTCGTGGCGTAATGTGTGATCGCCCAAACAGGTTGAGAATTTTATATTGCATGGCCTGCTCGTGAAGGAATACCACAGAAAAGTGTCCATTCCAAACGGGATACGCTCCGTGCTACACTCGCTCGCATGAAGGCGCTCTATGGGCTCATCTATATTGTATTGGTCACACCGATGGCGTACGCACTGCGCCTCCTTGGATACGACCCACTGCAATTAAGGAACACCAAAGAGCGCACAACTGCATTTATTGATAGAAATCACACATTTTCTCGGGACGACTTTGAAACGTCATGAGTACAAGTTCGAAACCATTATGGATCCTGGGCATTTCAGCGTTCTATCACGACAGTGCCGCCGCGCTCATCATTGATGGCAACGTTATCGCAGCAGCAAGCGAAGAGCGCTTTACGCGCAAAAAATATGACCAATCTTTCCCACGAAATGCGATCGTCTATTGCCTCTCGGAAGCACACCTGTCCGTGTCAGACCTCGATGCGATCGTTTTTTACGATAAACCGCGCAAAAAATTCGGACGCCTCATGGCCACATACATGAGCCACGCGCCGCGTGGAGTCGAGAACTTCGTCGCCGCGATGCGTGAGTGGATGGGAAAGAAACTCTTCATGCGCCGTCTTATCCGCAATGAGATCGCGCAAATTTCTTCGAGCGCCGGGGCAATCCCGCCCATACTCTTTTCAGAACACCATCTATCGCACGCGGCGAGCGCATTCTATCCATCGCCTCACACGAGTGCCGCAATTCTCACCATTGACGGCGTCGGTGAATGGGCAACGACAACAATCGGACGGGGTGAGGGTGACCGCATTACGATACTAAAGGAGATGCATTTCCCGCATTCGATAGGACTTCTCTATTCGGCATTTACTTCGTATTGCGGTTTCAAGGTTAACAGCGGTGAATACAAACTGATGGGTCTTGCGCCGTACGGCGAGAGTGGAAGCGAGAGAGTCGCACACTACAAAAAGCTTATTCTCGAGAACCTTGTTGATCTCAAGGAGGATGGTTCCCTCTTTCTCAATATGGCGTACTTCGATTTCGCGATAGGCTCACGCACATGCGATACCCCTATGTGGGAAAAGCTCTTTGCCATACCTCAACGCAAAGAAGAAATACCGTTTACGCAAGAATATATGGATCTTGCACTTGCGGCGCAGGAAATAACGAACGAGATCATGCTTCGACTGGCAAAGACGGCAAAAGCTCTCACGGGAGAAAGATGTCTCGTCATGGCAGGCGGAGTCGCACTCAATTGTGTAAGTAATTCCTACATCCGGGTGAGCGGAATATTCGACGATATCTGGATACAGCCAGCCGCAGGGGACGCTGGGGGTGCCTTAGGCGCTGCGTTTGCGGCACACCATATATATTTTGGAAAACATCGAATTACCGCAAAAGACGACGCAATGCACGGTTCATACCTCGGCCCATCGTTTTCCAACGAAGAAACAGTCCGACATCTCAAGAAAGAGCACATCCCCTACCATGAATATGAACGTTTCGATAGGATGTGCGTCGATGTAGCAGACATGCTCGCAAACGGAAATGTTGTGGGCTGGTTCCAAGGGAGAATGGAATGGGGCCCGCGCGCACTCGGCAACCGCAGCATTCTTGCCGATGCGCGCAATCCGGAGATGCAGAAGAGACTTAACCTCAAGATCAAGTTCAGGGAAGGGTTCCGACCTTTCGCGCCGTCTGTGCTCGAAGAGGACACTGCGACATATTTTGAAACGCGTCACAACTCACCATACATGCTCTTTACGGCTCCCGTTCACGAAGAGCGAAGAAAGCCGTCGGCACCGCAAAACGCGACTGTGTCCGAACGACTCAACACACCGCGATCCGACATCCCTGCTGTGACACACCTCGACTATTCAGCACGCCTGCAGACCGTTTCTCGTACAACGAACGAACGCTTTTGGTCACTCATCAACGCATTCAAACAACAAACTGGCTACGGGCTTGTGATAAATACGAGCTTCAACGTCCGCGGCGAGCCAATCGTGTGCACGCCGGAAGAGGCCCTTCGCTGCTTTCTCGATACGGAAATGGACTATCTCGTTCTGGGGAACATGCTCCTAGACAAGCGTGAACAAAAAACCGTGTCGCGTGAAAAACCACGCGCATACGCCGAGGATTAACGTTTAA
>Ga0209542_10015365_pt1 | contig 12854 bp, 15 predicted proteins | sample RifCSPhighO2_01_FD_184028 | JGI IMG/M metagenome (GOLD analysis project Ga0209542, IMG submission 184028) | Soil microbial communities from Rifle, Colorado - Rifle CSP2_plank highO2_0.1 (SPAdes) (version 2) | ecosystem: Environmental > Terrestrial > Deep subsurface > Rock core/Sediment ...
CATTTCTTCATACAGTTCTCAAAAGAAGAAAGAAAACAAGCAGAGCGAGACGAGGCAGGCCGACCTGCTCAAGCACAGACTTAATATGTACTCTCATTGGGCGCTTTGGCCAGCAACTAAATACGAACACTTTTGGAGGTATTAAGTCTGGTTTTTGGTTCAGCACGCTTACCGTCCCAAAATCATGAATAACATATGTTTCATATCCTACTAAGGTGAAAGATATAAATATCTGATGGTCTATATTCAGCCTATACGAGGGGTGATATCGATGCATGCTCCATTTCATCGCTGTGTGGAATGCAATGATGTTATTGATCATCCTGTCTGTTCTGATTGCCTTTCTGAAAAGATGAAACAGTTTGTTGCTCAATACGATGCCCGTTTGGCAAAAAATATCAACAGTATGGCCATTTATGGCAGTAGTCTCTGTATTTTTTGCGGGCAGAACATGGCTTTATGTCCTCATTGTTACAGCAAAGATATCTACCTCTTTCTGCATCACAAAAATAAGCGGATTGCGCAGGAATTTCTCACGCGTTTTGATTTTGAATTGAGAAAGAAGTTCAATTGATTGAAAATAATTTTTTGGGACTAGTTTCAAACTTCTGCCTATTTCAATCTTTTTGAAAGATTATTTACCAAGCGTTCAGCAGAGGCATGAGCTCTGTTCATATCCCGGTAGGAATCTGGCAAAGCCCGATCAAAGAGAAGTTCATCATCCCGATACATATCCAACACTCCGGCTCGGTCTGTTTCTGTACTGATCCCCACATAAACAGCTTTTTGCGAGCCTTTTCTGATCTCTAAAGAGTAAGATCGGTCTTCTCTGATTGCGCAAAACTCTGTCCGATCAACTCGTGTGCAAGACATTTCCTGTACTGTTTGACCATGTTCCAAAGCATATTCGACCAAAGTTGCCGTCTTCAGTGTCGGCGGGGCGGACAGGATCAACGTGACCAGAATATCAATTAAGCTCATAGATTAATCAGAAGTAGAAGTATTATAAAAACATTGCTTCTCTGGAGAATAGGGGTGGGGGATTTTCTGATTGGATTAACACTCGATTCCCGCTTCCTGCAGCTGCTGAGGGGTCATACATTTAGAAAGTACGGTACAATACGCTGAGAGATCGGTTGTCGGCTCGATGCTGAACCCCGGCTCAATATACTTAGAGGGAAGGACATACATCTGTTTTTTTGCATGAAGTGTCTTGATATTGCCGCAGGTGAGACTGTTGCTGAGGAGATCAAATGCTTCCCAACTCTTGAACTTGACGGCAAAAGCATACTTGTCGGTGTTATCGCAGTGTACGCTCGCTTCCAGGACTTTGCTGGCGCTTAGTGTTTTCACCACCCGATAGGAGACCACATTATCTTCATCCTCGACTTCCAGGCATAAATCAAACTTCTTTACCAAACCATAAAATTCATTCTTTTCCAGATTTGTTTCAATGTTCTTCTTGACTGCCGAACCCAATTCGCCGACATCGCCAAAATGAATCGCTTTCCCGGTCGTCACACCTTGTAATACTAAGATTACACCAACAATGAAAAATAAAGCAAAGCCGGCCAACAAAACCACTTTCTTTGATTCCATCCCGGTTGTCGGCTGGCCGTCCTTCCGTCCTGCTACTTTTCGCGCCACTTCCTGAAATGTTTTCTTGATATCGTCTTCATTCCATCCGGCCTGCGCCAAAGTCTGATGGATCTGCGGATAACGCTGCCCTTGCCGGACTTGCTTCAAAATATATTGCAATAACCGTGGGTCAGTCTTCTTTGTCTTCAAGTAATATTGCAGGCCGAGAAGAATTGCTGCGCTAAGGAGGAGCAAACCGATGATCGTCACGATCAGGCGGAAAGTCCGTATTTTTGCCACATCTTCTTCTACTTCCTCGAGGTTCTCTTGTGCTGTTCCGACATCTTTCTGCAAACCCGCCAAGCCAGTTGCTACTGTTGTCACTGATTCTTTTGATTGAAATTGTTGGGAATTAAGCAGGTCTATCTTTTCGCTGAGAAGAGTGATCTGCTGCTGGAGCAGCTGCACAACCTGTTCAAGATTAGTTATTTTTTCTTCAACACTGGCAGACAGAGCTTGTAATTCTATTAATTTTTTATCGACAGCTGCCGCTGCTGCTGCCGCCGCAGCCGTGGCATCTTTAGCTGTTCCCTCCTGATCCGTACTTGTGTCTGTTGAAGTATCGGTTGTACTCTCGCTGATAAAACAAGTAGATGTTTCTTCAGAGCAAGAGCATTCCCCCGCGGAACAGAAATCGGCAGCAGTTTCGTCAAAGGCACAATCTTCAGCAAAAGAACAATAACTCTCCGGAATTTCCGTGTCTGCCTGGACAATGGCTGCGCCAGCCAGCAGGATAAGAAGCACTCCTACGACCATTAATATTTTTATGTTGCGCATCTGTCCACTCTTTTTGAGAAGGAGCTCTTTTTTATATTTATATACTTTTGCTTTCAAGTCTCCTGTATCGCACTACTATTCAACTTTTAGACCCGGCAGCTGATTTTTTCAACAGAGTCTAAGCCAACGGAATCTTTATATAATTCTAGATTACCTCAATCTCCATGCTTGATATCAATGTTGTCCGTCAGTCTCCGGATAAAGTTAAAGATTCTGAAAGAAGGCGCGGCCGGGATCCGGCCATTGTTGAACAGGTATTAGGCTACGATGAAGATTGGCGCAAGCTGTTGAAAGATGTTGAAGCATTGAAACACCAACGCAATGTTGTTTCAGAAGAGATCAATAAAGCAAAGAAAGCGAAAGAAGAAAAAACAGCAGCTGCCAAGATCAAAGAGATGCGTTCCGTGGCCGAACAGATCCGGCTTCAGGAGGAAAAAGTCGCCGCTTTGCTTGACCAGCGCAATTCTCTCCTCCGGAAGCTGGGAAATATCCTGCATCCATCTGTCCCGTCAGGGAAAGACGAGTCAGAGAATAAAGAGATCAAAAAAAGAGGAAAAATTCTAAAGTTTAGCTTTCCGATCAAAGACCATATCGAGCTTGGCTTAGATCTGGATCTGATCGATCTGGAGACTGCCGCCAAGAACTCCGGCGCACGTTTTTATTATCTCAAGAATGAGGCAGTTCTTCTCAGCCAGGCATTGCAGCGTTTCGCCATCGACCGTCTGCGTAAAAAAAGATACACCCTAATCCAAACACCTTACATGCTTAATCGTGCCGCGCTGGAGGGGGGGGTCAATCTTGCCGATTTTGAAGACATGATCTACAAGATTGAAGGTGAAGATCTCTATCTGATCGCAACATCCGAACACCCGTTGGTGGCCTTAAAGAAAGATCAGCTGCTGGAAGCGAAATCCCTCCCTCTTAAACTCTGCGGAGTGAGCGCCTGTTTCCGTAAAGAGTTAGGCTCGCACGGCCGGGATACGAAAGGTATCTTCCGCGTCCATCAGTTTCATAAAGTGGAACAGATCGTTTATTGTCTTCCGGAGCAGTCGGAAAAGTTCTTTAAAGAGATGCAGAAGAATGCGGAAGAATTATTTACGGAATTAGGCATCCCCTTCCGCGTCGTCCAAATCTGTACCGGTGACATCGGCAATAAACAGGCCATCCAATACGACATCGAAGCCTGGTTTCCCGGACAAAAAGAAAAGAAAGGTGCATATCGCGAAGTCACTTCCTGCAGCAATTGTACTGATTATCAGGCCGTAGCTTTAAATACAAAAGTCCTGCGCCAGGATGGAACAAGACAATATCTTCATATCCTTAATAATACTGCATTGACGGACACGCGGCCGATCGTCGCCATCATGGAGAATTTTCAGACAAAAGACGGCAGTGTCAAGATCCCCAAAGCATTATGGCCGTACATGAGCGGGATCAAAGAGATTAAGAGAAAGAAGTGATCAAATACGAAAAATAATTCATCCTTCCCAGCCGATCCAGCACAATTCCCCTTTCTTGCAGATTTTTGCTCTCTGGCAGTCCTTAATATTCGGGAACTGTCTTACCAATAGCTCCATCAAAGAATTCCATTTAACAACAACGGTGGTCAGTGTCGTTTTTACTTCCTGATCCCGTATCCGGCGCATCTGGTCGTAGAGAATTTCCATCTGGGCGGTCATCCGGTCAAACGTCCGCTGATATAACTCCTGTTGGCCGCGGCGATAGACCTCATCTTTGTAGAGGCGCAGGGCATACCAATAATTTCCTGCTTTTTCCATTTCACTTCTGATTTTTTGCAGGTCAAGCGCCAGCAATTTGGCAACCGTCTGGGCGCGTGAGGTCAGTCGTGGATCAGTCTCCAGCTTGCTGAGCAGTGGTACGATCGTCCAGGAATTTTTAGGAGACATATCCGAGAGGATAAACCCGAGATTTATATTATTGATAGTGGTGGAATAGATATATTTGACAGAAGAAGTTGATGGCATCTTCTTGGACAACAACTTCTCCATTTCCAAAATCATTATAAATCATCTCTCTCCTCTTCTCAATCATGTCTTTATTCAAAGATGCACTCAAGAACGGCGAATCTGTTTTTCGCGACACGCTCTTCCTTAATTTTGATTTTCAGCCCAAAATCCTTTTTGCGCGGGAGAATGAACAGCAGCGCTTCGCCGTGGCCATCCGTCCGCTGCTGGAAGGCCATACTGGAAGAAATCTCTTTGTCTATGGTGCTCCGGGAATCGGCAAAACCACCGCCTGCAAGCATGTCCTCCGGGAATTGCAGGAGACTTCCGATGAGGTATTCCCCCTTTATGTCAACTGCTGGAAAGAGAATACTACCTACAAAATATTTTATCGTATCTGCGAGGATCTCGGCTACAAATTCATCCAAAGCAAAAAGACCAACGAGCTTCTCGCGCTGATCACCGCCAAACTCAACAAAAATAGCGCGGTCTTTATCCTTGATGAGATCGACAAGTTAGAGGACACGGATTTTCTCTACAGCATTCTCGAAGATATCTATCGCAAGTCGATCATCATGATTACCAATTATCGTGATAGTTACAGCGAGTTAGACGAGCGCATCCGCAGCCGGCTCGGCCCGGAATTTCTCTTCTTCCGCCCTTATAATGAAACAGAGATCGCGCAGATCCTCCGGCAGCGCTGTGAATACGCTTTTGTTCCTGGCTGTTGGGATGAAGAAGCGTTTAAAGAGATCGTGGAAAAGTGTGCTGAGGTCAAAGACATCCGCGTCGGCTTGTTTCTTATGCGCGAAGCGGGGAATCTTGCTGAAGAGAAAAATTCACGGCGGATCATGATGGAACATGTTGCTCAGGCTGTCCTGAAAGTAGATGACTTTTATATCAAGCCGAAAGAAGGGCTGGATGAGGATCTGCAGATTATTCTTGATCTGATCCGCGACCATAGCGGCAAGAAGATCGGCGACGTTTTCGGTGCCTACTCGGAGATGGGCGGCGAGCTCAGCTACAAGAGTTTTCAGCGGCGGATCCTGAAATTGGAAGAAGGTAAATTCATCTCCACGGAGAAGCAGTCTGGGAAAGAGGGGAACACGACAATCATCCATCATATCCCTAATCGGAAACTATCAGAATTTTGAAGACTATTCTTTACTCCGTAAAATAACTTTATAAGCTTCTTTTGCGACAGAGCAAATCTGATGGTGTCTTCTCTTAAGCGTCTTCTTGCTTCAGCTGCCCTCGCATCTCAACTCTGGTTTGGTTCCCCGTCGGCAGCAGCGCAGCTTCCGCCGGAACCATCGGAAATATCCTCTCCTTTTTCGGTAGATACGGAAGATTCTTCAGTTGAAGAGAAAGCCGATCTGGAAGAGAAAATTACCGGAACTCGCCTTCCCGATGCCACTCTTCCTATTTATTTCAATTGGAGCCTTTTTCATCTGAAGCCGGGGACACTTCCTGTCCCCCGTGAATCAATCCTCTCGTATGTGGACATGGACAATCTTGACGTTTCCACGCTGGGACTATCTTTGGATTTCCTGACAAAATCAAAAGAATTATCTACCAACCTCATTGGCTCACTTTCTGTCGGTGTTTTTCTCGATTTTAGTTCCACGCGTTTTTTTGGGACGTCGATTTCCGATTCCGGAGCGGTTAGGTATCGAAATTTCGCCGCTGCCTACAAAGTGAAGGGCGATCTCAATTATGTTGCTTTTGGCCTTACCTTTGGGCCGTCTGTCCTTTATCGCCATGGTTTGTTTTCCATCGGGTTGGCTGTTGACTTTAAAAGCGGCTTGACTTTAGTCAACAGCGATCTTACTTTCGACATTGGGCTCACTGATCAGTTTGTCCGCAATTATGTTGAGCATCAGGGGTATTCTCCGGATGCCCACGGATCGATCGAGACGCGCGGTTTTGGTGGTTTCGGACAGGTCCTCGTTGGACCGGTGATTGGGATCGGGGATGTGCTTTGTTCTGGGGGAGTTGGTCTGCGTTACGATGGTCTGTCCGTCGTTGTCCGTGAAAAAATCGACAACCCCCAATTGATGGATGAGCTTCAGGGAAAATACAAAGTGGAATATAACCAAAGCTCTCTTCTTTTTGGGGCAAAATGCGGCTATTTGTTTTAGTCAGCATAATCTCTGCTGTGCCGCACCGATTACCGGCGAAATAAATTCACTGTACTGAAACAAGGCATTCTCTGCCAAATTCATCTTGATCTGAGTGAGATCATGTCCTTGTTTCCAGACCAAAAATGAAAAATAGGTCCCCAGTTCTGCCCTCATCAACATATTTAGCGTCGAAAGCTGCTGGCAGATCTTTTCGTTTGTTGGGCATTGTTCCAATTTTGGCGTAAGGCTTTGCAGGGTTGCCAAAGCCCACATTACGTTTTTGGTCGTTGGACAGTTTTCAGCAGGACAGTTTGCTTCTTTTTTGTCGGCAAGCAGTAGAAAATGATCGATCACCGTCTCTAAAGCAGCAAGGAATTTGATCTGCGGGATCAGGCAGGAAAAAGTGCGGGGTAGGGGTGAGAATCCGACGGTAAATCTTTCGCTCGCTGCTGGTTGTCGTAGAGGTTCAGTGATTGAGATCTTCTCTCCCGAGACAATCGCTGAAACCAGAACAAAGATAATCAGAAAAGAAGCAATTTTCCCGGCCATTCATTCTTAGATTAATCCTGCGGTCTTTAAAGATTTTTGACGGGAGATATGGATTCGGCAGGCAGAAACATTTATATAAACTGAAAACTCAGTATTCCCGAGGTGGCAGATGAGTGAAGTCTATTTTATCCCGACAACCTTGCTGAAAGGTCCGATCTTCTCTTTACTGAAGAAAGTAGGATACCAGGCAGTAGATATGCATTTTCATTCTCGCTATAGCGTTGACGGCTTACCGACGGTTAAACAGATCATTCAAAAATGCAGAAGCAATAGCATTGGAACATCCATCACAGATCATAACGAGATCAAAGGGGCTCTCGAAGCAGTTTCACTAGCTCACAAAGACATCTTTGTCATCCCTGGTATCGAACTGACCTGTCATAATGGTGTTCATCTCCTTCTTCATTTCGCTGATCTGCGTACCTGTTCTGAATTTTATTCCCGGGAAATTAAAGGAAGATTGAAGAAGAATCCCTGGTTCCTGGACATCACCCATAATGAGGCCATTGATCTTGCTCGTCGTTACAACTGTCTGATCACTACGCCCCACCCTTATGGGCCGGGATTCTGCGGCATCCAAAAATGGGGCGCAAACAAGAGTTCCATCAAGAAGATCGATGCCGTAGAAGTTCTTAACGGCACCTGCAAAGGAAAGATGAATCCGCGGGCGATTACTTGGGCAAAAAAGATCGGTAAGGGATTTATCGGGGGTTCTGATGGGCATGCTTTGACCGAACATGGAACTTCGGTAACTCTCTGCCAAGCAGAAACTCCGGAAAGTTTTATGGAAGAGATCCGCAGACGACGTTCCGTCGTCATCGGTGCACAGGAGAGGCTGTTAGAAGATGGGATGAATACACTGCATAAATTTCTCAGAGAAGAAAAGAAAGCTTATAAAAAACAGATAGAGATGATGTGGAAAGATCGATTTTCGCTTGATTGGCATTACTTTAAGAAAAAGCTGAAAGACAAGCATTTCTTTCATCATTACCATGCTCATCATCAGGAACCAAAAGAAGAGCACTTACTGGCCCATCCGCATACACGACATCTGACCAAATACCTCAAATAGGCTGTGACCCCTCATGAAGAAAAAGAAGATTGTCTCTCGGATCAGCGGTTATGAACTTCATCATCGAATCTTATCGTTCGTTGCGGTCATGCTTCTGACGATCGCCGTTGTCCGCCTGTTTGTCTTCATCCATAATCCCAATCCGATCTTCTTGAATTTTGAACTCCATCATTTTGATTATGGCCTGCTCCTGCTGCTGATCACCGCGCTCTTGCTCTTGTTCGGCAAGAAAAATGATGGCACGTATCTCCTGCTCTCCGGGATTGCGTTCGGGCTCATCCTCGATGATCTGTGGTTCATCAGGAGTAATCTGCTCGATCCGGGAATAAATGAAGTTCAAATTTATAATTCTACCTTCCTGTCGGTTGTCGTGCTCAGCATTCTGATCATTCTGGTCATCCTCCTGATCGATCACTTCCGAGGACCGAAAAAGAACAGAAGAAATCATCTGGTTAGATAGGCAATCCCTTCCACGAGGAATTTTATGCTGACCAGGACGATAGCGATCAAGACAACTTTCTTAAATCTGGGTTGAGGAATGCGCTGAACTATTTTTTTCCCGATAAACGAACCAGCAAGAGCAATGACAAACAAGATCGGAATGAAATAAATGAGCTCTTGGGGGAGAAAGCCGTTTCTCCAATAGATTGGGATGCGAGTTAGATCTACGGCCAAAGAGATGACTGCAGCCGTTGCGATGTACACCGTTTTTTCTAGACGAAATGCCGTCAAAAAAGCACCGCGTAAAGCTCCTCCCGTCCCGATCAATCCGGCAAGAAATCCGGAGAGGCTTCCCCCCAGAATGCTGTTTCTGGTTGTTGGGGGGAGTGTGAAGTGATCATTCCAGACGAGAAGAACATATCCGACGAGGAATAAGCCAAGAAACAGCTTTAAGATCGGTTGCGAGACATAATTGACGAGCAATGCGCCGGCGATTGCCAGCAGGATGCTGGGCAGGCCAAAGAAGAGCAGTAATTTTTTGTCCATTTTCCGCCGGAAAAAAGCAATCCTGCCGATGTTTCCCGACAGGTGAAAGATCGCTGTCAGAATTAATGCCGTCTTAAAATCAAAGAAGAACAGGGCAATGGGTAAAAAAAGCGTAGAAGAACCAAACCCCGCCAGTGTACCGATGATTTCCGAAAAAAATGCGGCAATCCAAAACCAGATCAGGATCATGATCTCTTAACAATCTTGTAGATTATTTAAAACCATCACTCAGAGAAATGATTGTGCCGTTTTGACATCTCTATTTTTTCTCGCAGAGAAAGATTTGTTTTCTTGTACAACGAGAAAAAGATTCATTACAAAAAAAAAGAAAGATGGCCTATTTCTGGGCTACTGGTGTTTCCGAAGCTGCTCGTACTTTAGGCAGCGGCAACGGACTTGGCAGGTTTACATCTTCGCTAATTTTGATCGCTTGGATATTTCCTTTGTGCAGGGCAGCGTTGATGATCTCTTCCATGACTTCGACAGGAATTGTCTTGTCTTTCTCCCAATCCATCTTGGCTTTGGAGACTTTCTTGTCGACGTCAACATAGAGAACCTGTCCTTCCACGTCGATCTTTCCCAGATTTGGTTCGTAGGAGCAATTAAATGCAAACGTGACTTTAAGCCCTTTTTTGCCGTCAACGGCAAAATTGAGATCTTCCACATCTTTAACAGAAACATTGTTGTTTATTTTAATCTGGCCGCCTTTGGCACTAAGGTTGCGTTCAGCATTTACTTTATGGAGATTTATTTTAACAATAGTCATGATTAACCACCCGATTTCGTTATGGAGCAGTAATCGTTGGAGCTTCTTTATAAATTTTGTGTTGGTTGACGCTTAGTAGAAAAAGTCGTCCGCCCGGCCTGAAGATTGACCGTGAGAAGCGATCTACAGGAACAGGTGCGAAAAACAGCGATAAGAATAGCGCTCGTAGGCAACCATCCACACGACCGGTTTTCGCCACGGTCAATGGCCAGGAGGACTTTTTCTACAGAGCCGTTGGTTGGTTGGTATTAAGTTAAGTCTGTGCGGGCTTGGTCAAGAGGCGGCTGATTTTTTCTCCCGTGACAGCGAACAGAAACCAGCTCTTTGTCCATACTCCAAAATCGCTTTCAAAAAATAGATCTTGCTTTACCCTTAAGAATATATAGAGAAGTTTGCATAATTCACTTTTTTAGAAAATAGGTTCAATTTTATCCTCTAATCTCTTAAAATGTCTCTTTTTTTGGTTATGTTTCTTTCTTTTTTCTCTTTTTTTCCATATTCATCGAGAGCTCTCGCTATCCATTAACTAAAAATCTCAATCGATAAATATTGTATGCCATCCCCACAAACACTTGTTGCACAAATACACGTGCAAGAGTTGTCAGCTTTGTTCTTCCTCCATGAAAACTTCGATCAATAGTGCCATACGGATGTTCTCCTTCTGCTCTTTTTTTCGCAATACGTTTATTGCGAAGTTTCTGCTTGGCAGAAAGTTTTCCTTTCTTCATTGTTCCATCTCCTTTAGCTTTTGTCTTAGATCCAGAATATCCTCTATCTCTATAAACCACATCTCCTTCTTTTGCTAAATCAATATGGCCATCATATGTTTTTGCGGTGGTAACCGCAATCTCTTCGATCAACTTTGATCCTTTCTGCATTAATGTATGAGCTTTAAATCCAAAATGAGATTTACCTGCTTTCTTTGTCCATGTTCCATCTCGGCTACGAGAGGTTTTAGCCTCTCGTCCTCTTTCATCCATTCCCGAATTCTTCTTTCCCGGGTCTGCATCAATAAATGTAGCATCCTGTATTTTTCCCACTTTAACGGCAACATTATGCTGGCCCAATTGCCTCTTTTGTTCCTCCCAAATTTTATCAATAGTATCAGATTCCGTAAGTTCCTCCCGGAATCTCCAGATGGTAGAATAATCGGGGATTGAATCTGGAAAATCCAAGAATTGTTGAAAATCAAGACGATTATATATTTGATATTCTAATTCTTCATCGCTGACACCAAACCAACTTTGTAAGAAAAGACATTTTAATTTGAGGATAGTTTCATAGGAGGGTCTTCCTACAGTTGTTTCTTTGTTCGGAAACAAAGCTAAAAATTTATCCCAATCTATCAATTTCTTCATCTCGTCAAGACGAGAACGAAGTTGATGGACTTTCTCATATTTTTCTTTTAGTGCAAAATCAGTTAATGTATGCATTATTATCACCTCAAAGAAAAAGAAAAGAGAATCCGTTTAAAGGTTTTATGGAACTAATAATTTTGCAAACTTCTCTTAAGTAATCGAATATTTGAATCACACATTTGCTATTAGTAATTGTGAAAAAAAGTACGAAAATATTTCACAATTACTATAACTTTGGGAGATTGCAGTTCTCAGGCAACATCTTGACCCGGCGGCTGACTTTTTCTACAGAGCCCATTCGACCGACACTTTTTTAAATAAGCCCCTCCCCTTCAGCTAAAATGTTCTATCAACGCCATGGAATGCCCGAAGAGAACGAGGTCGTTCTCTGTAAAGTCACCAAAATCTATCCTAACTCGGTGTTTGTGGACCTGCTCGAATATAACCGGCAGGGGATGATCCATATCTCTGAAGTTTCTCCCGGGAGAATCCGCAATTTACGTGATTTTGTCAGCGAAGGGCGGCAGATCGTCTGCAAAGTCCTGCGGATTGATCAGGAAAAAGGGCACATCGATCTTTCCCTGCGCCGGGTGAATACGACCCAGCAGCGGGAAAAATTAGATGAGATCAAGCAGGAACTGAAAGCAGAAAATTTGATCAAAGCCGTCGCTCAAAAATTAAAGCAGCCGGCAGAAAAGATTTATCGAGAGATCGCCCCGAAAATTCTGGTAGAATACCCCTATCTTTTTGTCTGTTTCCGGGAAGTGGTCGATCAACAAGCAGATCTCCTGAAATTAGGCCTCCCCAAACTTTTAGCCGATGAATTGGTTCTGGCTATTGCCGATAAGTTTAAGCCGCCAAAAGTGATCCTCAAAGGAGAAATTATCCTGCACACCTATGCCGATAATGGGGTAGAGCGGGTCAAAACAACTCTGCTAAATATTGAGAAAGTATCGCCGACCGTCCGCCTGGCTTATCTCGGAGCGGGCCGTTATCAGGTAACGATAGAAGATATCGATTACAAGCCTGCCGAAAAAAACATGGAAAAAGTACAGCATATTTTAGAAGACTTTCAAGACAAACTCTCCACTGCTGAATTTCAGCGGGAGAAAACAGCTTAAGGGTAGACATAATGGTAGAAAAACTGCGCTATTGCCCCGCTTGTCAGCGTTACACGTTGGCAGAACAATGTCCGGCATGCTCTGCCCAAACTATTCATCCCAAGCCGCCAAAATTTTCTTTGGAAGACAAATATGGCGCATATCGTCGGGAAGTGAAGAAACAGAAATTGAAAGAAAAAGGGCTGTATTAACGATATTTTGGTTTCCTCGTCTTTATTACTCGCTGGGTCTTAGGTGATTTTAGGATTTCTGTGTTGATTTTTGGGAAGAATCTTCCCGTGATTTTCAGGTAGTCTTTATATTTTAGAAATCTTTTTCGGAGAAATTTTTCTTCAGCAACCGCTGTATAAAAGAGAATAGCAATTAAGAGGAGATATAATGAAAATGTGGCAGTGTAATCATTTGACTGATAATAACCACAAATTTCTTTCCTGTATGAATAATCCAATACATTTATTGTGATTTTTCAAAGACTTGGAAAAAGAGCATGTTTTTCTGA
>Ga0209542_10015366_pt1 | contig 12854 bp, 15 predicted proteins | sample RifCSPhighO2_01_FD_184028 | JGI IMG/M metagenome (GOLD analysis project Ga0209542, IMG submission 184028) | Soil microbial communities from Rifle, Colorado - Rifle CSP2_plank highO2_0.1 (SPAdes) (version 2) | ecosystem: Environmental > Terrestrial > Deep subsurface > Rock core/Sediment ...
GTCTGCAGTTCAATTTCTTTGAAACCGTGTGTCCGCATTATTTCCAGAAATCTTGTTATGTTCTCGGGCCAGATTGTCGCCTCGCCTTTGCTCGTAATCATGGCGATATTCGTCTCGTGCGAGCGCGCAAATTCACAAGCCCTCCCGAAAGCATCCCAGTCTACAGCCGGCGGGTTCAAGGGAACCCCTGCTATGGGCGTCATCTTGGAAACACAGAACGGACACCTGGCGTTGCAAGCCCTTCCGCCCGCCACGATTCCCAAAGTCAGAATTTTCATTTTTTCCCCTGAGTTTTCAATAATCTGCTTGTCTGATTTAATCACGTCCACCCTCACCAGTCAAAGACTGTCCTTATTCGGTTGTTAGTGTACTGATTACACTATATTCCAGATGTAAAAAGTTGTCAAGTGCGCAACCCCGTCCTACTCCCCATCCAAACTCTCCAGCCAAATTTTAGCGTCGGCGTCCGAGGGCATTCTCCAGTCCCCTCTCGGCGATAAACTTACCGAACCGACCTTGGGCCCGTCGGTCGCGACAGATCGTTTCCATTGCGACCTAAAGAACTTGTCCAAAAATACTCCGAGCCATTTTTTAAGCTCGCCCGCGCTATACTTTTTGCCCCAGGCAAGCCCCGCCAGATACAATATTTTCTCCGGGCTTGAGCCCCATCGCACGAAATGATAAAGAAAGAAGTCGTGAAGTTCGTAGGGACCGATAAGATCTTCGGTTTTATGGCCCATATTTCCCTTACTGGCTTTTTTGAGTTCCGGCGAAATGGGCGTGGCCAGAATATCTTCTAAAATTTTCCTGGTTTTGCCGTCAACCTGCGTCTCCGCTATCCACTTCACCAAGTGTTTCACGAGCGTTTTCGGCACACTGCAATTTACGTTGTAGTGCGAAATATGGTCGCCGTTATAAGTGCTCCACCCCAAGGCAATTTCCGAAAGATCTCCCGTGCCAACAACCAGCCCATGAATCTGATTGGCTTTATTCATCAGAATATAGGTCCGGTATCTGGCTTGGGAATTTTCATATACCAGGCCGCCGTTTTTGGAGTCGTAGCCCAAATCTTTAAAATGCTGTGTAACGCCTTTTGAAATATCAATCTCCGATAGATTCACTCCCAACGCTTTCGCCAGTAACTTCGCGTTTTTATTCGTCCTATTTGATGTGCCAAATCCCGGCATGGTTAGAGTCAAAATGCTGCTTCTATTAAAGCCCAGAAGTTCCGCCGCTTTTACGGCAACCAAAAGCGCGAGTGTTGAATCCAGTCCTCCCGACAAGCCCAATATCATATTTTTAATGCCGGACGCTTCCAGCCGTTTCGCGAGGCCCGCGGCCTGGATCGCGAAAATCTCCTTCGCGCGCTCGTTGCGGTTAAAATTGTCGGTGGGAACGAAGGGCGATGGGTCTATGCGCCTCGCGAGACCGCGTCCAAAGGGTTTTATATCAATCTCAACGTCAATAGTTCTGAAGTTTTTCGCGCACCCAAGGATTGGTTCACCGAAGCTCGTCGTTTTTTCTCTTTCTGACAAAATATGTTCAACATCAATCTCGGAAATTATGAGCTCGCCCTTGCGTTCAAATCTTTTTGACTCCGTGAGAACTGAACCGTTTTCGGCTATAATCGCGTGACCGCCGAAGACAACATCCGTGGTGGACTCATGCACGCCCGCCGAGGAATAAACATAGTCGGAGATAAGCCGCGCGGACTGCTGTGATACCAAATTTTTCCTGTATTCGGCTTTCCCCACGAGGTCGTTAGAAGCCGAAAGGTTGGCGATTAGAGTGGCGCCCGCGAGTGCCTGAAATGAGCTGGGCGGCGCTGGCGTCCAAAGATCCTCGCAAATTTCAATGCCTATAACCGCGCCCTCAAAATTTTTCACGCGGAAAAGTATGTCTGTGCCTATCGGGACGCGTTTTCCGAAAAGCTCGCATTCTTTTGACTCAAGCTCCCTCGCCGAAGAGAACCACCTTTCTTCGTAAAATTCTTTATATCCGGGAATATAGGTCTTGGGCACAATACCCAAGATTTTTCCTCTCCCGATAACAGCAGCCGCGTTAAAAAGCTTGTTCTCGAGCGCAAGCGGGAAGCCGACCACAAAAAGAGTTTTTAACTTTGAAGAAGCGCGTGCTAGTTTTTCCAGATTCTTGAAGACGCTTCTTTGAAATACCTTCTGAAAAAATAAATCGGCGACGGTGTAGCCGGATATGCCCAGCTCGGGGAAAACGACAAATTGCACACCTTTGACTTGGGCCTCTTTCACCAACTCCAGTATTTTGTCGGCATTAAAGTCGGGATTGCCTACCTTTAATACGGGCACGGCAGCGGCAACCCGCATGAATCCGAAATTTTGTGGTTGCCCCATCATGGTTAGATGTTCAGAAAAATCTCCTAAGTTCGACTAATTTTGTGGTTTTAAACGCGAACAATTGAGCTGGACGCTGCCGCAATCCTTTAAGCACTTTTCGCGCCGGTTTTATGAGCCCCAAAGAAAGTAATTTCTTCCGGAAGTTCCTTTTATCAAGGCGGCGTCCCCAGATAGTTTCATACATTTTTTGTATGTCGGTTAAGGTAAAATGCCGCGGTAAAAGACTCCAGATAATATTGGAGTATTGGATTTTATTTCCGACTCTCGCAAGCGCGTACGCCAGGATTTTCTTATGGTCAAACGCCAAAGATGGCAATTTCGCGAGCGGAAAAAGCCTCGCCTCGGCAGCGTCGGAAGACGCCCTTAAGTTCATGGGGTCGCGGGACATAAGCGCGTAATAAGCCACCGAAATCACCCGCCCGCGCGGGTCTCTTTTCGGTTCCCCGAAAGTATAAAGCTGTTCCAAAAATACTCCGCCTACGCCGGTCTCTTCTTTAAGTTCCCGCAGAGCGGCGCGGTATATATCTTCCTGTTTACGCACAAATCCTCCGGGCAAAGCCCACGCGCCCCTAAACGGTGCCGCGGCCCGTTTGATAAGCAGAGTTTTTAACACGCCGTCCTCAACCGTAAAAATAACGACGTCTACGGCAACTTTGGGGGATTCTATTCTCTCCACGGATTTTATTTTTACCATAAGCTATAGAGATTATTAGTGTATTATGTACACATAATAGCGCCACCCCCTCCGTTTGTCAACCCCTCACCTTTTGCAGAAACAATAGTGAATATGACAAATTACGAAGGCGAAGCCGCCTAACGGCTCCGAAATTGCCTCAACTCAATCTTTGCCACAAAAGGTGAGGGGTTAACCCCCTGTGCATAACTATATAGTGTTGACAATACACTATATTGGGGGTATGTTTCCATCAAAGGCCGGGAAAACAAAACAACATAAATAATCATGAATTTTTTAATTTCTTTTTTCGATATCAACAATATTTTCTTCACAGCATTCTCCTACCACATGAGCTACCTGGAATTTTTCGGAACGATATTCACTATCTGGTGCGTCTGGCTCACCGCCAAGGCAAAAATACTTTCCTGGCCGATAGGACTGGTCGGGGTGGTTCTTTATCTTTTTCTTTTTTATCAAATCCAGCTTTATTCGGATCTAGCGGAGCAGGTTTATTTTCTGATTACCGGAATCTGGGGCTGGTGGATCTGGGTGCACCCAAAGACCCCGAAAGAAACAAAAGAAAACACGGAGCTCAAAATCAGCGTGAACTCGCTTAAAGAAAATATCGCCTACGGGATAATCATCGCCCTTGGCACGGTTTTGTTGACATACGTCACAAGCAACCTGAATCTGTGGCTCCCGGCGTACTTCCCCCAACCGGCCGCCTATCCTTTTTTTGACGCCCTGACTACCGCCATGAGCCTCACCGCGCAGTGGCTTCTTGCCAAAAAGAAAATAGAAAACTGGGTGCTCTGGATCGGCGTGGACGCCATTGACGTATGGATCTACTGGTTCAAAGGAGTTAAATTCGTTTCCCTGGAATACGGTCTGTTTTTCTTCATTGCCTCGATAGGCCTTATAAAATGGATAAAAGAGCGCCGAGGTTACGCAAAATCCGGTTAAATATTCCCATGAAGAGCAAACGATATAAAACAGGAGTTGTCATCGGCAAGTTCTATCCCCCACACCGGGGTCATAAGTATTTGATCGACACCGCGCTAAGCCAATCGGACCGCGTAACGGCAATCGTTTGCGACAAAAAAGAATATTCCATTCCCGGAAAACTGCGGGCAAGGTGGCTAAGGGAAATACATCCAGACTTAAAGGTAATGCTAATAGACGATAAATACGCTCCCCACGATTCTAAAGTGTGGGCCAGAAATACGATGAAGTGGCTGGGCTATACCCCAGAGGCGGTTTTTACTTCCGAAAACTACGGCGACCGTTACGCGCGTCATATGAAATCAAAGCACGTCCTCGTAGACCTGGCACGCAAACAATTCCCCGTCTCGGGCACAGCCGTCCGGGAAAACCCGCTTACGCACTGGGAATTTTTGGAGCCCTGTGTCCGCGCCTATTTTGTGAAAAGAATTTGCGTATTAGGCGCCGAGTCAACCGGCACAACGACGCTGGCCAAAGACCTGGCGGAACATTATAAAACCGCCTGGGTTCCGGAATTCGGCCGTATGTATTGGGAAGGCAAGATGTCTAGCCGCGACTTCAGTATTTGGAATATGAAAGAATTTGAGTTCATCGCCAAAGAACAAAACCGCGTGGAAGACGAATTAGCAAAAATAGCCAACAAAGTTTTAATCTGCGACACGGACGCCTTCGCTACGGGATTGTGGCACGAGCGCTATATGAACGCGCGCTCCGGCAAAGTTGAGGCCATGTCGTCAAAAAGAAAATACGACCTATACCTCTTGACCGGGGACGAAATACCTTTCGTCCAAGATGGCACGCGCGACGGCGAACATATACGCCACAATATGCATAAGCGCTTTATAGAAAAGTTGAAAGAAGAAAACAAAAACTTCGCCATTATCAGCGGCTCTCGCGAAGAACGGCTAAGAAAATCTACCTCATTAATGGATAACCTTATAAAAAAGAAGCCCCGCTTGGGGCCGGAATATAGATAATCATCTTTTCTTTCGCGCCCCTGCCGCCGAAAAACCGGGCTTTTTGCCTTTCCGTGGCACAAATGTGGGTTCGAGCTCAATCGAATGAGAACCGTCCGCGGCCTTGATATACCTGCCGACCGCGACCGGGACGATGGCCGGTTCGCACATATTAACCCTTATCGATTCTCCCGGCAGAACAACGTTAAACCCATCGGAATTTGCTGTAGCATAAAAAATGGAGATCTCCGTAAACTTACCAGCTGCCCGCTCGACAATCAAAACCGAGTGATCGCGATAAAGAACTCTATATTCCGTTTTATATTCTTTTCCTCCTATATTACTTACCACAATGATCCGATCTTGCATCTCCACCCTCCTGTAAAAAAATGCCGTACTGAAAATACTTATAATAATAAAGCCGATTTAAGTCAAGCCGATTGGGCAATGTAGCGTATAAAATATTTTATTTTTATGAATACACACATAAACTTGACACAAGAACTAGTTAGCTGTATAATCATCGCAGAAATATCGACGTTGCCGGAGTAAATCCCCTTCTGCTTCAAGCCCTAAGCTTGGAGCAGGAGAGAATGGCACAATTATTGCCAGACAGCCTAGTCGGCTGCCATAAACAAATCCTGCGCTGCGATGAGAACAGCACTGCGACTGGCTCTGGTCATAATCGTGCTCCGAGTTCTTGTGCCGGACCTTTTTCGTTCGGCAGAGCACTTTCTCCTGCAGCTCTTTTCTAGCGGGTCTCATGGCCTTACGGCCATAGAAGCCCTGAACGTACGGCCTCAATAAGGCCAAGCGGGCCTCCGCCACCAGAGAAGTGGCTATGGCCACGCAAAGCGGGCATCCTTCGGGATGCCCTTGTTTTTGCCTTGATCACCCGCGAGTCTTCAAGTGGTTGTAACTAAGAGCATCCCGCATCAATTTTGCCGTTGTGGCGTAAAAACATAAGAAATATATTTGACAATAATTGTCTCCCGCGAAGTGCGTGCGCGAATAGCGCTCCCCTCCGATGGACGAAACGCTTCGCCAAAGAACACCCCGCAAAATTGGTGCGGGATATATTTTAATTCACCCCCCCCCACTTCAAGAGTTGGCTTTTTTTATTTTTATGCTAAACTTTGCGTAGTTATTAAATACCAAACCCGGAGAAAACTCCGATGGATGTCCTTGATGAGCTGGATGGGATCTTGCGACAAAATAATGTGCTGCGCGAAGACGGTACCGCAGACAAAAAATCCGACACGGCCGATAATAAAACCGGGCTTGTCTTAGAAATCCCGAACAATGTAAATACCGCAAAAGACGCCGCTAGTTCAAGCTCCGCAAGTTCACCGTACATAAAAATTAATACAGAAAAACACAGAGACAATGGCGAAAAAAAGGAGCCGGAAACGTCGTCCACGGAGCTCAAGAGTAAAAAGGACAATACCGAAATTAAAGCCAAATCCGAATTGAAAGAAATCCTTAAAGGAATGAGCCGGGGAATAAAAGGTTTGCAAAGATTTATGGACGATATCCCAGATTAACCTCAATTTTGTTATAATTAACACCGTAACTTAAAAGGTCGTAATAAAAAAAATAATTAATAAAAAAATAATGATAAAAAAATCACCCTTAATTGTTTCTCTGGCTATCGCAGCCGTTATTGCGGGAACGCCATTGGCATCATTAGCGCAGACTCCAACAAGCACAACGTCATCAAGTACTATCCAAGCACAATTCGACATCATCACCCAGCTTTTAAAGCAAATCGACGCCATAAAAGCGCAGATTGCGTCACTGCGTCAGCAGCAAACACAATTAGCACAGCAAACGCGGCAGAATGTGACCCAATTGGTCACCATGCTACATGAAGGCTCATTCGGAGACAATGTCAAAATACTGCAGGCCCTTTTGGCCGCGGACCCAACCATTTATCCGGAAGGAAAAATTACCGGCTACTTCGGCAAACTGACCTCGAGCGCGGTAAAACGCTACCAAAAGAAGCATGGCTTTGAGCAAGTCGGCAACGTAGGCCCCAAAACCCTCAAGAAGTTGAACGATGATCTCAAAGAAAACCAGGTGTCGCTTGAAGATTCCGAAGACAGCACAGAAGGCAAAAGGCCATGCGCCATAGTGCCCCCAGGACATTTGATAGCGCCCGGATGGCTTAAAAAACACGACGGAGTACGCCCAGTTGTGCCAGCCTGCCAGACGCTTCCTCCTGGAATTGCCAAAAAATTGGGCACGAGTACATCCACACCCACATCCACGCCGACAACCACCGATACGGTAGCGCCGGTAATCTCGTCAGTCGCGACATCAAGCATAGCATCCAGCACGGCAACCGTTTCCTGGAACACCAACGAACCAGCTACTGGCAAGATTTACTATGGAACGAGTACGCCGCTTAGTCTTGGGACGGCGACCAACGTTTCCGATGCGACGCTCTTCACGAGCCACTCTATTGGTTTGACGGGACTCGCTGCCAGTTCAACATACTATTTTGTTGTTGAATCAAAAGACGCGTCAAATAATACAGCAACATCGAGCGAAATGAGCTTCGTGACAAGCAATTAAAAACCTAAAAGTTTTTAACTAAAAAACGGGGGCAACCCCGTTTTTTGGCGCTAACTTTTTCTTATGACATCCAGCGGATCAATGCCCGCATCCAAGCAAAACTGTTTTAGGTTATCGATGAACAGCTCGTACACAATCGATTCCTTGTAACGAAGTCCCATGAGAATTTCGCTTACGGTATAAATATCGTCGTCAACCATAAAAGCAACTTTATCGGGGTCAGTATCGGACTGACCCCGCAATAGCGCTTCCTTGTATGCGGCAATAATTTCTCCGTCGCTCCGCTCTATGTATGGCATCGGTCATCCCCTCGCCAAACGCAGTCTAAAATACTCATAGTAATATAACGCGCGGACGTGAAGTACGCAAACTCAAAACCGCCCCAAATTGGGGCGGCTAACGTTTATCTAACTTCAATATCGTCAAAAATGCCCGATCTTGACGCCGTCTCAAGAACCGCCGGAATTTCAAAACTCCAAGGCGCGAGTCGAATTCTCCACTTTAGCCACGGCTCTTTCGCAAAACGCATCTTGAGGCAATAGTTCTGTTCAAAACCGCTGTTAAAAAATCTCTCAAAAGCGCATGTAAAGCCGAAATTCGTGAGCCGCTCTCTATACGCAAAGTCCTTCTGATATTCCTCCCAAGCCGCGCAAAACCGCGCGACGATCCATGGTCCGGCAAAAACCGTAACGTAAGTTTTATAAAACAATGTCGCCGACTTATAAAATGCCAAAACAAGAATTCCCCGCACTTTCGACAGCATTCTGACGGCCTCAAAGATTTAAATAGAAAATACTGTGAGAACCATAACACCACTCCGGTGATTAGGCAATGGCACTAGATATCCGGAAACCGGTGAGTGCGACAATCTATATTATAAGCATCGCGTCTCCGAAAGAAAACAACTTATACCGGCAAGAAATCGCCGCTTTATAAATACCGAGCAGTTTTTTTCTTCCCGCAAAAGCGGAGACGAGCATAAGCAAGCTGGACTTTGGCACGTGAAAGTTGGTAATAAGGCCGTCAACAATCTTAAATTTGTATCCATCCCGGATAAAAAGATCAGTGCCGCGGGCGAGTTTTTTCGGATTCAAACCGCCGTCGCGAGCCGATGACTCCAGCGCTCTCACAACCGTAGTTCCGACGGCAATAACTGGATTTCCAGCTGTTTTGGCCAAGTTTACGGCCACAACGGTTCTACGCGGTATTTCATAACACTCGCTATGCAACATATTATTTTCAAGATTTTCGCGGGTGAGAGGCGCAAATGTCCCCAACCCCGCGTGAAGAGTAATAAAACGCACCACAATCCCCTTTCTCTTCAGTGCTTTGAGCAAACGCTTCGTAAAATGAAGCGACGCCGTCGGAGCCGCAACCGAGCCATTAACTTTAGCGAAAACGGACTGATACATAGATTTCAGCTCTTCCCGCCCAAGTGGCGTATGTTTTACATACGGCGGAATCGGCGCCGTACCGAACCGCAGAAGCACATTCAACGTTTCCGCCGCCGGAAAAGACGGCCGGAGAAAATAGAACTTGCCGTCGCGGCGGGACACTTCAAAAGAAATTTTTGAGTTAAGAACCAACCGGCTACCGGTTTTAACCCCTCTGTCGGACAAAACCTTAATCAGTCCGCCTTCGGTAGCTAAATACAGTATCCTGACTTTCCCGCCGGTGTCCTTTGTCAAAGCCAGCCGCGCCGGTATGACTTTTGTCCGGTTTAAGACGAGGAGAGCGCCGACCGGCAAATATTTTGGCAGGTTGCAAAAAACATCGTGGCGGATTTTCCCGCTTTTACGGTCGTATACCAAGAATTTAGCGCTATCCCGGGGCAAAGCCGGTTTTTGCGCTATTAGGCTTTTCGGGAAAGAGTAATCGTATTTTTTAAGTTCCCTTTTAAAGTCCGCCATAAATTTGCACCCATAACAACTCTAGCCCTCCTTTAATTTAATTTCAAACTCCGTCGTTCAGTGGAAAAAGTTTACAAATCAATCACCCCGCGGCTTGCCGCGGGGTATGAATCGGTAATCCCTCGTCGCGGACTCGCTCGGGATTATTTTAGCCCCCATTCGGTAACCTCGCCCCATAGGGGCGAGGTATTGAGGGCTAAAATAAAATAGTGGAGACTGCTCCGGTCGTACGCATGATTAAATTAATTGAGGGCTAGCATCAAAAATACCGCGCGGTCTAATCGCGCGGCTTTTTCCGGGTAACAACACGACCCTTCTTTAAGCGGTCCGAGTATTCAAAATACAGGTATATCCAATCCGATTTTCTGTATTTTTTAAATATAATTCTCGCGGTTTCCAATATTTGCCGCGCAGAATATATTTTCCCGGTTTCGACATTAAAGATTACCGCTAAAACAAGGTCGCCCTTAATTTGTTCGTTCCTGCAGTCGTCAAGATCGCTTTTCAGCGTCTTGCGCTTTCTTGGAGTTAACTCCTTTTTAAGAAGCGCCTCTTGTTTTTGCACGCAACCGCTTAGGCAAATACTGTCGAGCCCATTAACGATTTCGACTCGCGCGCCATCTTTAAAGAAAAAAACCGCGAGCATGCTGGCCACCACGTAAACGGTTTCTTCAGGATAGCCCCCATAACACAGAGTGCGGCATAAATCTATTACGCCTCTTTTTATCCTAGCTACGGATTTTCCGCCCCCGCTCCAGGCAACAACATCATAAATCAAGCCCAAGTGGTGCGGGCGGAGTTTGAGAATAACCACAACCACAGCTCCGTATCAATAAGTCATAGAACTGATTTAATAATAGCACGCCAGCCACAAAACACATCCGATAACAGCGCGCAGACCTTGCTTCGCGCCGCTTCTCTTACGCATCGCGTAAATTATTTGCCCGGTAACTTCGATAATGACGGAAGCGAAAAACCGGTACATCTGATTTCGGCGGCGCCAGTATGCGTATTTATAACACAGACGGGAGCAGAACAACCATCTCTGGATATGGCCGAATCTACCCACCATTCAGGCGGGTCTGCGCTATCGTTGCAAAAACTCGTGTCTTTATATTTGCCCCTGCATTCGCTTGCGTTTCCTATGCTAATTTTGGCATCGGACAGACTCATCCCGCCACATAAAGTGTCCAGGGGCTGATTAACAACGGGCCTATTCCGGCCGCCGAATATCGGCAACTTAATTCCCAAATAGTACGCAGCTCCTACAACCGCAGCCAGTACCAAAATAACCGTTAACAACAGTTTAAGGTTTTTCATATAGCTATAGTATTATAAACTACATTATAATTTTATAAAAATCACCGGGCGGCTGCGCTTACCGTATTCCCGTGTCAATTGAGAAATCAAACTCAACCGTCTCCCCTACGTTGATTTTGAACGGATGAGGTAAATCTTTGGCGCCGCCAACGCCTTGACGGACAATGTCCAGAACGTAACTTCCCACAGACAGAGTGGCCTTACATGTACCGTCAGAACTTATATGAAAACGTGTTATCTCCGTTTTCCCGTCGGCTTTATAGATTACGATAGCGCGGGAAGTGTATGCCCCCAACAACCAAGAGAATTACTGCGGTGAGCAACGTCACAACCAGAGAAAATCCCTTGGAGGTCATAATAAAATATTATAAACCGAAACGAACACCGGCCTCAAAGCGACTGCGTTGCCAAAGCATGATCCTTCGCGAAAAGATGTTCAGCAATTTTATAAATGGTATACGTTATAAAAGGTGCGGCAAAAACGTCAATGGAATAGTGCATATGCCCCAGTAAAACGCTGATACCGAACACGAACGAAGTCGCCAGAAATATATAGCGCCATTCTTTTTCATGCCAAAATACAAGCGACATGAGAAAAGGTACTCCGGTGTGCCCCGAAAAAAAGAAGTCGTTTTTGGAGTTAAACAGGATATCGTACAGCCAGAAGCCGGTGGCATCCGGATTTAATATTACCTGGTCAGGATGTATCCCCAAATGAGTAAGACTGATAAAGAACGAGCGGACTATTATAAATAAAGCCAGTGATTTTAAAACAAAAGGCATATTTTTCGGCTTAAACAACACAAGCGCGACGATAACAAGCGTAAGGATGAGAGCGCCCTGAACGATAAAGAAGTCCACATCAAAAGTCGGTAAGTTGCTCAAGATTAGATCGCCAACCGGTATTCCGCCTATTCTGTTTACGTATCCATCGGCAAACCCTTGTATTACCAGGGCCACTCCCATGAACGCAAAACCAACGAGAAGCGACGCCGCCCGCTCTTTGGTCCAAAAATTCTTATGCCTGTAATAAATTTTTCTGAATAGCATTTCCCTGCCTAAAATGTGGTCCCTTAGCATATTTTTGCCCATAGGGCATAAAATCAATATGGAATTTATATTAAATCATATGAAAAACCGTTAAGAGTTCATTTTAATCCCGAAGGAGATTCTTCATTTTCAAGATATGGAATTGAATTTCCAACCAGCGATCGTTTAGGAATTAAAGTTATTGAACAAATTTCCAAAGATCTTAAAAAATACCAACGAAGAATTGAATAGAAATTATTAAAAATGGTGGGTTTTTGATAATTTTATGATTTGTTCTAAATGTGGTAAAGAGATTGAACTTAGACTTGCAAGTAAAGTTTCTGCTAAAGGTTGTAAAGTCCTGTCATCGATGACAACAATAATTACAATTCAGTGCGATGGTTGTAAGAATATTTTGCAAATTCCTTTATCTAATAAATCTGTGATTTCTGTAAATAAAGAATGAAAATTAGTTTACAAAAGTTTTAAAAACAGATTCTTTTATTATAACATAATGCCTCTACTCAGCACCACGCTTGGTAGAGAAGGTGGAGGAAAAGTCCTTCGCGAATGATAAGTATATCAATATCCTTTGATGTAACATCGATGCCTCTACTCGGCACCTCGCTCAGTAGTGATAATGGAAGATAGCCTTTCGCAAAATGCCTCGGTAGTTAAGTGGCTATAACACTAGCCTGTCGGAACGTCATAATTTGTCGTTGCAGATCGCTGGAGTCCCGGGTTCAATTCCCGGTCGGGGCGTATATACATACGAGTAGATTAGTGAGACGGTGCAACTTATGGGTGAGATCATGGATTTTTGATAAGAGCTGAAGTATATCCTATAAAATATATATTACAACATACTCATCAAGATGATGCTATAATTTATAAATAATTGAGACAATCATTTAAAATGAAAAAGGTGGTGGGAAAAAAGAGTCTGATTTTATTTTTAGGATTATTATGTTTTATGTTTACACTATCCTCATTATCTGCTGCAACGTTAAAA
>Ga0209542_10015371_pt1 | contig 12851 bp, 9 predicted proteins | sample RifCSPhighO2_01_FD_184028 | JGI IMG/M metagenome (GOLD analysis project Ga0209542, IMG submission 184028) | Soil microbial communities from Rifle, Colorado - Rifle CSP2_plank highO2_0.1 (SPAdes) (version 2) | ecosystem: Environmental > Terrestrial > Deep subsurface > Rock core/Sediment ...
GTTTTAAAGTCCAATCTTTCCCAAGCTTTTTGCCTATGGAGAAATTGGTTTGAATTACATCAACCCACAAACTAAACTTCGAAAAGATTGGACTTTAAAACCAGAAGATTATTCTGCTTGGCTGGAAGTTGTAAAAGATGAAAACAATGATTTAATTTTCGGGTTAAACCAGGAAAAAGCTATCAAATATCTGGAAGATCTTCGCATGTATGTTGACCAGCCGGCTGAGAGCGGTCGCTTTGTGATGGAGAACGACAAGGTTAAGGAATTTAAGGGTAGTCAAACGGGTATTACTTTGGATGTTCTAAAAACCTATGAAGAATTAAACAGGGCGTTTAAGGCTAGGAATTATGAACCGGGGGATACAATTAAGACCGTTGCTTTGGTGACAGAAATCGTTGAACCAGAAGTGAAGTTGGGTGATGCTAATGATTTAGGAATTACGGATATAATTGGCGTAGGGTATTCGACTTTCCGAGATAGCCATAATAACCGTATTAAAAATATTGCCCATGCTGTTCAGAGATTAAATGGTGTTTTAATTAAACCAGATGAAGAATTTTCCGCTAACCATTATGCCGGCCCATATACAGCGGAAAATGGATATCTGCCGGAGGCGGTAATTAAAGGTAATGAGATTAAAGATGAGATTGGTGGCGGAATGTGCCAAATTGGTACGACACTTTTCCGGATGGCCATGAATTCAGGTATGGATATTACCCAGAGACGCAATCATTCTTTGGTGGTTAGTTATTATGCCGATCCAGTGAACGGCAATCCTGGTACTGATGCAACATTGTACGAACCAATTTTAGATCTTAAATTTAAGAATGATACTGGCAATTATCTTTTGCTTCAAACAGATATTGATTACAAAAAACAACAGTTAACATTTACTTTATGGGGTAAGCCAGATGGGCGTACTGGTTCTTATACTCATCCACTAGTATCAAAGTGGATTCCTGCTGGCGCGCCGCAAGTAATTAAATCAGAAAAACTAGCTCCGGGTAAAAAAGATTGCCAGGCCGCTTTTCGTGGTGCAGTCGCTAGTTTTACTTACACCCGCATTACACCAACCGGCGAAAAGATTGAGCGCGTTTTTGACAGTTATTACCGCCCATTACCTCAGATTTGTTTAGTTGGTGTTGATCCAAACGAAGTGGTAGTACCACCACCCGTCGAATGCCCAGAAGGCGAAGTGTGTGAACCGGTTGTGCCAGTTGAACCAGTAACCGATGTGCCTAATACCACAACCACCAATTAACATAACAAAAAAGACAAAAATAAAACCCCCCTGATGTGAGATCAGGGGGGATTTTTTTTGCGGTCGCATGAAAGCGACCATAACCGCATCCAAGAAGATGTGTTAAGGGAGAAGTCGAGCTATAAGCCTGAGCTGTCCGTCAACACATCTCCATGCTTGTCGTGGATACGGGCTAGTGACAATTACTTTACGCTTCAAAATCTGATACTTGGCACAAGCCCACAACCACTTATCTAAAATTTTAAGCAACAGAGCATTATACCTTAAAAACTGGTTTTTGTCAAGGGAGTGGGTGGATAAGTGAGGAAATTTGGCTGAAATAAAAGAAAAGCCTGATGGCTTTTCTTCTAAATAATGGTTTATTCTATTACTTTATCTACCAAACCGTAGTCTTTTGCTTCCGTGGCATCCAAGAAATAATCACGGTCTGAATCTTTTTCAATTTTGTCTAGTTCTTGACCAGTATGTTTGGAAAGGATCCGGTTAAGACGGTCTTTAATTTTTAGAATTCTTTCAGAACGGATTTTAATATCACTAGCTTGCCCTTCCATACCGCCCATGACCTGGTGGATCATTATTTCCGCATTCGGTAGAGCCAGGCGTTTTCCCTTGGCGCCCGAGGCTAAAAGTACGGCGGCCATTGAAGCGGCCATGCCGATACAGATAGTTGAAACATCGGATTTTATGTATTGCATGGTGTCGTAGATAGCTAACCCAGCTGTGACGGATCCACCGGGAGAGTTAATATATAATTTAATATCCTTGTCTGGGTCTTGGTTATCCAGGAATAACAATTGGGCGATAACAATGTTCGCGACATGATCGTCTATTGGTGTGCCCAGGAAGATAATCCGATCAATTAAAAGACGTGAGTAGATGTCATAAGCTCGCTCACCAAAGGTAGACTTTTCAATAACAGTTGGGATAAGGATTTGTGATCTTACTTCGTTGTTTTCCATAGTTTTTAATTTTCTTAATCGTTAAAAAGGTATTTTACCTGGTCTTTATTCTTTAGTCAAAATTTTCTTTAGGGCCTCTTCGATCGTTCCATTAATGGTAAACCCGGCTGCTTTTTTATGTCCGCCCCCACCTAATTTTTTGGCCAGAAGAGAGACGTCGGTAGCATCGCTTGTGGTTCTAAAACTGCCTTTAATTTTTCCATCCTCGGTTTCTTTTAAAATTAAAGAGACAGCGTCTTGACCAAGGTTGCTCAAAAAGTTCGCGATACCTTCGCTTTCACTTTCACCAACGCCCGCTTTTTCTAAGTCAGAGAGTTTAAGATAGGTGTAGGTGATGCCAGTATTTTCATCACGGGTAAGACGAGATAAAACTACCCCCCAGAGTTTTAAAGAGCGGAGAGTTTTGTTTTGAGCGGTTAGGGGTTTGATCGATTTCAAACTTCCACCCCGAAGCATTAGTTCGCTCGCGATGTTTAAAGAATGAATCGTGGTCGCAGGATTGGAGAAATTGTCAGTATCAGTAATAAGACCGGTGAGTAGTGCTGTTGCGCGATTAGGGGTAATCGCAATGCTATTCATTTTAAAATAATGGTAGATAATCTCGGTGGTAGAAGAGGCGGTCGGGATAACGAGATTCCATTCACCATATTGTTCATTGGTTGGGTGGTGATCAATATTCACAATCCGGAACGGTCGGTTTTTTAAATATTGGGCCACACCAGCGTAGCCAAGGTCGCCCGAATCGACGACCACAATGGTTGTAATACCTTCGTCGGAAAATATACCCGGATCGTTCGTAACGCTTAAAATGTAATTCAGAAAGGTATATTTTTCTTCGACCGGGGTGGCACAAAAGATCTCTGGAATAACATTGTGTTCGACGAGATAATCGCAGATAGCGCTAACTGAACCTAAAGCATCCCCGTCCGGATTTTTGTGGGGGATAACAATCACTCGTTCTGCTCTTTGCAGATGGTGGTGGATTTGGTTAGCAATGGATTTCATATAATCAAAGCTACCCATTATAGCTCTCTTGTTACTGGTTGTCAAGGTATGGTATAATGTGGAGCATAGACTTCGCTATGTACCTGAAGAGATTGGAAATTCAAGGGTTTAAATCCTTTGCTAATAAGACCAGCCTAGATTTCCTACCGCCGAAAGACGGTCGTTTTAGTATTACCGCGGTTGTTGGTCCGAACGGTTCGGGAAAGTCCAATGTGACTGACGCCATCCGCTGGGTCATGGGGGAAACTAGCATGAAGAGCCTGCGTGGTAAAAAAAGCGAGGACGTTATATTCTCTGGTTCAGAAACCAAAGGGCAATTGGGGGCGGCGGAAGTAACGATGGTCTTAGATAACGCAGATAATACAGTTGGTTTGGATTATCCAGAAATTGTCATTACTCGCCGGTTATACCGCTCTGGAGAAACGGAATATTTAATTAACAACAACACTGTTCGTTTGTTAGATGTCCATTTGCTTTTAGCTAAAGCCCAGTTTGCCCAACACGGGTATACTTTGGTCGGACAAGGAACTATCGACAAACTCTTAACCGTAAGTATCCAAGAGCGCAAAGACTTTTTGGATGAAGCATCGGGTATTAAAGAATACCAGATTCGTCATCACCAAGCTGTTTTGAAATTAGCCCGGACCGAAGAAAACATGAACCAAGCACAAACTCTAATGACTGAGGTTGAACCACGCTTGAAACTTCTCGCCCGCCAAGTTAAAAAATTGGAAAAGCGTCAAGAATTAGAAGTGGCTTTGCGCGAGGCCCAAGAAAAATATTACGCGACGCTTGCCGCGAGTAACAACACCGATTGCAAAAACGTAGATGACAAATTAAAAATTGTTGACGGTCGTTACCAAGAAACATTTAAATTACTACAAGAAACTCAGTCGGAATTAGCAACACTTGCTCGTTCCTCTAGTCGTGATGAACTATTCGATGAATTACAAAGTAAACATCAAGAAGCGGTCCGAGCAAAGAACGAATTGGAACGCCAGCTGGCTATTTTGCAAGGTCAGATGCAATCCGAGTATCGCGAAGCGGGTAAACAAAATTTAAACTGGTTGAATAACAAAATTGAAGAACTAAAATTGAAAACGGATGAAATGGACGCCACTTACCGTGAGGCGGAAAAGGTCAAATTTTTGAGTGAAGAAGAATTAACGACCGAAAAGAAAAAGATCCAACAATTAGGCGAAGAACGGGCGCGATTAATATTGCAAATTTCCGAATTGCAAAATCGGCGGATGACTGGCGAGAGTGAAAAGAACTATTGGCAGTGGAGTGGTTTGACAGCTGTAAAAGCTGTCAAAGAAGCCCGAGAAAATTTTGGTAAATTATTTGGTTTGGTCGCCGAATTAGCAGAAGTGGATGAGGAATATCGTCTGGCGCTAGAAGTAGCGGCCGGGTCACATATGACATCCTTGGTAGTGGAAGATGAAAGTACCGCCAGTCGGGCGATCGAATACCTGCGGCGAGAAAAGTTGGGGGTAGCAACATTTTTGCCTTTAACAAAAATTGGCGAAAGATATGGTGGACGCGAAGTAGATAGTTTTGTCAGTGCCCAAGGTGTCCGTGGCCGGGCTATAGAACTACTTCGTTTTAATGAAAAATTTAGAAATATTTTTTCTTTTGTTTTGGGAGACACACTCGTCGTCGATGATCTGGCCGCGGCTGAGAGGGTGGGAGTGGGCCAAGTCCGTATGGTAACCCTGCAAGGGGATTTAATCGAACGAAGTGGAGTAATGAAGGGGGGTTACCGCTCTTCACAACGACGGAGTATAAGTTTTTCGGGAGAGTTGTCTTTAAACAGCGGAGAACGTTTACATGAGCTGGAAGAGAAGATAAAAGTTTTACAGGGTAATCTCTCTGATTTAGAAAAAGAAAACGAAAGGATCACGGCTGGAGTATTGGGAAAAGAAGTCGCTTACAAGACGGCAGAAGCGCGGGCAGAATTATTATTACAAGATCGCCATAATATTGAAAAAGAATTGGCTGGTTTAAGTCGCGAGCTCGAAATTTCTTCGCTCGCTCCAGCTGACAGAAGTGTGGCTCTCGCTAAATTACAAGAAGATAAAAATAAACTAGAAAAGGAATTAAAGAACGCCGAAGAAAGGGTTAGTGGGTTGAGTAATGAGATCGGGAATTTTAACCGTCGTGAAGAAGAAAAGAAACAGCGGGTCTTTGCTTTGCAAGAAAAGATGCAAAAAGAACAGACTGAGGTGAACAATATTCTCGCCGAGCGTCAGGATTTAAAAATTGAAATGGCGAGATTAGAAACTAAAAAAGAAGATTTAGAGCGTGAGGTGGAAAGAGAAATGAGTGCAGTACTTGCTTCCTTAATCGAACGCAATCCACCAACTATTAAAATGGAGTTGTTACCGGAAGTGGCCGATGATATCCAAAAATTAAAATACCAATTAAGTCTAATTGGCGGCATTGACGAAGAAGTGACCAAAGAATATGCCGAGACTAAAGAAAAATACGAATTTTTGTCTAGCCAGTTAACTGATCTAGGACAAGCGATTAGTGATTTGGGAAAAATGATTGAAGAACTTGACTCGCTCATGAAGAAAAAACGAGAGACGGCTTTTAAAAAGATTCGTAAAGAATTTGATCGGTATTTCAAAGTATTGTTTGGTGGCGGTAAAGCCGAGTTGGAAGAAATATATGGGGATGTGGTAGAAGAGGGTGAAGAGGAAGGTGTGATTGAGGAAGTCGAGAACCAGAAACCAAAAAGGCGCGATAAAATTTTAACTGGCATTGACGTCATAGTTAATCCACCGGGGAAAAAGATAAAGCACATTAATTCTTTGTCCGGCGGTGAAAGAACCCTGACTTCGATCGCTCTTATTTGTGCCATTCTGCATTGTAATCCATCGCCGTTTGTGGTTCTGGATGAAGTCGAGGCGGCTCTGGACGAATCTAACACCATGAAATTTGCCGCCATCATGAGTGAACTGTCTTCACAATCCCAGTTCATAATTATTACTCACAACCGCGTAACCATGCATTCAGCTAACGCTCTCTATGGCGTGGTTATGGGTAGTGATGGCATTTCCAAGCTTCTTAGCGTGAAGATGGAGGATGTACCTGAGTACGAAGAAAAGCCTAATATTGACAAAAAGGCTTAGATCTTGTATATTAATCACGCTCTCTAGGGCAGGATTTGCCTAACCGTTGACTACGGAAAATCGTCGTTTGTTAATTTGAATGTATTTTAGTTATGTTAATGATTCGTTTACAACGCGTAGGAAAGAAGAAACAGCCAACTTATCGGTTGATTGTTTCAGAAAAGACAAAAGATACCCATGATAAATACGTGGAACTTTTAGGGAGCTTTAACCCACATCTTAAAGAAGGTGGTTTTTTACCAAAGGCTGACCGGATTAAATACTGGATTAGCGTTGGCGCTCAACCATCAGATACAGTGCGTAACTTGTTAATAAATGCCGGTGTTATTACTGGCAAGAAGAGCAAGTCTGTATTTTTGTCTGGTGCCAGAAAAGCTAAATTGGTAGAAAAGAAGAAGGCAAAAATCGAGGCCGATGAAAAATCTGCTGCCGCCAGGGTAGCAGCAGCCGAAGCCGAAAAAACGGCGGCTGAGGAAGCGGCTAAAGTAGCCCTCGAAACCCCAGTTGAAGAAGCTGTAGCCGAAACCCCAACAGTTGAAGTGGCTCCGGAAGAGAAAAAAGAAGAGCCCCCCACCGAGAGTGAGGCCCCAGCGGCTTAAGACCAGTTGACGGGTAGACAGAACTTGATATAATGTAAGAAAGCAGCATGAGTGGCACAACCACTTTCTAGTCGACAGGCTGCACTGTTAAGAAAAGTAAGTATTTGAAATATGGAAGCAGATCAACAGTTTGTTGAAGAGGTCGTAAAGGCCATCGTCAACAACCCGAATGACGTGAAGACCGAACGCGTAATTGACGAACGCGGAGTCCTCATCACTTTGGACGTCAATCCAAATGACATGGGTTATGTCATCGGTCGTCAAGGTCAGACTGCTCGCGCTCTACGCACCCTGTTAAAGATCGTTGGTGCTAAGCACAATGCTCGTGTGAATTTGAAAATCAACGAGCCAGCCGGTGGACGTGTTGTTCGCCCAAGTGCCCCAGCCCCAATGACTGACGAAGTGATAGACACTAGTGCAGTTGATGATTTGAAGATCTAATTGATCTTACAATAGACACTTAAACCGCCTTGTGGTAAAATGCTGCAAGGCGGTTTTATTTCTCTTTTTTTATGCAATTCGACATCTTAACAATTTTCCCGGACATGGTCCATCATTATACCAACGATAGCATTCTTGGTCGTGCCCAAAAGGATAAAAAGATTAAAATTACTGCTCATAATTTTCGTGATTATTCCAAAGACAAACATGGTAAGGTAGATGATCGTCCGTTTGGTGGCGGTCCGGGCATGATTTTACAAATCCAACCAATTTATGATTGTTTAAAGAGTTTGAAGCTTTTGGGAGAACAGCGAAGAAGCAAAAAAGAAAAAGTTCGGATTTTATTAATGGATCCCGCTGGTAAGAAATTTAATGAAAAAATGGCCGCTCGTTTTTCTAAATATGATCGCCTGGTTTTAATCTCTGGACGCTACGAAGGTTTTGATGCGCGGGTAAATAAATTGGTGGACGAAAGAGTGTCGGTAGGGGACTATGTTTTAGCCGGTGGAGAATTACCAGCCCTAACGATTGTCGAAGCGGTAGCCAGATTGGTACCAGGTGTTTTGGGCAATGTTAACTCTTTGGCTCTGGAAACACACACTAAAAAAACCAGTGGTAAAGAGTATCCGCAATATACCAGGCCAGAGGACTATGATGGTTTAAAGGTTCCGAAGGTTTTGATCTCGGGCGACCATAAAAAAATCGGGGAGTGGAGAAAGAAAAAAACTGGCTAACTTATCCACATATTTAAGGGTTTTTACCCCTTGACAACATTTGGCTAAAATGTTAATCTGTAGAAGCTAAAAATTTAGGTTGGCAACCTAGCAATTTGTACCTCAAAAAACACGACTTCTTCTAAGTTATTCCGGAGTGGAATAAAACTGGAAAGAGAAAAGAGTAACTCAGGCTGGGTTCCTCTTTTTTCTTTCCTCGTAAGAGGGAAGAATGTACCTTGACAACATCAAAGTGACAAAAACCATATATAAGAACGTCTATCTTAAATAAATTCAAGTATATAAACTTGATCCTTTAATAAGGAGCAAGAATCTTACTCTTATTTTTGAGAGTTTGATCCTGGCTCAGGATGAACGCTGGCGGCGTGTCTAAGGCATGCAAGTCGCGGGACGTGCGCTCCGCAAGGAGCGTTACGACCGGCAGACGGGTGAGTAACACATTGGTAACCTACCTCTAAGACGGGGATAGCCTGGCGAAAGCTAGATTAATACCCGATAGTAATGCGGGGACATAAGTCATTCGCATTTAAAGCTTCGGCGCTTAGAGAGGGGCCTATGGCTTATCAGCTAGTTGGTAGGGTAACGGCCTACCAAGGCTTCGACGAGTAGCAGGCGTGAGAGCGTGACCTGCCTCACTGGGACTGAGATACTGCCCAGACACCTACGGGTGGCTGCAGTCGAGAATATTCCACAATGGGGGAAACCCTGATGGAGCGACGCCGCGTGCAGGATGAAGGCCTTCGGGTTGTAAACTGCTTTTACGAGGGAAGAATTCGTGACGGTACCTCGTGAATAAGAGGTTGCTAACTCTGTGAGCTCAATATATAGAGCGATGGTGCAGAGTTGTAATGGTAACATTACATAAGAAAATTTCGCTATATGCTGGAACATCTTGTAAAGGGTATAGTACTTTAAAATAAAAATTAAAGTGAAAATTTATACCAAACCCCAAAAAGACTCCGCTGGTCATAAGGGTTGCGAGACAATCAGCAGGGAACCCCTTAAAGTAAGGGGACACCTCAGAGACTACACGCGAAACTCCTATTCTAAATAGGATGATGATATAGTCCAAATACTGCTTTTGATTAAAGTTAATCAAAAATTTAGCCAGCAGCAGCGGTAATACAGAGACCTCAAGCGTTATCCGGATTTATTGGGCGTAAAGCGTCCGCAGGTTGTTTGGCGGGTCAGGGGTTAAATCTTCATGCTCAACATGGAGTCTGCTCTTGAAACTACCAAACTCGAGGATGGGAGAGGCAAGTAGAATTGCAGGTGTAGTCGTAATAAGCGTTGATATCTGCAAGAATACCAAAGGCGAAGGCAGCTTGCTGGAACATACCTGACACTCATGGACGAAAGCGTGGGGAGCAAACAGGATTAGATACCCTGGTAGTCCACGCCCTAAACGATGTACACTAGGTATTGGCAGTATCGACCCTGTCAGTGCCGTTTAAAAAAGCTAACGCGTTAAGTGTACCGCCTGGGAAGTACGGCCGCAAGGCTAAAACTCAAAGGAATAGACGGGGACCCGCACAAGCGGTGGAGCATGTGGTTTAATTCGATAGCAAACGTGGAACCTTACCTAGGCTCAACTACTAGCTGCATATGACCGGAAACGGACATAGCCTTCGAGGGTGCTAGATAGGTGCTGCATGGTTGCCGTCAGCTCGTGCTGTGAAGTGTACCATTAAGTTGGGAAACGAGCGCAACCCTCGTCGTGTGTTAAATTGTACACACGAGACCGCCCCCCATTGAGCGCATTTTTTTAGAAAGTGCGTTGAATGGGGGGAGGAAGGAGAGGACGACGTCAAATCAGCATGGCTCTTACGTCTAGGGCTACACACATGCTACAATGGCCAGTACAATGGGTTGCCAAACCGCGAGGTGGAGCTAATCCCATCAAAGCTGGCCCCAGTTCAGATTGAAGGCTGCAACTCGCCTTCATGAAGTCGGAATCGCTAGTAAACGCGTATCAGCCACGGCGCGTTGAATACGTTCTCGGGTCTTGTACTCAGAAACTAAAGGCGCCTGGCAGTATATATTACCAAGAGGTTAAAATCCTCTCCTCTGCATCCCGTGCAGAGCGTAGCCGAAGGATAGGACTAAAATCCGTAAGGAATAGTCTGAAGGATCCGATGTGGCAAAATACAGCCTTTCATAAAAGGGGCGTATCGACCTATATAGTTCTGCGGTGAGGTATAGGGAAGATACATTAGACTTAACCCCGAAAGGATGTAAGGAAAGGAAATATATATGACCCAGGGAGACCCTACTTTTTTTGGAAAAAAAAAGAGGGAGTCAGCTGCGTCATAGTACTTCGAATAATATCGAAGGAAGGACAAAACCATTACCCGCTGATTAAATAAATTATTCAGTGAGATAGTGGGCTCGCGTAGTGCGAGAAAATCGCACGCTACGCTCCGATATGAAAAGTCGGAGAGTTCTGACAGTATGTCAGAACTTGGGAACGCGAAATGTAAATTATCGCAATCCGCCCGTCACACCACGGGAGTTGGCAATGCCCAAAATCTCCTTACGGGGACTAAGGCAGGGTCAATGACTAGGGTGAAGTCGTTGAGTGAAACTCACTGTTGCGACCTGTGATCGTAAGGTCACAGTAAAATCTAACTGTTACGGTGGAGCCTAACGATGAATTGTGCTATACTTTAAAGGTATTGTATAAATCATCTAAGGGAATACCGTGGGAAGTCAAGTAAGAAATTGGAATTCCAAAGAAACAAGAGATTTGCGTAATCGTTTGAAATTACAACCAATGCAGAAAGCAATTTTGGTTGGAAAAATTTTAGGCGATGGCTCAATCGTTTCAACCGGTGGAAGAAATTATCGTCTGCAAGTAGAGCATTGTTCAAAACAAAAAGATTATGTGTATTGGTTAGCAAATATTTTTGATGAATGGTTGTTATTACCACCAAAATTATTGAATCAACACCAGTCTTATCGGTTTAGGACAATTGCTCACCCGGAGATAACAGAGTTCCAAAAAATATTCTATCAAACTGGAGTAAAAATTGTTCCGCAGAATATCTGCGAATTGCTAAATCATCCAATTGGTTTAGCGGTATGGTTTATGGATGATGGTGGTTTGAGTTCTTCAAAGAGCTCAGTTACGATAAGTACACACTGTTATACCGAAGCCGAAAATAATTTGTTAATCGATTGCCTTTGTACCAATTTTGAATTGCGAGTCAATTTAAATTGGGACGGTAAAGGCTTTAGATTATATATACCAGTAAAGGAAATCCCAAGATTTAAGGAAATTGTTTCCCCATATATCTTGCCAATGATGGAATATAAAATTCCTTTGACCCCGTAGAGACTACACGTTGGCTCCTGTGTGGAACGCAGGATGATGATATAGTCCGTGCCCATGGAAACATGTGGAAATACATGAACAAGGCATCCCTAGCGGAAGCTGGGGATGGATCACCTCCTTTCTGGAGATACTCTTGCGAAAGCAAGATGATCCAAGTCGATCCTGGTCTTCGGACCGGGGGAAGATAGATGTAAAGGTTTTTGTCACTTTGATGGAGTCAAGGAAAAGACACTGGAAACGGTGTTTTTTGTTATATAAGCACTTGCTTTTTTTGCTGTAATTTGTTACAATCCTTTTGCCTTTTTGGGCGGCTAGCTCAGATGGTTAGAGCGCCTGCACGACACGCAGGAGGTCACAGGTTCGATTCCTGTGTCGCCCACCAGTTGGTACTTGATTTTTTCTTTAAAATCTGGTACTCTTTTGTAAGTTTTGGGCAATTAGCTCAGATGGTTAGAGCGCGTCACTGATAATGACGAGGTCGATGGTTCGATTCCATCATTGCCCACCAGTTTCCTGCTAGAAAGCAGGATTTTTCTTAGCTTGCTTTTTAGGTCAATTGTATATATAATACCTAACGCTAAACATAACTTATGGACGAAGAAAATAAGCCACAAAATACTGGGAAAGCCATTGCTGGTACTTTAATGGGCATCGGGTTGTTTTTGTTGGAATTAATCAAGATTTCGCTTTTGGCTGGTGTTACCATATTTTTAATCCGTTATTATCTTTTTAAACCATTTTACGTGAAGGGCCAATCCATGGAGCCGAATTTTTTTGAAAAAGAGTATCTCATCATCGATGAGATTTCTTATCGCTTGCGTGCTCCTGAACGTGGCGAGGTGATTGTCTTTCGTTATCCAGAAAACCCGAAAGAATATTTTTTGAAAAGGGTGATTGGTTTACCCGGTGAACGGGTTAAAATTTCAAACAACCAGGTTATAATCTACAACGACCAATATCCCGAAGGAAAAAAATTAGAAGAGGATTATCTACCTTCTTATGTGGAAACTTTGGGGGATAAAATTACTACCCTTGGCGCTGAACAATATTTTGTTTTAGGGGATAACCGTTCTAATAGTTTAGATTCTCGTCGAATCGGTCCGATCGATAAAGGATATATTGTTGGCCGAGCTTGGTTTCGTGGTTGGCCAGTAAACCGGATGCAAACATTTTCGGCCCCGGAACTGGGTTTGTAGATTATTTATTAAAATATATTAGACCAGCTTTCTTTTTTAATTAACTAAATTTATGAAAAAAATGACTACTACAAAAAAGAAAGAAGTAAAAAAGAATTCCTTTGTCCAACGAACTGGTAAGGAAAAAATAGAAAAAGCCAAAGCCGGTAAAGAAGCGGCAACTACGGAAACCCGTTCTAAGC
>Ga0209542_10015373_pt1 | contig 12850 bp, 7 predicted proteins | sample RifCSPhighO2_01_FD_184028 | JGI IMG/M metagenome (GOLD analysis project Ga0209542, IMG submission 184028) | Soil microbial communities from Rifle, Colorado - Rifle CSP2_plank highO2_0.1 (SPAdes) (version 2) | ecosystem: Environmental > Terrestrial > Deep subsurface > Rock core/Sediment ...
ACATGGGAAGCTGTCTCGCGTCAGCAGGGTGCTGCGCGTGGAACGACCTCGGCGAGGGCGAGGGCTGGTGCTCCATCCTCGACGACGATGTTGACTACGTGTGCGATGCCGTGGACATCTGCTCCGGATGGCCTGACGGCGAGGACTGGGACGAAGACGGCGTCCCGGACGGATGCGATATCTGCGATGGCGATGACAATCTTGATGAGGATTCCGACGGCGTCCCGGATGCCTGCGACATCTGCCCGGGCACCTCCAACCCCGAGCAGGATGAGACCGACAATGACGAGGACGGGGTTCCCGACGAGTGTGACAACTGCCAGCCTGCAGAGGGATGCCCCGGCCGCTCCAATTACCTCAACAGCGACGCGACGACCTGCCGTGACATCTACAACCAGGGGACCTGCGAGAACTCCTGGCTCTACGGCCGCGACACCGAGGTCGCGCAGAGTTGCTACTGGGACGAGGGCGAGGGTGGCTGGTGCTATGGCTGCGGCCCCAACAACGAGGAGAACGGCTACTGCGTGAACGAGTGCACCGGCTGGAATCCTGAGCAGGAAGACAGCGATGAGGATGGCGTTGGCGATGCGTGTGACCTCTGCGCTGGAAGCGACGACGACGGACAGGACTCGGATGAGGACGGCGTCCCGGACGCATGCGACAACTGTCCGGACGATGAGAATTACGACCAGGAGGACGGGGACAGCGACGGCGTGGGAGACGCGTGCGACAACTGCGCCCCGGACGACCTGCTCTGCGAGGACCACGAGGTCGTCGACGACTGCTACGACCTTGACGCAGAGTCCTGCGGCGGCGGCGCGGAGTGGGACGACGAGAAGGCCGTGAGCTGCTACTGGGGGAACGGCTATCTCTACGGCGGCGAGGGCTGGGGAGAGGACTGGGTGGAAGACGCCTGCGTCCCGTGCAACCAGTACAACGAGGAGAACGGGTACTGCGAGGACAGCTGCCCGGCTCCGACCTGTCCCGACGACGCGTACACCCAGGACGGCTGCTGGAACATCTACGATGAGGAGACCTGCGAGGCCTCTGCGTCGAGCGGTGAGGGCTGGGGCACATTCTCGTGCTTCTGGAACCCGGATGAGGGTGAGGGAGGGGAAGGTTGGTGCGGCGCCTGCGACCCCTGGTCCGCGAGTTACTATGGCTGTGAGAACACCTGCACCTGGTGGAACCCCGAGCAGGAGGACGGCGACGAGGACGGCGCCGGGGACCTGTGCGACCTCTGCGAGGGTGACGACAGCCAGGATGCCGACGAGGACGGCATCCCCGACGCCTGCGACGTGCCCCCTCTCCAGTACCGGAAGCTCGTGAAGCTCCAGTTCTGGTCCGGCGAAACCCTCTATACGGTCCAGGCGACCGGCGATGCCGAGGTCTCCGAGGACAACTTCGAGGAGGGCGACGGCTGGTGGACGCAGGACACCTCCATCGAAGCTGAGCTTGACGGCATGCTCTCGGCACCCTGGGACAACGCATACCCGGTGACGGTGCGCGAGAGCGGCTCCGGCGGCGACAGCCAGGAGGGCGGACCCATCGACAGCTTCTTCGACGTGTTCGTGGAGCTGGACATCGAGGGCGAGGACACCTGGTTCACCGAGGAGCCGGTGCACCTCGAGGCGCTGCGCTTCGGCGAGTCCCGTGAGAATGTCTGCTACAAGTTCCTCTGGGAAGAGGGACCCTCGCTCTACGTGGACGGGGAGGAAGGCAGCGAATACATGGGCTCCATCAGCGAGTACTGGAACTGCTTCCTCGCGGAGAGCGCGGACGTCACCCTTGCGGACTCCGTGCCGGACTTCCCGGTCGAGGAGCAATTCGACTCCCTGGTGAGCCTGCATGTCTACGACACCTGGAATGAACGGCAGAACGGGGAGGTCATCAACCTCATGGGCCCGACCGTCGTGCGACGCTCGGCTCCCCAGCAGGGCGAAGGGACCTACATCGAGACCGAGCTTATCTCGATGGAGCTCACCGGGATGAGCCAGATGCTCGGCCCGGTCCAGGTCTCCGGCTCCGGAGGGGGCAATGCCTACTCCGGCGAGGACTGGTTCCCCGCGGAGAGCTTCTTCGATGTCTTCTTCGACATCACCTGGCAGGAGGTCGGGGAGGAGGTCACGGTGCCCCAGCACGGTGCCGTGCAGACTCAGCTCCAGGCGACCATCTTCTCGCTGCCGTGGACGCCAATCTGCCACCAGGTCAATGGGGTGTGGCTGCCCCTGCAATCGTCCGAGGGCGATGTGCAGGCGGACAGTGAGACCAGGTACTATGTCTCGCAGGTCCTCTGGTGCCCCCTGCCGCACTACGGGCTCGGCTTCGAGGGCCTGGAGCTGGAGCATGACTTCGGGGACAGCTGGCTGGACCTCTCGGACATCGAAGTCGAGCGCGGTTCTGGATGGATCATCGTGCGCGGACTGGAGCTGCCCGAAGGGGAGACCAAGACGGTCACCTTCGACAGCGCCACGGGCAGCGGCCTTGTCTGCGTGAAGGACATCCCTGGCATCGCGGACATCAGCGAGGTCAGCTCAATATGCTCTGGCGAAGACGAGGTGCTCGTCTCCTGCCCCGGCAGCGCGGGCGACTACACCTGCGAGTTCGATGGCGATAGCTACACGGTAAGCGGGCTGCGGAATTCTGCGGTCGCAGAGAGCACCCCGCCCCCGCCGCCTCCGCCGCCCTCAAGCTCTGGCAGCTCTGGCGGAGGGGGCTCGTCCTACACCTGCCAGCGCGACTGGGAGTGCTCCGACTGGGGCACATGCCAGGCGCCGGGTACGCAGACCAGGACATGCGTGGATGCCAACGGATGCTCGAGCAGCAAGACCGTGGGCTCGGTGACCTACCCGGTCATCCTCTACGGAAGCGCGAAGCCTGAGGAGAGCCAGTCCTGCGAGTACGAGGCGCCGGAAGAGACCGGCAGCGGCAGCTCCCCCGTGGAGCTCGAGGCCGTGCCCGCGGCAGAGCTTCCTGCGGAGCCGGAATCCGAGAGCAGCATCCCCCCGACCGGTCTCGTGACCGGTGAGGTCGGGAGCCAGGGCGGCTTCCCGCTGTGGGCGGTGGCGCTGCTGCTCCTCGGCATCCTTGCCGCAGGGGTCATCTATTGGAAGCGCCGGTGAGGGGCGCTTTCCTTTTTTTTCTTTTTCTTGTCTCCTGCCAGCAGGCTGCGGTCAGCGACCTGCAGGTCCCGCTGTCCCGGACCGCTGCGGAGCGCGAGGCCTTCGGAAAGGAGCTCATTGCATGGCGCAGCCTGGAACTCCGCCCCCTGTACGAGAAGCACATCGCCGCAATCGGAGCCAATGGCCTCATCGAAGAGGTGCAGCGCATCAGGCCCACGTGCCACGATGAGGGCCACGACCTGGGCAGGGTCATCTACGCGAGGACCCTGGACCTCGCGGCTGCGCTGCACACCTGCCAGGATGCCTGCTTCTCGGGCTGCATGCATGGCGTCCTCATGGAAGCCATGGGCGCAGAGGAGTCGGAGCTGGGACTTGCCAACGTGCGGGAGGCCATCCCCACCATGTGCGCAAGCGACACGCTCACCGAGCTGTACCTTCCCGGGGACTGCGCCCACGGCATGGGGCATGCCGCGATGTACCTGAGCGGCTACGGCATCACGACCGCCATCGAGGCCTGCGATACCTTCAGCGAGTACCCCATGCGGTACTACTGCGCCACGGGCGCCTACATGGAGTATGTCAACACCAGGAGCCGGAACGGCGTGTCGCTTGCTCCTTGCGACACCGCACCGTACCCTGCCGCGTGCTTCCGCTACCGCATGGTGCACGTCATACGCGAGCATTACCGCGCAAATGGCACCCTTGCCGGACTGCAGGACGCCTGCGCTTCCCTGGATGGCAAATACCGGGCAGGCTGCTTTCACGGCCTGGGAAACGCGCACTCCCCGGGGATAGCGCAGAGGAAGTGGTCCCTCTCCGGGGTGTGCGGAGGAGAGCCCGACGACCAGTACGCCTGCATCGAAGGGGCGATGGAACGGATGGCCAAGTACGCTCCCAAGAGCGCGGAGCGGGTCTGCGCCACCGTTTCAGGCTGGCAACGGGAGCTCTGTGACCAAAGCGTCGAGCATCGCATGTATTCCCTGGAGAAGGCCTTCGACCTCTATCCGGAGTAGCCTCTTTCATTGGGCAGAGAGCTGCTGAGCATGTCCGGGATGGAGACGGAACCCGTACGGCAATGCGACCAGGAAGCATTGATTTTCCCAGGAGTCCGCGGACAGAAACGTTTATAAATGCCCCGGAATTCGCTGGATGTGGATGGCAAAGGCCAAACGCACGGTTCTGGAGAAGAAGGTCAAGAAGAAGAAGTGGGTGCAGGTATTGGCTCCCGAGGTCTTCAGCGCTGCCGAGGTGGGAGAGCTTCCCCTCACCGCGACGGAGAACGCCATGGGGAGGGTGGTCACTGCCAACCTCATGAACATCACCCACGACATCAAGCAGCAGAACATCAACATCAGGCTCAAGGTTACCAAGGTCGATGACGACAAGGCCCATACCTCCATCCAGTCCTTCAGGATGATGCCCACCGCGGTGAAGCGCATGACGCACCGCAGGATGGACGTCATCGAGGACTCCAGCGTGTACCTCTCCGGAGACCAGGTCGCGCTGCGCATCAAGCCCATGCTCTTCACGCGGGGCAACACCACCAACAGCGTCAAGCGTGCCCTGCGGAAGGGGCTGCGGAATCTCATCCTCAGGAGCGTCCGGCAGAGCAAGGTAGAAGAGGTCTTCCGCGATGCCCTCAGCAACAAGCTCCAGTACGACATCGAGAAAGAACTCGGCAAGATTTATCCCATCAAGAGTTGCGTCATCCGCGAGCTCACCCAGGAGCGGCAGCGCCAGCGCAAGAAGTCAAAGGCCGTTGACAAGGAGGAAGAGGTTCACATCCGTCACGTTCCCAAGAAGGAAGAGGAGTGGGACCTGCCCCACGCGCCCGAGGAGAAGATACCCGAGCTGGAAGCCAGCGAGGAGATACCTCCTGACTCTGAGAACTGATTGCCGCAGTGCCGTAGGATATTCGCGTGGCGTCGCATGCCGATGATTCCGCGCGGCCGACCATATGCCCGAGCTGTACGGCTGCCCCGGCCATACATATTTAAATACCAGTAGCGCCAGATTTCCCCCATGGCGAGGGAGGAGCTCCAGAAGGTCCTCAAGGAGCACAAGAAGCGCATAGACACGGCTCGCGACGAGATAGGGAAGACCGTCATCGGCCAGCGCGAGACCGTCGACAGCGTCCTCAGGGCCATCATAGCCGACGGGCATGTCCTCCTGGAGGGTGTGCCCGGGCTCGCGAAGACCCTGCTTGTCAACACCATGAGCGTGGTGTCCGGCTGCGTCTTCTCCAGGATTCAGTTCACTCCCGACCTGCTTCCCAGCGACATCGTCGGGCTCACCTCCTACCAGCGAGAGGTGGGATTCTACACCATCAAAGGCCCCATCTTCGCCAATCTGGTGCTCGCGGACGAGATCAACAGGGCGCCACCGAAGGTGCAATCCGCGCTCCTGGAGGCGATGCAGGAGCGCCAGGTCACCATCGGGAAGGAGACCTTCCCGCTGCCCAGGCCATTCTTCGTGCTGGCGACGCAGAATCCCATCGAGCAGGGCGGCACGTACCCGCTGCCCGAGGCCCAGGTTGACCGGTTCCTCTTCAAGATAACCCTGACCTACCCGAGCATCGAGGAGGAGCAGAGAATCCTCTCGGTCAACATCGACACGCGAAGATTCTCGGACTTCGAGCTCAATCGTGTCATCTCTCCGGAGGAAATCCTGCGCATGCAGGAGGACGCCAAGAAGGTCTACCTCGACCCCAAGCTCGAGAAGTATGTCGTGAATATCGTGGATGCCACCAGGAACCACCAGCGCTTCAAGATCAAGCTCGGGCGCTACATCGGCTACGGGTGGCATCCCCGAGGCTCCATCGGGCTGGTCCGAGGGGCGAAGGCTGAATGCCTCATGAATGCCCGCACCTACGTGACTCCGCACGAGATCAAGAAAGTGGCGAAGGACGTGCTCCGGCATCGCATCCTCATCAACTACGAGGGGCAGGCAGAAGGCATCACCTCCGATGACGTGCTGAAGGAGATACTGGATAAAGTGCCTGTGCCATGAGAGAAATCAAGCTCAATCTCAGGCCGCTCATCAAGCAGCTGGAGGTCGCCATGCGGCGGGGCGAGACCCAGGAGTTCCTCCCCTCCGCGTACCGCTCCACCTTCAAGGGCCGCGGGCTGGAGTTCGAGGGCTTCCGGCAGTACCTCTCCGGGATGGACGACGCCAGGGACATCGACTGGAAGTCCTCGCTGCGGAGCAGGGATCTCCTGGTCCGCATCCTCCGGGAGGAGAGGAACCTGAGCGTCTTCATCCTCTTCCACGTCGGGGACAGCATGCTCTACGCATCGACTCCGAAACTGAAGTGCGAGTTCGGGGCAGAGCTCGTCGCGACCCTGGCGTACGGCATGCTCAACGTCGGGGACCGCGTGGGGCTCTGCATGTTCACGGACAAGGTCGTGAAGCTGGTGCCTCCCGGCAGCGGGATGCGGCACTTCTATTTCATCACCAGGGTGCTCAGCGACCCCAAGAACTACGGCGGCAAGTTCGACCTGGACCACGTGCTCAAGTTCTGCGTGGGCTACCTGCGGAAGGGAAGCCTGCTCTTCGTGGTCTCCGACTTCCTCGGCCTCGGGAAGGACTGGCAGCGGCTCTTCTCCATGTCCGCGCTGAAGTTCGACCTCACCGCGTTCGTCGTCCGCGACCCGAGGGACATGGTGCTGCCGGCGGAGAACGCCCAGCTGCTCGTCGGGGACCCCTATTCCGACCGGCAGCTCCTGATAGACACCGCGGGCATCCACGAGGAGTACGAGAACGCGGCCACGGAGCAGCTCATCGAGCTGACCGACACCTTCGTGAAGACGAACTCCGACTACATCGTGCTGTTCACCGACAAGGAGTTCCTCTTCCCGGTGCTGAAGTTCTTCGAGCGGAGGCGGTCGCGATTGAAGTGACCTTCTCCGACCCGCTGTATCTCACCTTCCTGGTGAGCGTACCCTTCTTCATCGTGCTGCATTTCCTCATCCTCAAGCGGATGCGGGCGCGCGCCCTGAAATTCGCGAACTTCGAGGCGCTGCAGCGGGTCACCGGGATGCAGACCATGAACAAGAACATTACCATGCTGGTCCTCCGGCTCTGGGCCTTCATCTTCCTCATCCTCGCGGCGAGCGGGATGGTCCTCTGGTACACCGGCGAAGCGGCCGAGCATGACTACATACTGGCAATCGACACCTCGAGCAGCATGCTCGCGGACGACTTCCTCCCCACCCGGCTCTCGGCGGCAAGGCAGGCCGCCGGATTCTTCCTCGACAACCTTCCGGCCAGGACCCGCGTGGGCCTGGTGACCTTCTCGGGCACGGCGTTGGCGAGGCAGCTCCTCACGACGGACATGGCGCTCCTCAATGACGCGGTGGACGAGATAGAGCCGTCGCGTTCCACCGGCACGGACCTCGGGAACGCCATCATCACCTCAGCGAACCTCCTGCTCGGCGCCGAGAAGCCCCGGGCTGTCATCCTCCTCACGGACGGCCAGGACACCGTGGGGCTCTCGCTCGACGACGCGGTGCGGTACGCCGACCAGAACCAGATAGTGGTCCACACCATCGGCATCGGGACCGAGGAAGGCGGCAGCTTCATCCGCTCCGGCCTCGTGTCCCAGCTGGACGAGGAATCCCTGCAGGACATCGCGCAGGGCACCGGCGGCACCTACACCCAGGCCCAGAGCCAGCGTGACCTCGAGGACGCGTACCTCGCCATCGCGACGACCACGCGGCAGGACGTTCCTGTTCCCCTGCGGATGCCGCTGCTGCTCGCTGCGCTGCTGATACTCTTCACGGAGTGGGGGCTGCTGAACACCAGGTTCCGCACCCTGCCGTGAAGGGAGACCGCAGGAGCGCGGCCGCAATGCCGTAGGATATCCGCATGGTATCGCATGCCGATGATTTCTCCCCGCGTGGCCGACCATGTGCCTGAGCCTTTCTACGCTACAGATAATAAAGTTTAAGAACCTGGAAACCCCGGCCGCTCCGATGGTCGAGTCCCGGGATGCGTCAGATGACCTCATCATCATCAAGGTGAGCAGCCTCCTCGTGAAGTTCGGTGGCACGACCATCCTCAACAACATCAGCCTGGATCTCCGCGAGGGGGAGATTTTCGGCATCGTGGGGATGAGCGGCTCCGGCAAGACCACGCTCCTCAACACTCTCATGGGCGTCATCGAGCCCATGAACGGCACGGTGTTCTACAAGCCCCAGCAGATCATCCGGACGAGGGAGGACAGGACGCAGTTCCGCTCCATCCGGAGCGACCCCGACAACCTCAAGCGGACCTTCGGCTTCTCCGCGCAAAACCCCAGCTTCTACACCAAGCTCACGGTGCGGGAGAACCTGGACTTCTTCGGAACCCTGAACGGCCTCCCGAGGGAGGTGAAGGAGACCAACATGGAGATCCTCCTGGACCTGGTCGGGCTCACCAAGGCGAAGGACCAGCTGGCAGAGCGCCTCTCCGGAGGGATGCAGAAGCGCCTCGACATCGCATGCGCCCTCATCCACAATCCTCATGTGCTCATCCTGGACGAGCCAACCGCGGACCTCGACCCCGTGCTGCGAAGGCAGATGTGGGACCTCATCCGCAAGATCAACCACCGCGGCACGACCGTCATCCTCGCATCGCATTTCCTGGAGGAGCTGGAGACGCTGTGCAACAGGATAGCCATCCTCTTCGACCGGGAAATCGTGGCAGTGGGGACGCCCCTGGAACTCCAGGCCCGGTTCCGCTCCGGAGAGATTGTCCTGGTGCAGACCGTGAGCCAGAGCTACGGGAAGCTGGTGTCGAGGCTCAAGGACGAGTTCAAGCTGCTTGAGCACCATTTCGTCGAGCGGCACGGGAAGCTGGAAATCCGCGTCCCCGAAGTGCAGGTCCTCATCGAGGAGCTGAGCGAAGCCAGGGACCTGGACCCGAAGGCCGCCGAGAAACTCATCGTGCCCTCGCTCTCCGCGGCGCGGGTCCTCGAGAGGGTCATGCGCATCTGCGAGCAGCTCGGAGAGCAGCCAACCTATCTCGTCGCGAGCAAGGCGGACCTGGACCACATCTTCGAGGCCATCGTCTCCGGGGGGAAGCGATGAGCGCGATGATGAAGGTGGTGGGCAAGAACCTCAAGCTGCTCATACGCTCCAAGAGCTCGGCGCTCGTGGTCATCCTCGGACCGCTGCTCGTCACCCTGCTCGTGGGGCTGGCGTTCAACAACAGCACGCTCTTCAACCTCAAGGTCGCCACGTTCTCCCCGCAGTACGACGAGCTGACGACCTCCTTCCTGGACAAGCTGCAGGAGCAGAACTTCCTCGTGACCCGCTTCGACAACGAGGAGAATTGCGTGGAGAGCGTGAAACTCGGCGTTTCCCACGCCTGCATGGTGTTCCCGCCGGGACTGGACATCGCGGCCGCGGAGGGGAACGAGATTGCCTTCTACGTGGACAACAGCAGGGTGAACATCGTGTACACCATCATGGACACCATCTCGGCGGGCATCAGCTCCCGCACCAGGGAGATAAGCTCCGGCCTGGTCCAGGTCCTGGTGGACACCCTCGGGAAGACCAAGGAGAACGCCGAGAAGGAGAATGCCAACGTCCTCAAGCTCATCGAGCAGAACGAGCAGGTCCGCGCCAGGCAGAAGGAGATCGAAGGCAAGCTCAGCTCGCTCGACCTGAGCGTCGAGAGCGGGGACTTCAACATCGGCGGGCTGCGCGCCTCCTACGACGGTCGGCTCACGGAGCTGTACGACACGGACAGCAAGATACGGATTTCGCTCAACGAGTCCAGGGAAATCCTTGACGGCATGTCCGACCCGAACGCCACCAGCGTGGAGGAGCAGCTCACCTCCATCGAGAACGAGCTGGACGACCTGGGCGTCAACGGCACGGACTGGGTCGCGCTCACGGCCCTCTTCGACGACCTGGACGAGACCGTGACGCAGGTGTCCGGCCAGCTCAGCGCGGCGGGCAGCGCCCGTTCAGACGTCTCGGGCATCACCGGGGCGGTGAAGGCGACCCTGGACACCAACCTCAACACCGTCATGACCGTCAAGGGCAGCCTGGGCCAGATGGCGTCCGACATCTCAGCGGTCGAGATCACAGACGTGGGAGGCATCGTCTCCCCCATCCGGACGAGGGTGGAGCCCGTCGCCGCGCGCACCTACATCAGCTTCCTGTATCCCTCGCTGGTCTCCCTGCTGGTCATGTTCACCTCAGTCCTGCTCGGCTCGACGCTCATCATGAGCGAGAAGCGCTCGCGCGCCTTCTTCCGCAATCTCATCTCCCCCATCAAGAGCACCCTCTTCGTGTATTCGACCTACGTGACCGTGCTCATCGTCCTCGGCATCCAGCTCGTCATCGTCTTCGCGCTGACCGAGTGGGGGCTGAAGATTCCCGTGCTCAGGAACCTGCCGAGCGTGCTCTTCCTCACGTTCATCGTCACCACGGTCTTCACCCTGATGGGCATCCTCATCGGCAGTCTCTTCAGCTCCGAGGAGACCGCGACCATGGCCGCAATCTCCACGAGCAGCGCCATGCTCTTCCTCTCCAATCTCATCCTGCCGCTGGAGAGCATGCCACAGTACCTTCAGCAGGTGGCGCGCTTCAACCCCTTTGTCATCAGCGAGCACCTGCTGCGGCAGACCATCCTCTTCAAGCAGCCCATCGGCGGACTCCTGGGGGAGAGCTACTTCGCGGAGTTCATCCCGGCCGTGTATCTCCTGCTCATCTACGTCTCGGTGCTGTTCATGGCGGTGCTGCTCCTGCTGAACGTGGTGCAGAAGATGTACCTCTTCCGCCACGTGCTCGGCATCACCAAGCGAGAGAGCGTGTCCGCTGCCTCCAAGAGCGATGGCAGTCTCGCGGAGCTTCTGGAGCGCGGGAAGTCCCAGCTCGCCGCAGGCCAGCTCCAGGAGGCGCGCGGCACCTACATCGCCATCAACGAGTCGTACACCCGGCTCTCGCAGGGCGAGAAGAAGCACTTCTATCCAAAGATTGTGCAGTTCCACGAGCAGCTCGACAAGGCGCCGAGGTAGGCGGACCTGATCTGGCCGTTGCGCGGAAGCGCTCACAATCGAAGGAACGGGCGTCACAACTCCGGCATAGTGGTTGCTGTCCACGGCTGCAGCCGTCCGAATTGGGGGGCGTTTATCCAGGCCGAATATCGGTCCATGATGCCCTCGTCGGTGACCGTGACATGAGATGGGGTCCGCCGTGTGATTTTATGCGAGGACAGTCGCCCTGTTTCTCGTCGGATGGTTTGGATTTCTGGATAAACACAAGATTTATATGCCATAAGCCTGGCTGAAGCCGAATATTCCGTTGGGGGAGCATGGCGGCGTTCGGGAAGAAGGCACGGGCTGCACTGCTCGTGGCAGCGCTGCTCACGCTCGTCATGCTCGTGTCCATCGCGGCGGCCCAGACCCCTCGTAGGGCTCCCGAGCAGCGTCTTGACCAGCGGCTCACCGTGGAGGAGCTCGGCAAGGCCCACTCGTCCCTCCGTCAGACCAGGGACAGTGACACGATAGACATCATTCTGGCATTGCACGAGGGCGCCAACCTGAGCGCGGGCAGGCCCGGCAGGTCGAAGGGCCTCCGGTACGCGAATCTCTCTGGACTAGAGCTTGCGAGCCTCCTGACAGATACAGCGGTCCAGTGGGTCTGGCCGGACCTCCAGACCCAGGCGTGGCTGGACCGGAGCGTGTACCAGATTGGGGCCGATGCGCTCTGGGCCTTCAACCTTACTGGCGCGGGCGTGAAAATCGCCATTCTGGACACGGGCATCGCTGCTGAGCACGAGATGCTCAGTGGTCGGGTGGTTGCCACGGCGGATTTCACCGGCAGCTACGGCTACGATGGTCACGGCCACGGCACCCACGTCGCCGGCATCGCTGCCGGTGACGGGCAGTACACCGGGGTCGCTCCCGGAGCGCAGATTTACAGCGGGAAGGTCCTGAACGACCAGGGCTATGGCCAGCTCTCCTGGCTCATTGAGGGCCTGCAATGGGCCATTGAGAACAATGTAGACGTGATTTCACTATCGCTCGGTGCGACGTATTCGGGAAGTCCTGAGGAGCAGCTGAATTCTCCAGAGGTACGGAAGATAGAGGAAGCTGTAGCCTCCGGTATCACTGTTGTTGTCGCCTCGGGCAACTGCGGAAACGGCTGCGGTTCATTCACCGGAGTGACCACGCCAGGCATCGCGCGGGACGCTATCACCGTAGGCGCGGTGGACCGGGAGAGCAACTGGCTTCCCTTCAGCGGTGGCGACACGATTGACAACTACGTGAAACCAGATATCGTCGCTCCCGGCAAAGGCATCTGCTCATCGGTTCCCTGGGGCTATGCCTGCTGGTCAGGAACCTCGATGGCCACGCCGCATGTCGCTGGAGCGGCGGCGCTGCTCAAGCAGCATGACCCTTCTCTCTCTCCAGGCGCAGTCAAGGCTGCTCTCGAACAAAGCGCGATGGACCTGGGTGACGAGGGAAAGGATGCGAGGTACGGGAGCGGTGCCATGAGTCTTAGCACGGTGCTTGGCTATCTCGCTGAACCTGTAGCGCCTGCGGCCAGCGAGTATGCGCTCGCCGTGCCTGCACTGACTGCGGGGAAACATGGTGAGATGACGCTGGCATTCACGAGTCAGCAAAAGGAGGAATGTCGGAGGCTCCTGTTCTTCGAGCGCTGCGCGCCACGTCGCATCACCGTTCGCATGACGGCAAGCGAGCTGGATGGCGTGTTTGTCTCCACGGACACACA
>Ga0209542_10015374_pt1 | contig 12849 bp, 8 predicted proteins | sample RifCSPhighO2_01_FD_184028 | JGI IMG/M metagenome (GOLD analysis project Ga0209542, IMG submission 184028) | Soil microbial communities from Rifle, Colorado - Rifle CSP2_plank highO2_0.1 (SPAdes) (version 2) | ecosystem: Environmental > Terrestrial > Deep subsurface > Rock core/Sediment ...
ACCCTATCTCCAACTTTGACAAAAAGCGTTGCAGACCTATGGATGGAAAATTCTTTCTCCTTGTTTTTTGATTTTTCGCCTTTTGAGGAAATTTTGAGCACCTTCAGCGATCCGCGTTCTTCGACTTCTTCCAAAACTCCGTCCACCGGACACATAATCGCTTTGCCTTTCGGAGGGCGAACTTCAAAAATTTCTTCCACTCGCGGCAGACCGTGCGTGATGTCAACTCCCGCCACGCCGCCAGTGTGGAATGTCCTCATGGTAAGCTGGGTGCCCGGTTCGCCGATTGACTGCGCCGCAACAACGCCCACTGCCGCCCCCTTCTCAACGAGCTTGTTGTTGCCAAGATTATAACCATAGCACGCAGTGCACACGCCGTAGAGGGTTTTGCAGGTAATCGGGGAACGGACTTTTATTGATTCGAGTGAAGATTTTTCGATTGCTTCAGCCGTGGCGCTGTCTATAACTTCTCCCGCACGAACCGCAATTTTACGATCAATGCGGATATCTTCTAGCGCAATCCGAGAAAATGCCTTACTTCTGAATGATTGATTAAATTCTTTCCCGTCGTCTCGGAATATTTCTAATCCTTCTTTTGTGCGACAATCTTCCTCTCTAACAATCAAATCCTGCGATACATCAACAAGCCGCCGAGTTATCCCGCTTGCGCGGTTTTGAGCGCCGTGTCGGTTGTTCCTTTGCGAGCACCCGTCGTTGAGATGAAATATTCGAGAACGCTCAATCCTTCTTTAAAAGAAGATTTTATCGGCAACTCTATATCTTCTCCTTTGGAATTTTGAACCAATCCTTTCATGCCCATCATCTGAATCGGTTGCGCCCAAGAACCCCTGGAGCCGGAATCGATGATTTGATAAATTGAATTATTTTTCGGAAGCGAGTTCGCGACAAGTTTTGCCACTTCCTCTTTTGCCTTGCCCCACACAGTGATTGTCCTGTCTCGCCGCTCCGATTTCGTCAATAATCCCTCGTTAAATTGCTCCCGAACCAACTCGACTTCTTTTTCCGCTGCTTTCAAAACATCGGGCTTACTAATTGGAGGAATGAGGTCAGCCATTGACCATGTGATGCCGGAACGCGCGGCCATCGTAAACCCAAGGAGTTTGATTCTGTCTAATACGTCGCGAGCCGCTTCAAGTCCATAAGATTCGAGAATTTTTTCTACAAGCTTAGCGAGCTTCTTTTTATTCATAGTGTCATTAACAAACTCAGCCACGCCGACAAGCTCCTCGTTGAAAATCAACCTGCCTATCGTTGTCTCAATTCCTTTAAATATAATTGGCTCGTGTAATCCAGTCGCCTTGAACTCCAGCGCGAGCTCCGCTTCTCCGAAACTTGAAAATGTTTTTGTCGGCCTACCATCAACTTTCGGATCCATGCGAGTGAGATAATAAATTCCGAGCACCATATCCTGTGTCGGCGTCGTGATAAGCTCCCCAGTTGCTGGTTTCAAAAGATTTCCGCCGGCGGACATAACGGCCGTCACTTCTTTCTGCGCCGCAGAACCAAGCGGCAGATGAACTGCCATCTGGTCTCCATCAAAATCGGCATTGAACGCGACGCACACGAGCGGAGGAATCTGTATTGCAAGTCCTTCAATTAAAATCGGTTTAAACGCTTGAATACTCAACCGATGGAGCGTCGGCGCGCGGTTTAGAAGCACTTTTTTGTCCTTAATCACATCTTCGAGTATCGCCCAAACGTCATCGCTTCCTTCTTCGATAAATCTGTTTGAGCTGCGGATATTGTGAGCTAGCCCACGCTTCATAATTTCGCATATGATGAACGGACGGAATAATTCAAGCGCCATTATTTTCGGGAGGCCACATTCATCAAGCTTCAGTTTTGGCCCAACAACAATGACAGACCGGCCGGAATAATCAACGCGCTTGCCGAGCAGGTTTTGACGGAATCGCCCTTGTTTTCCTTTAAGCATGTCTGCAAGCGAGCGAAGCGGTCGGCGCTGGGCGGAAAGTTGTTGCGTGCCAAAGCGCGCGGAATTGTCTATAAGCGCGTCGACAGCCTCCTGAAGCATTCGTTTCTCGTTTCTAACTATTACATCTGGCGCCTTTATTTCCAGAAGCTTTTTGAGTCGATTATTGCGGTTGATGACGCGGCGATAGAGATCGTTTAAGTCTGATGTCGCATAGCGGCCGCCGTCGAGCGCAACCATGGGCCGGAGGTCTGGCGGCAAAACCGGAAGCGCGGTTATCACCATCCACTCCGGACGACTGCCGTTTTTAATCATGGAACGGAACATCTTGAGCCGCCTTAAAAGCTTGGTCTGTGTGAGATTTTCCTTCGTTTTTTCAAGCTGGCGTTCAATTTTTTGCACCTCTTTCTTTAAATCCATGCCTTCCAAAATACTGCGCACCGCCTCCGCACCGCTTGAAGCGCGAAACACCGAACCAAATCTCCGTGAGAGATTAAAATACTCCGCCTCGCCCAACACTTGCCCGACTTGCAGATCTTCGAGATATTCTTCGGCGCTATCCGCGACTTTCAATAAATCTTTTTTCGCTTTTTTGTCTTTTGTTTCATTCTTCAACTTGCCGCGAAGTTCGCGCCCGATGTCCGCAAGCGCTTTTTTCTTTTCATCCTCGTTTATTTCCGTGACGATGTATGCCGAATAATAAATAACCCGTTCCAGCTTTCCCGCTGGAACATCAAGCGTCAAACTCAACCGCGACGGAACGCTTCTCAAAAACCAAATGTGGCTTACCGGCGCCGCAAGCGCAATATGTCCCAACCGCTCTCGACGGACAACGGCCCGCGTCACTTCCACGCCGCACTTATCGCAGACCACGCCCTTGTATCTGATACGTCGATATTTGCCACAGTAGCATTCGTAATCTTTCGTCGGCCCGAAAATCCTCTCCGAAAAAAGGCCGTCTTTTTCCGGTCGTTGAGTTCTATAATTAATTGTCTCTGGCTTTATCACCTCGCCGTGCGACCACCGTAATATCTCCTCGGGCGAAGCAATGTTTATTTTTAAAGCGCTGAAATCGTCTCGCCGCGCATTTTCGGAATCGTATAGCGGTTTAATATCAAACGCCATCGCCTTAAGCTCGTTTACGAGGACATTAAAAGACGCAGGGAGATTTGTTTCTTTTATCTCCTCTCCGCGGATAATGGATTCATACGCGGCGGCCCTGCCGAGCACGTCGTCGGATTTGATGGTAAGCATTTCTTGGAGCGTGTGCCTGGCGCCATAGCCCTCAAGCGCCCAAACTTCCATTTCGCCGAATCGCTGTCCGCCGAATTGAGCCTTGCCTCCCAAGGGTTGTTGTGTAATGAGCGAATACGGCCCGATTGAACGCATATGAACCTTGTCTTCTACGAGATGGTTCAATTTCATTATATAAACTTGGCCAACCGTCACGCGGTTGTCGAATGCCTCTCCTGTTCGCCCGTCGAAAAGTTCCATCTTTCCGTCTTCCGGCAAACCGGCTTTTTTGAGTTCCTGCCTAATCTCTTCCTCACTTATGGAATCCAGCCCCGGCGTGACCGCCCGATATCCCAGTTTTGAAGCGGCCCATCCGAGATGAGTTTCTAAAATCTGACCGAGGTTCATACGAGACGCAACGCCCAACGGATTTAAAATAATATCCACGGGTGTCCCGTCGGCAAGATACGGCATGTCTTGCTCGGCTCTAACTTGCGAGATAACTCCTTTATTGCCATGCCGCCCCGCGAGCTTGTCCCCTGCCCGAACTTTGCGAAGTTCGGCTACCTCAACTTGAATCCTCCTGATAACTCCGGGATCGAGCTTGTCTCCTTTCTCGCGATCAAAAACCTTCACGCTTATAACACGCCCACGCCTCCCGTGCGGCAGAGTAAGCGAGGTGTCTTTCACATCGCGCGCCTTTTCTCCGAAAATTGCCCGGAGCAATCGCTCTTCGGACGTCAGCTCGGCCTCGCCTTTCGGCGAAATTTTTCCAACCAAAATATCGCCGGATTTCACTTCAGCTCCGATACGAACAATTCCTTCCTCATCTAAATTTTTAAGCTTCTCTTCGGAAACATTTGGGATATCCGGCGTAGTAATTTCCGGCCCGAGTTTCGTGTCCCGAACGTCACAATAAAAATCTTCAATATGGATCGAGGTAAACAAGTCGTCGCGGACAACTTTCTCTGAGATGATAATGGCGTCTTCAAAATTTGCTCCCTGCCACGACATGAACGCGACTAGAAGGTTCTGGCCCAAAGCAAGAACTCCGTTTTGTATCGAGGGGCCGTCGACGAGCACTTCTCCTTTTTTAACTGCTTTGCCGATTGTGACAAGCGGACGCTGTGAAATGCAGGTAAATTGGTTTGACCGCTTGAACTTTTCGAGTTTATAATTTTTGATAGTGCCGTTCAAATATTTCACCTTAACGTGGTCAGCATCAACCTCGATAACTTCGCCGTTGCCTTCGGCCTGAACAACATAGCCCGAATCAATCGCCACCCTGTCTTCCTCTCCGGTCGAAACATACGGAGCTTCGGGCTTTATGGAAACAACGGCCTGTCGTTGCATGTTTGAACCCATGAGCGCACGATTCGCGTCGTCATGTTGTAAAAACGGGATAAGCGATGTCGCCACGCTGATAAACTGATGCGGCGCAACATCGATAAACTCGACTTCGCTCCGCAGACATGTTTCAGGAACGCCTTTGACTCGAGCATCCACAACTTCGTTCAAAATACTTCCATTTTCATCTCTTTGAACACCGGCGTGCGTGATCTTATATTTTTCCTCTTCAAGCGCGTCGAGCCAGACTATGCTGTTTGTCACCATCCCATTTTCAACTTTAGCGTATGGGGCCTCCAGAAAACCGAACTCGTTAATTCGAGAAAAACACGCCAGATAGTTAATCAACCCAATGTTTGCGCCTTCCGGAGTTTGAATAGGACAAATTCTTCCGTAGTGAGAGCGATGGACGTCCCGGACTTCGAAACTTGCCCGTTCCCGCGTAAGGCCTCCCGGCCCCAAAGCCGAAATTCTCCGTTTGTGCTCAAGCTCAGCCAACGGATTCACCTGATCCATGAATTGTGAAAGTTGGGATGACGCAAAAAATTCCTTTACTACGGCTGAGATGGGGCGGAAATTGATAAGTTGGGCGGGCATCAAACGCTCTTTCTCCTCAATGGACATCCTATCTTGAATGATGCGTCGAAGTCGCGCGAATCCGATGCGCAACCTCCCTTGGAGAAGCTCCCCAACCGCCTTGAGCCGCCGATTTCCCAAGTGGTCAATATCATCCGGTTCGGCGGCTTGGTTGTTGTTTAGTGAAATAATTTCGCGGACTATTGCGACTATATCTTCTATATCTAAAAGTTTTGTTATTTTCTTTTTATCAAAATTGAGCCGCTGATTGACTTTAAAGCGACCGACAGGAGAGAGATCGTACCGATCGACGCGCTTAAACATGGCATCAATGAGACTCTTTGCTGTTGCCGCAGTCGCCGGGTCACCCGGCCGAAGCCGCCGATAAATTTCCACGTACGATTCCTCTGAATTTTTCGCCGAGTCTTTTTTGATGGTCGCATCAATAAACTTCGTTTGGCCGCCGTCAATGTCGGCAAACAACGCTTTGATTTTTTCGTTACTGATTTCATCAGCTGACGCGGGCATCTTGGCGCCGCCGGTTTTCGAAGACGAAGCGCTTCCAGCCCGCTTCCCGGAATCCTCCCCGATTCGCGTGGAAAAAATCCTAAGCAAATCAGTGACGGGGACTTTTCGCCTGCGATCAATCTTCACGCTTATAACGCCGTCGGAGTCTGTCTCAAACTCGAGCCACGCTCCCCGATTCGGAATAATTTTCGCTCCAAAAAGTTGCCGTCCACGATATGGGACGGCAGTAAAATACACACCGGCGGAACGAATAAGTTGCGACACGACAACGCGCTCCACGCCGTTGATAATAAAAGTTCCCCGCTTCGTCATAAGCGGAAAATCTCCAAAATACACTTCTTGATTTTCTTTTCTTCCCGTTCTCTTATTTAGAAGCGATAATGTAATCCGGAGCGCCGCTTCGTATGTTGTGTCTTTATACCTTGCGGTCGATTCGTCGTATTTTGGTTCGTCAAATCGATAATCCTCAAATGCGAGCTCGAGCTCCTTTCCTGTGTGATCAAGAATTGGAGAGATTTCTCCCAAAAGCTCATATATGCCTTTCTTTAGAAACCATTCATATGAAAGCAGTTGCGCTTCATTGAGATTAAATGGCTTGATGAGAGGGTTTGATTTTCCAAATACTTTTGTCGATAAAAATTTTGGCATTTTTTTTATTGGGACTTATTTAAGACTGTGCGCCGCGAAAAGAATTTTAAAATCTTAAAACTGAAAAACTCCGGTTTCCAGCACAAACTCGCAAAAAATCGGATGAAGGAAAGTCAATCCTTCGACTACGCTCAGGATTGACACTGAGCCGGTTGAATGTGTCAAAAACACAAAACCTCTCCTCGTAGAGGCTTTTTTACTTTAATCTCGTTTTCTTAAGTATTTAACACGATTTCGCTCTTGTTCGTCAAGTTCCCTGCTAAATATGGTTTTTCCGGTCGCTGGATCGCTCAAGTAATACCAATATGGTGAACTCTTTGGATGCAACGCGGCTACCACAGCAGAGATTCCCGGGTTTCCAATGGGTCCCGGGGGAACACCCACGTGTAGATATGTATTGTATGGCGACTCCTTTTTGAAGTCAAGCGGGGTAAGTGGATAACAACTTGAAGCTTCCGGATACAACTCTGCCTCTTTGATGTAGCAAATAGTAGCGTCCACTTGAAGCGGGATCCCCGCCTCAAACCGTTTTTTTAAAATTCCCGAGATTATTTTCCTATCTTCGAAATCCGGAACTTCTTTTTCTATAAGAGATGCGAGAATCAAATTTAAATCCGAACTAGTTGCGCTACCCACAAGGACCTGCTCTGTTTTCGATGAGAAAGTTTCCAAAAACTTATCTACGACTTCATCCACGCGGGAATCCTTAAAAAATCTGTATGTGTCCGGAAATAATTTCCCCTCGAGAAATCTTTTTTCGCCAACCTCGACAAGCTCCCCTTCTTGAAGCACGCCGGCGTCTGCAAGTAATCGATCGATATCGTACATAGAATAGCCCTCGACAACAGTCACGGAAACCTCAATCCTTGTCCCTTTGATAAGTTTGGAAAGTATTTCATAGCTCGACATGCCTGAATTTAGTCGATACAATCCCGGTTTTAAACGCATTACTGATCCCGTGAAAAACGAAAATACCGTAAACGCCGCCTTAGATCGAATAAGACCTCTCGAACCGAGGCTGGAAATGATATTCCTGTATCCGTCGCCGGGTCTAACTTCGAAGAGTATTTGCCGCGGCGACCATTCTTCAATCGGAGAAAGAAGATGCGCAAAAGAACCGGCGCCTATCACCAGAATAGCGCAAACTCCCGCGCCCACTGCCATTTTTTTCCGATCTATTAATTTATTGATTTCTTCTAACAGCATTAATAAGGGATAAAAGAAAAAAGTTCGCTAGGATACTCGACCCGCCATAGCTTAAAAACGGAAATGTCACTCCGACAACTGGCGTAAGTCCCACCGTCGAACCAACATTTAGGACAAACTGCAAGCCGAAAACAACTGCCACGCCGAGACATATGAACTTCTCGAAGTTCCGTTCAGCATTGTATCCGATTTTGATAATTTGGAAAATCAGAGCGCAAAAAACGGCGATGATAAAAAACCCGCCAAAAAGCCCCCATTCCTCAACCACGGCGGCGAGAATAAAATCGTTCGCCGGCTCCGTGAGAAACCCAAGCTGAGTCTGCGTACCCTGTCCATATCCCTTCCCCCAGAACCCGCCGGATCCGATCGCGATTTTTGACTGGATGACGCTGTAGTTTATGCCTAGCGAATCCCGTTCGGGGTAAAAGACCCCGATAATTCTTTCGCGCTGATAGTCTTCTAAAAAATAGAACCACATAACTATGCTGATTGCTAAAAACACAAGAAGCGCGACCGCAACCTTTCGCCACGGAAGGCCGGAAAGCAATAAAAATGAAAACCAAATTCCGAAAAGAATTGTTGCCGAGCCCAAATCCGGTTGCAGGGCCGTCAGTCCCGCCGGAACAATAAAAAACAAAAATGAAGTAATGATGTGTTTCACGCGCGCAATGCTTAAATGCCTTCGGCTGAAATAATTCGCATATAAAAGGACTAATACGATTTTGGCTAGTTCAACGGGCTGGAAATTGAATGGCCCAAGCTCAAGCCAGCTTCGAGTGTTCCGAATAACCGGCGCCTTAAAATACGTGATTGCGAGAATAAGCAACACAAAAATATACAATCCACCGATCACCCAACGGTAAGTGAGCATCAATCGCCAATCCACCGCGTAAAAAAATAGAACCACCCCTATGCCAAGAAAAATCCACGTTGTCTGAAGCAAAAGAAGGTGCGTTGATATGGCGGATAACATCGTGAGTCCCGCCAGCACTAAAATCCCTACTGGTAGAAAAAGCGCGATCATCCCTCACCCTTGGAGGACTTGCGCGTTGCGCGCCAAACCACCGTTAATTACTAACAGTTCTACAATTTGGAAAATATTCATTTAATCATTGCAATCTTACCATCATGGGTCCTCCAAGGGTGAGGGATCATGGCCTCTGGGCGTATATGAAAATTTTTGTTGCGGTTAAGTCAATATTTTCTAAGCCCGGATGGACAATCGAAAACGCACGCGCTTCTCCCGGGGAAAGACCGATCACCTCCGTTTGCGATGCACCCGATGTTTGGCCAAGCGGCCCGCCGAAAGTCGCAAGCACGGCGATATTCACAAGGATAACGACGTCGTTATTCACAATGGTGCCTTCGATCACCAGCCTGCCATCTTCCGTCGGATTCACCTCGGGGCCGACAATGGAAACGCGGGGGGCTCCATGCTCATTTTTCGCTGGAACCCAATCAATATTTTCAGCAGAAAATTCGACGCGCAGAAAATCCACGCTTGGAACATTTGGGACGAGTATGTATTTCGTCTCGCCTGGATACATGAAAGACGTTCCCTGAAACACGCGGATTGGATTATTCGTGTCATCATAAAATGAAAAAGCGTAGGTAAAATTCTTCGCCGCGTAGTCTAGGTTGGGGTTTTTAATTTGCGCCAAGATACTCATGCTGTCGCTTTCTGGATAGAGCACTAAAATCTGCCCGACCGACTCGATTGGTTTAGCGCGTATCGGCACACACAGACCGGAACACACGCCGCCGCAATCAACTTCGACTTCGTCCTGATTTTTGATTTTGTCGTAGCATGATACCGTCGGCTTGAAAAATGCCAGATAAATTCCGCCCCCGATAAGCGCGAGTACTAAGATATAAAACACTCCGTATAAAATTTGTTTTCGAAATCTGCGAGGCATACATATAGTATAGCGCAAAATCGAATTATGGAGCGAATCTTCGATAACGGGTATGTTTGAACTTACTATTCACCTTCATTTACAATATAATAATTAAGCTCTACTTATATGATAAAGCTGGTTCGAGATATTCAACCTCCTCCGCGCTCTCTTCCGCAGGCAGAAGATAGCGTTGCCTTCCTGGCGCCATTATCGCATCTTGAGGCAATCCCTACGACGATGGAGCTAAGCCGTATTCAAAATGCTTCTCCGACATTCTTTTCGAAATACGGGCTTCTATTTTTTTTCGCGCTCGCCCTGGCCTATTTCGAATTCATATATGCCGCATGGACGTTTGGAGGAATTTCCGCCGACTATGTATTTCATATACTATTTGGCATCCCCGCGGCCTCCGTTCTTTTTCTCATATCCACTCTTTTTTCAGAAACCATAAACAAGTATATCTCGGGATTCATTTTGCTCTTACTTATATTCTTCTACAGCGCTCAACTTGTATATTATTCCATTTTTAACACCCCGCCCCAACTTTACTCTATTGTGGGCGCCGGGGAGGCGACTCAATTTTGGGACGTGGTTCTTTCTGCGGTTCTCAAAAACGGTTGGGCACTAGGTCTGCTTTTTGCTCCCCTTCTGCTGATCTTCTGCGGAAAGTTCCGCTTTGTCCGCCTGCGGCCCACGGCTATCGGCAGAGTTTTGGCTTTAGCGTTTTTCTGCTACGGTGTCGCAATCTTTAGCATGCTTCCCGAACGCGACGCAAATTTTTCCCGGCATTCTTTATATTACCGCATCGCTTCTCCGGAGCTTTCCATAAAAAAACTGGGGGTTTTCACCACCGCGCGGCTGGATCTTCAGCGGCTGATTTTCGGTTTTGAAGAAACTGAAGGTGCTACCAAAACGACCAGCCTTGCCGCCATGGCGCTTGCGCAGATACAGCCACTTGCGCAAGCGCAACCGCTACCGAACGAGGAGCCTAAATCTCCAACTCCCGCAACACACAACATGCTCAACATCGATTTCGAAAATCTCATCGCCAACGAATCCGATGAAAATATTCGAGCGATGCACGAATATTTTGCGCCCATGGAGCCAACGCAAAAAAACGCCTATACAGGGATATTCAAGGGACAAAATCTCGTATTTATCACCGCCGAATCTTTTTCCCCATACGCAATAAGCCCCGAGCTTACACCCACGCTGTATGCCATGTCCCAGGAAGGCTTTGTGTTCAGTAACTTTTATAATCCAAAGTGGGAGGTAAGCACTTCTGACGCCGAGTATGTGGTCCACACGGGACTCATTCCAAAATCCGGCGTGTGGAGCATGCTCAAATCAAGTAAGAATTATCTGCCGTTCTCACCCGGAAACCAATTTAAAAAACTTGGCTATCTTACAAAGGCATATCACAATCATGACTATACGTACTACGATCGCTACAAATCGATGCCGAATGCGGGATATGACTTTAAAGCGGTCGGGTATGGTTTACAAATTAAAGATACATGGCCGGAATCTGATCTTGAGATGATAGAAGCCACCACGTAGGAATACATTTCCTCACAACCGTTTCATACGTATTATATGACCGTAAGCGGACACCGGGAATATAATTTTCATGGAAACTACATCTCAAAGAAAAATAAGTCTTTCGTTGAGAATCTTCCCTACTCGGACCAGGTAAAAGCATATCTTGCGGCAAATCTCGAAGTTGAATTTGCAGTAAAAAAACTCATTGAACGACTCGATGCAACAGGCATTTTAGAAAACACTGTAATTGCTCTTATTAATGATCACTATCCGTATGGACTGTCTAATGGGTCTCTCAATGAACTCGCCGGCCGCGCAGTAGAAAGAAACTTTGAATTATACAAGGGTGTATTCATTCTTTGGAAAAAGAATATGACCCCGATTTTTGTCGACAAACTTGCCTCGGAGATTGATATACTTCCAACCCTATCGAATCTGTTTGGTCTCGAATTCGACTCCCGTCTTTTAATGGGCCGCGATCTCTTTTCGGATGTGCCCCCGCTTGTGGTGTTTTTGAACCGTAGCTGGATTACTGATAGAACTCGCTTTAATCCAACTACTCCGCCCAACGACCCCGAAAGAGACATGGAATACGATAAAGCTATAAATAAAATCGTGGCTGATAAATTCAAATATTCGGCCAAAATTCTGGAAACTGATTACTACAACAAATTAATTCCGAAATAAGGCCTGAGAAAATTGGTAAACAAAAAATCCGCCTACGATACTTTGTTGCCCGTCTCGCCATAACAAAACCCATTGTATTTATGTAACATTTTATACGATCGTATAAAATGTTACGTTACTCAACTTTTCCACGCTGTGATCCCTACCAAATCCTGAACACTGATTTCCCAGCAAAACCTACCCGCCAGAACGACTGATATCGTTCAGTCGGGCAGGCTTTCTCAGTCGACGCGTGTCTCGCTCGCCCCGGCGAAGGCGGAAGCCAGCACATTATTCAATGCCTACTTTGTTTTTTATTTTTTGAACTGCTTCTTCCAACTTTTCCATGCGTCCCCGATAATCGTCCCCTAGAAGTTGCTCAATTCGATCAACTCGTTCGACTACGTAGTCAATTCGATGATTCAAAGTTCGAAATGAATCTTCTAACCGTATGTCGATTTCGCTCACTTTACCCTCTATCCCTTTAATATCTTTATGGACAGAATCAAATTCCTTTTGAGTAGCATCAAATCCCTTATTCACCATACCCGCCAAATCGTCAAGTGTTGTTTTGTCCTCCATAAAGAGATGCTAGCATATTCGAATGTTTTTGTTAAACCCGCCTACGACACCTTGTTGCCGTATGGCAAAGCTGGCGCCACCATTGATTCAAAATCCTAACAAAGTCTTGCCATGGCAAGACTTTGTTAGGATAACATTTGGACGAGCTTTCCCAGCCCTTCTTGCCCAGATAGGGTCTGTCCGTCCGTAGCTCCTAAGCGGAGGCGGGAAAATTTTACATATAATACTAAGATGAAAACAATTTGACAAAGGAATTGCCGCTATTATTATGAAGTAATGGCTACGAAATCTGGCAAGAAGAAATCCTTCAATATTTCTCAAGAAATACAACGACTTGGTGTGCTCATGGAGCATATTGATGGAAAAGTTTCTTTGGTCGCGGAACAACACGGAGACATACAAAAAGACATTGGGGGGATTAAAAGAACTGAGGAGACCCATACGGAGATGATAGGAAAGGTGATGGTGGATATAGAGATCATCAAGGAGGACATCGAATTCATCAAGGGAGGACTCAAGCGGAAAATCGATACTGAGGAGTTCACGGCGCTTGAGCGTAGAGTCGCGCTCTTAGAAAAACGGCGGTAATCAAAAAACCCGCCTACGATGCTTTGTTGCCCGCCTCGCCGAAGATGTCGAGTCGAGGCGGGTCGGTCCCAAAAAATCTCAAAG
>Ga0209542_10015375_pt1 | contig 12848 bp, 13 predicted proteins | sample RifCSPhighO2_01_FD_184028 | JGI IMG/M metagenome (GOLD analysis project Ga0209542, IMG submission 184028) | Soil microbial communities from Rifle, Colorado - Rifle CSP2_plank highO2_0.1 (SPAdes) (version 2) | ecosystem: Environmental > Terrestrial > Deep subsurface > Rock core/Sediment ...
AAAGAGTAAGGCCCCTGAGAGCAAAAATTGATAATGCGGTCCTCGGGCTGGAATCCTATTTTTTTTAAAAATTCGGAACGAGAAATTATATTTTCCTTTTTTACCATAAAATCAATCTGCGGGGCGCCTACCATTTTGACGGTGTTTTCCCCGTAATTTTGGTATTTCATGGCTTCATATTTTACCTGGCGCGCCCAGACAAGAAGCTTGTCTGGTTTAAAAGGAATGAAATATTTGCTCAAGTGGTCCCAGTTCCCCGGCGCGCCCACAGTCCTTATGTTCCTTCTTTTCGCTTCCGCCAAAAATTCCAGGTCTGACGGCCAGATACAGACATTGGGAAGAAACAAAAGATCGGGATTATATTTGTCAAAAAATTGTCCAAAGCGCCTGTCGTTGAAAATTTTAAAATAAAGTCCGGGCACGAGCTTCTCGGTCAGGTATTTTGATTTTCCAAGAATATTTCCTAAAACCCATTTAATAGGGTAATTCCAATATTTGACAAGCGGGCGTGGCTTATCCGCGCGGACTCCATAAGAAGATATGAGTTTCGTGGTCTCGGTAAATATCAGATATGAAAAAAAGAAAAAGAAAATCCTCTGCAAAAAATTCTTCGTTTCGTCGCCGTCGTATGTTTCAATAATAAAATTACTCGCGCCGAACCTCGGCCGGAAGCGCGGCAAATCAACTTTTTTCATCAAAACCACGACCCGCAAATCTTTTTCGCGCGCCAAAAGATCCATAACCGACCCGGGGAACAGGCAGAAATTCCTGTAAACGGTGATGTTCGGGATGCTGACAAAAATGGTTTTATTTTTTCCGTGCATGTTCGAAAAGCTTCAAATAACTTATAGCGAGGCGCCGCCAAGACATATTGCGTTCCACAAATAGGCGTCCCTCACGGCTAATTTTAAAATACAGTTCTTTATTGTCAAGTAAACGCCTGACGGCGTCCGTTATCTCATGGGGCCTGTGAGGGCTCACGATCAGTGCGTTTTTGCCGTCCGTAAGCACCTCGGAAGCCCCCGCGGTCTTGGAAACTATCACGGGCATCCCGCTTGCCATTGCCTCAAATACAGCAAGCCCCCAAGATTGCATGTGGTTTGGAAATAAAAAAATATCGCTCGTTTGATATAACTCGCGCAAGCGCCCCTCGGAAACTCTGCCTAAAAAGCACACCCTGCCAGGAAGGCCAAGCTCCCGCGCAAGCCCGGTCAATTCTTCATAATATCTTTTATCGGAATTATAATTTCCGGCAATGTTCAAGAAAATGTCCCGTCCGGAATCCAAAAGTAATTTCGCCGCTTTGATGCCGTCCTCAAATCTCCTGTGCCTAAAAAATATGCCGTTCATAAAAAGAACGGTTTGCTTTTTCGGGAATGCGCGTTCTGAAAACGGGAAACTCAAAATATCAACGCCGTTCCTGACAATCTCGGCATCAGCTCCGAAGCATTTTTTTGCGAGTTTCTTGTCGCGTTCGTTGAGAACCGCGATAATATCTTGTTTTTTTATGTATTTTCCAATTTCGTATTTATCCAATAAATAATTGGCGATTTTTTTAAGAAGCGGCGTTTTGAAATTTGGCTCCGCCTCCTCCGCCATTTTTGCGGAGAAAGCCCTGGTCGGCATATCGTGCATCGTCCAAACGGACGTGATATTTTTTACGAGCTTTTTAAAATAATAGGAAACCTTATAACACCCGTGGTCGTGCGGATTCAAAATGTCGGTCATGGGATCTATCATAAGCGCGAGCTGCTTGGACAGTTCGCTTTCGGCCGCTTTCCAAGAAAAATAATTAGAGTAGACCGGCAACTTTGATTTGAGTGCGACAACTTTCAAACCGTCCAGAAGTTCCGCGAAACAATCCTCTCTGGAAAAAATAAACGCGTAAAGAGTAACGCTATGCCCCATTTTTTGCAGTTCTCTTGCTTCGTAAAGAGCATGCCTTTGCACTCCGCCTTTAACATTTAATTTTCTTACTATTATCGCGATCTTCATATAAAAAGAAATATGATAAGTATAACTTTGCATATAAAAAGCCCTTCAGACGGGGCTTTTTGCGCTATACGTATTCAAGTCTGAATCAACCATCATCCGCACCAGCGCTTCGAATTTCACTTTTGGTTTCCAGCCGAGCTCCTTTCTGGCCAATGCCGAATCGCCGCATAATTTGCTAACTTCGGCCGGCCGGAAAAATTTCTCGTCAACTTTTACGTATTGACGGTAATCCAGCCCTATACAGCCGAACGCTTCCCGCACAAAATCTCTCACGGAATGCGTTGCGCCTGTGGCGATAACGTAATCGCTGGGGCTGTCCTTCTGTAGCATCTTCCACATTGCCAAAACATAATCCGCCGCATATCCCCAATCGCGCTCCGCGTCCAGATTGCCCAGTACCAGCTCTTTTGCGAGCCCGAGCTTGACCTTGGCCGCAACCATGCTTATTTTCCTGGTAACAAACTCATGGCCTCTCCGCGGACTTTCATGATTAAACAAAATTCCCGTGCAGGCAAAAACGTTGTACGCGGTCCTATAGAGCCTCGTCTCATAAAAGCTAGCGAGCTTGGAAATGCCGTACGGGGAAACCGGGTTGAAAGGCGTACGCTCGTTTTGAGGGCTAGATAATGCGTCGCCGAACATCTCACTCGTACCCGCGAAATAAAACTTTGTCGCGGGGCTCGTCTCTTTGATCGCCGAAAGCAAAAACCTTGTTCCGTCTTCGTTGATGCGATACGTGTTGAAATTCTCGTCAAAAGACGCTTTAACAAAACTTTGCGCGGCCAGATGATAAACTTCCGCCGGGCGCGTCTTCGCGATAAGCCGCCAAAGCGTCGGATAATCCCTCACGTCCCCGGGATGGACCTCTATGTCTTTCATTATATGCCCTATCCTGGAGAACCTTTCGGACTCCTTTTCAACTCCGACGCGCCTAACCAGCCCGTGCACATTGTAGCCCTTGGATAAAAGTAATTCTGCCAAATATGAGCCGTCCTGACCCGTAATACCAGTAATTAACGCGGTTTTTTTGCGCACAAACCCTCCATTGCAATCTAATAATGAAACCCGTCTTTGGGCTTAAAAGTTGCGGGGCTCCGATCGGCGCGTTAAAGCTAAGAAGCTGTGGCGCTAAATAGCCATTCGCCAACAAAACAGATTATAATAATTTTATAAATTCTTCCACCGAAAGGCCGACGTCATCGATTATGCCTTTTAAAGTTTTTTTATTAATATCTTTTCCGGCGTGCGCCGGGACTGTAACTCTGCGGCCATCGGAGTTTTTAAATTGAGCATGACTCCCAACCCGATGATGCTCAAAAAATCCGAGACGGTTCAAAATTCGGATAAGTTCAATAGGTTTTATAATAGGCAATTTGGGCACGAAGCGATCTTTAATTACTTAAAGCAAGTTCCTGAAAAGAAATAGACTGCACCATCTCCAGCGCATTTTCTTCTTGTGGCACTTGTTCGTTGTCTTTCAAAAGACCTTGCAGGTGGCAGATAGTGGCCTCTTTTAAATTTTGTTTTACATCATTAATATTATCGCCTTGAGTGTGCAGGCCCTTAAGCAACGGCACAAAGCCGTGGTATCCGCCCTCTTCGCTGGGTTCAATAATCACTCGGAAAGTATAATTATTAGACTTCATAAACAAATCATAGCGCTTACAATCCAAAAGTCAATCTCATTTCATGTTTTGATTGAGCTAATTAAATAAATGTTCGTACAATTTTTTATACTCCGCAATTTTACTTTCCCAGCTGAAGCCACGCGCCCAATCCAAAGATGCTTGGGACATGGATTTTTTGAGGTTTGCGTCCGATAAAATTTTGATTATCGCATCCGCGAAGACCTTGCTGTCCCTGGGGTCGGGAATTAAAATCCCGTTTTTCCTGTCCGAAACCGCATCCTCCACGCCGGAGCCTGATGTCCCCACAACCGAAAGCCCGGCGGCGGCGGCTTCAAGAAAAACCAATCCGAAGCCTTCAAGGTCACGGTTGGCGGTTTGAGATGCCAGGCAAAAAAGTTCCGCGTTTTGGTAAAGTCGTATTAATGCGTTTTCATCATCAATTTTATCCAGGATAATGACCTTGCCCTCAAGATTAAAATCTCGGATAAGTTTTTCCATTCTCTCGTAGTAAACATCCTTATAGCGTTTGCCGACGATAACGTATTTCAAATCAGGAAAAACTTTTGAAACCTCGGCAAAAGCCGGGATACTGCGGTGGTAGCCCTTCCGCCAGCGCAAGGAGCCCACGCTTAAAATATATGGTTTATACTGCTCGAAAATCTGCGCCATCGGCACGTTCTGCTCCGAAAAGCGTTCGCTGTTAAATTTTTCATAGTCAACGCCCGGGTTGATAACTTCTATTTTTAAATCCGGAACTTTTTTTATAATTTCGTCCTTTGTAAATCTGCTTATCGCGATAACTTTATCCGCCGCGCGGTATGCGCGTTTCGTTATCCATGCCTGCCAAAAATTATAGAGCGGGAGTATCGCTGCGCTTCCCACGGCAGTGATAATCTTTTTTTTCCTGAGCCCGAAAGAAGCTAAATATGCCAAAACCGCGTACGGCCAGACATCCAGCGCGTGCACAATGTCGCATTCTTTTACCGCACGCCGGAGTTTAAAAAAATTGATAGGATAGGTAAAAACAACCGCCTCCGCGCCAAGATTCTCCTGAAGCTCTTTGATTAGGCGCGAAGAAAACACCCCCCCGCCGTTATTCTGATTTATATTATGAGTTAAAAAGCAAATTTTCATCTTTATACATTTTTTATTATCTCCAGCAACTCTCTTGCCGATTTTTCCCATGAAAAATTTTTTGCGCGGGCGTGCCCGCGTTCTATAAGGCCGTTCCGAAAACCTGCGTCCGACACAACTTTCCGCATGGCTTCTTTTATTTCCGTACAGTCACCCGGGTCAACCAAAACCGCGGCATCTCCGGCAATTTCCCCCAAAGAAGAAGTTTTGGAAGTGATGACCGGGAGCCAGCAATCCATCGCTTCCAATACGGGGAACCCGAACCCTTCAATAAAACTCGGGAAAACCAGCGCCTCCGCGCGCTTGTAAAGGAACGAAAGCTCGGCGTCGCTGCAATGCTTCAAAAAGATCACCCCATCCTCCAGTCCTTCGTCTTTTACATAGCGGAAAAGAGCGTCGTAATAAAAGCCCGTCCCATGCCCGGTTATCACGAGGCTATACCCGTCGTTTTCTTTCCGGTATTCGTTAAAAGCCTTTACTACGCCCAAAACATTCTTTCTTTCTTTTATGGCTCCGGCGAAAAGAAAAAACTTTCCTTGAATATTAACCCGGACCTCCGGGATACCGCAAACTTTTTTAAACCCAAGGTGAACTATTCTGATCTTTTCGCCAGGAATGCGGAAAAATTTAATAACATCATTTTTTGTGGCTTCGGAGATAGCCACAACCGCGTCCGCCCGCCTTAAAGAAAATCCGTGGTAAAACTCCGTAGCCTTTCTCCGCAAATATTCAGCCGGACCGCTTGAAGGAAGATATTTATAAGCAAAATCCAGCGCAAGCACCACTGATTTTTTAGGGCGGCGTATCGGTAAAACCGGAGTGTTAAAAACGCAGACATCCGGCTCTGGATGCTGTTTTAGAAGGCTATCCATCCACATTTTCCCGCCGGCGGAAGTAAAAAAATTCCAATTTTTTCCGCCAAACTCCGGCTTCGGGGCGGACTTATCTTTTGCGAAAATGAAATATTCGTTTTCGCGGTCAACATCCAAAAGCCCGGCCGTAAGGTCAAGGATGGCCCTTCCAAGCCCGGCGGGATATTTTTCGCCGTAAGGATGCAAAAAAATTCCGATTTTCATTTTGTATCTTTTACAACTTCCAATTCCCAAAAAATGCATTCTGTAGGAAGGAGCAAAGACAAATACTGGTCGTAAAAATCCGGAAATTTATGTATGAAAACTTTTAACATTTGTTTCAACGGATTCCCCGAGGCATGCGGCCATCCGTACCAAAAACCGAGTTTTTTGAACTTGCCGGAGGCATATCCGTAATGCCCGAGCTCGGTCCCCGCAATAAAATAATCCATTGACTGGGAAGTAAAATAATGCGAATGCGTCGGGTCGGCAAAAGCGTCCGCGCATCTGAAATGCGGCACCTTTATTACTACCCTGGCGCCCGGCTTTGAAATTCTGTAGAGTTCTTTCATCGTTTTTAATACGTTCGGCATGTGCTCCAGAACGCTGTTTAAAAGAATAATATCAAACGAATTGTTTTCCACGGGCCATGGGAAAACCGCGAGGTCATGCGCGATATCGGCATCGGACGTTTTGATAATATCAATCCCTCTGGCGCCCGGGAGTTTTCTGAAACCGCATCCTACGTCCAAAGCTTTTTTCCCGCCAAGCACGTTCTCATAGGCGAATCCCTTCAGAGTGAAAATTTTCGGGGTTAAAAGTTTGTCTTCTTCCATAGATATATTTAAGCTTTATCCCGAATAAAACGCAAAACGCCGTCCGCGCGTTTTTCCCAGGAAAATTCGTGGACTTTCGCGGACGCGGATCTTGCTTTTTCTCCGGCAGCCGGTTGGTTCGTAAGTGCCTCTTTAATTTTTGATGCCAGATCTTCCGCGCTGTCGGGTGAATAAAAAAATACTTCATTTTCGGAAACGATTTCCCGGTTGGCGGGCGTCATAGAGGCGACTATCGGACGCCCAGAAGCCATGTATTCCAGAAGCTTCATCGGCGAGGTATATAAATACGAATAATCGTTACGCTTCGTTCCCAAGACGACGAGAACATCCGCAGAGCGGAGCCACAAAGGCATCTCTTTATAATTCTTTTCTCCCGCGCAAATCAAATTTGGCGTCGCGGGTTTTCCTTCGCTTACTTTTTTGAGGTCTTCGTCGGAACCTCCCACCCAATAAATAAACACTTCGCCGCGCAGTAATTTCGCTGCCTCCAAAAGTATGGGAAGCCCCTTCCAGTCGTAAAGCTTGCCGCTATATAAAACTATATGGCGATCCGGCGGAATATCTAAAGTTTTTCTCGCTTCTTCTTTGGAGGTGGCTACGGCAAACTCGGTCAGATCTATCCCGTTCGGGTAAACGATTATTTTATCGGAGGATATACTGAAAGTTGCGGCGAGCTCCTTTTTGATAATCTGATTTATGGTGATTATTCCTTTCGCGCGGTTGAATAAAATTTTAGAAGGAAGGGACGCGGATTTCCTGTCATGCATTTCCGCAAAAAGCGGCCGCCCGATCATAGGCAAAAACATAAAAGAAAAAATGTCCATATCGATGGTATAGATTATAAATTTTTCTCCGGCCAATCTTTTCAGCAAAAGATAACCAAACGAACCAAGCATGAATATTAGAGACCCCAATAAAAAACCGAATTTCCCGTGTTTATATGTACCCAAAACCGGGATTTTGGCCATGGGTATCTCAATTTCAAGCCCGTAAAATTTTTTTAAATTTCCGCCTGGCGCTTCTCTCGCCGGTACCACCAATTCCAAATCGGCACCCGCGGAAATCATGGCTTCCGCCATCTTGGCAAGCTGGATGCCGTGAGCTTTGGGCGTCGGCATTTTGGCGTTGGCCACATAATAAATTTTTTGTTTGATCATTTGAATAGTCCCGTAAATTCCTCAACTCCCCGCGAGATATCAAATTTCACTGCGTGCTCCAGGCCAATTTTCCTCGCGTTATCATATAACGCTTTATCGGCAAGCAGCGTTTTCAGCTTATTTTGAAAGCATTTTACGTCTTCGGATTTGCATAAAAATTGCCCGGCTCCGCTTGGAATAAGCTCCCTCACCCCTCCGACATCCGAAGCTACAAAAGGCATTCCGGAAGCCATCGCCTCCAATAATACGTGCGGGGAGCCTTCTTCGCGTGAAGGCATAAGAAAAACGTCCGCCATTTGCATATATTTTGGAATTTCGGAATTCGGGACTTTGCCCAAAATTTTCATATTGCTTAAGCCGAGTTTTTCCAGATTTTCTTTTTCCGGACCATCACCTGCAACTAAAAACAAAACGTCTCCGCCGAAACCTTTCGAGATTTCGGGGATTAAATCTGCGCCTTTGCGCTTTGAGAGATGATGAACAAAAAGAATAATGCGCTTATCAGCAGACTCAAGCGCAAGTTTTTCAAGACCTTGCGCAGTACGGCGAGTCTGCGCAGGCGCAAACCGCGCAACATCCACCCAGTTTGATAAAACGCGGTACTCTTTTACTCCATAATGCTTTTGGTATTTTTCCGCCAAAGACTCGGGTCCCGTCACCAAGATCACGTGCCTCAAAATAAATTTAAAAACTCCCTCCTCCAACCGATTCCTTTTAAAAAGCCACGGCATTCCCCGGTTCCAATAAAAAATCTTTATTGTTGGATAAAAACCCTCTGAAGCCTTAAGCCACCAAGCAGAAATAGCTCCGTAGTAAGAATAATGTATGTAAAAATTTCTATAACCGTGCCAACACAGTATTGCGCACTTCCATAAAAGCTCCAAAAATCTCAACGGCGGGAAAGAAAATTTCTGAACATAATAAGGCGCGCCCAATTGCTTCGCGTCAGATCTTGTTTTCTTCTCAAGAATAATAAATAAATCTTCTTCCTTCCGCGCCGCCACTTTTTTTATCAATTCATAATTATAAAAAAGATGGGTGTCCGTGTCCTCTTCGTAAAAAGGCAGAATATAGGCTATTTTAGGCTTAGAATTTGACAATGTTAAAAATTTATGCTAACATAAAGATTGGTAATTGTTTGAAAAACACTAAATAAGGGAGGTAACGCCGTGAAAATATTATATCTTTTCAGAAACGCGCTAATTGCATTTCTGGATTTCAGCGTAGGAATATTCGTTGTTTTGGCCGGCAGTCTAGTCACCGGGCGCGAAGCCTCCATAGTTTATTATATTATAGGAGGCGCGTTAGCATTAGCACCTGATTTTGACGTTTTCTACATGTATCTGAAACGCGGCAAAATATATGGCGATCATCATCAGTATTTTACACATCGTCCTATGGTTGGCCTGCCGCTTGCCGCGTTGATTGGATTCGCCATCGGCGGACTTTTCTGGGGTGTGATGACAATTATTTGCATATTCTGGCATTATATCCATGACACGGAAGGTCCAACCGGAGGAGGAGGTATAGCTTGGTTTTGGCCATTTTCGGAAAAATATCGCTCTCCTTGGAAAACATCTAGTCCGGAAAAATCTCTCTCCGGCCAAGCGATTGGCAGACAAGATAAACTACTTGACTCCGAGTGGCTAGCACCAAGCGCAAAATCGGTGTCAGAGCTTGCGACCGGAACGATGCTTTTTTCGGTTGCTGCCGGTAATTTATTCAACTGGCTCATCGGAACTGTGTGCGCCATGATTATCTGGCTAGGCATAGCCTCCGTCTGGAGCGCTTACTCCAAATTCAAGGCCCGTTCATTATAACTCATAATGCGGGCTTTTCATTTCACTCATTATTCTGCTTCGCTAATTTTAAATAACGTCAGCTTTTTACCTTCATAAATAACCGAGGAGCGGTTTTTCAAAGCCGGATCAAGTTCGTAAACCGCCAGAATATCGTTTGGGACGATAAGAAAATGGGGCGAAGCATCAATATCGCCCAGAGGCGCGAGCTCAAACGAAGCGCCGCGTCCGTAGTAATATATAGTCTCGTAATTATAAAAATTAGAGGTATAAACCTTAAATTTTCCGCGTCCATGCTCTTGGTCCAAATAAAGACCGATTTGCTTTTCATCTTCGGCTAAAGTATATTGTCCGGTCCCTCCGCCTTTAATTTCCGAAATCTGCCAAAGAACGCTTGCGAAGCCAGCCAGCAATATTACCGCAAGCACGATGCGGAGTGCTACTTGGGATTTCCGTCTGGTGCTATAAAATAAATACCCTGTCCAAGCTAAGAAAATGGCGAGGAACGGAAAAAGCGGATTTAAATAATAAAAATATTTTGTAACGGAAATCTGGAAAAAAAGAAACACGCCCAAAACAACCGTTAAAATAAAGAATATTTTTTCCCGAAATAATTTCCGCCCGAATCTTACGGCGAGCCACGAAACGGCAACCCAAAAAAGCAAAAACCACGGTTCCATGAGTTTCGCCATCCATTCAAAATAATAAAAAAATCTTGAATTAGCATCGCCGCCGACCGGCCGGAAATAACGGGATAAAATAAGATGCAGATAAGTATCCGAAAAAGCCTTCGGATAAATTTTCCATTGATAAATATTCCAAGGAAGAGCAATTCCGAGAGCACCGACAAAACCCAGCCAAAGATATGGGCTTTTCGCCCACCGCCACTCTCTATTCAACAAAGCATAGAGAAGAATTATTGGAATTGCCAAAAAAGCTATCACGCTTTTGAACATAAAACCTATTCCGATACCTATCCAAACCCCCAAAAGCCAAGGTCTTTTTTCCAGACCTTTTAAAAAACTAAAAAGCGAAAAAAGAATCGCTGTTGTCACCGGCACATCTAATCTAAACTGCCGCGCTGAAAACATGAATGCACCATTTAAAAGCAATGCCAAAGCGGAGAGCCAAGCCACAGTTTGGTTTCCGCTTAATCTTCGCGCAATAAAAAAAGTCAAAATGACCGCTAGAATCCCCGATAAAGCAGCTTGGAACCTCATCGCCCATTCGGAAACACCCAAAATTTTGATGCTTCCCATCGCCAGCCAAAAATAAAGTGGCGGCTTATCAAGCCACGGTTGTCCCAGGTGCGAAAGAACAAGTTGGTTATTTGAGCCGAAAGTCTCCACGGTTACCAGCGCATAAGTAGCTTCGTCGTAGTCTAAAAAAGGAAACTTACCGAGTCCGAAAAAAAAGAAAATCCCCAAAACAGCGAAAGCTGGGAATAAAATAATATTTTTATTCATTTGAAACTTCTTCAATTAAACGCTTTGTAAGCCCGCCCGGCAAACCGGTCACGCTATCAGGGTCTCCTTCAATGCGGTCAATGTATGGTTTTAAAATAGGATGCTCGTGGTCAAATTCGCCCGAATGAAGCGCGGCGTCTCCGCTTGAAATATATTCCGAAATAACGCTTTCCGGCAAAGGCTTAATCCAAATCTTGGCAATATCCACGCCACCCGCACGCTTTCTTGTTGTTGTGTTAGAAACAACTACTGCGGTAACGGTTTCCGCAGGTAAAAACATATAACTTTTCAAAAACTCTTCCGCTTCAGATTCATTTTCAGGTTTTTCGCGGATTTTCCCGCCGCAAAGCACCACCTGGTCCGACGTTATTAAAATTTTGCCGGAAGGCAGCTTCGACAAAATCGCCTCCGCCTTAGCATCGGCAAGTGCGAGAGTAAGTTTTGTAGGATCATCAAAACGTATCGCTTTTTCATCAATATCCGCCGGCATCACTTCAAATTCATAGCCCATTCTCTGGAGAACTCTTTTCCTTCCCGGCGATTGCGAGCCTAAAACGATTTTCATATTTTTATGTTCACTTTTATTACAATTTCGTCGTTACAATGCCGTGTTTTTTACTTTGTGTTTTTTATATTCTTCAAGAGACTCTTTTGAAATTGCTTCATTAAAAAATGGCACAACATATTTTTGTAGGCATTCTGCTATTTTGTCTATTTTGGGCTGTGCCTCATCTACTGTTTTGGCGGACTCAAAATCAGTTAAACTAGACAAATTTTGATCGCTTTTAAATTCGTCCCCTCCGATAAAATAATCTAGTCTTTCTCTAAATTGGCAATCTAATTCTTTTGGCAACGGCTTTTCTTCTTCCAATGGCTTAACATATATTCCGACATTAAAAAAATACTCTTGCCCAAGATGCGAAGTCTGCAAATTAAATACCTGCACAACGCCGTCAGCTACTCTTTGCCAAGTCGACTTGTCCTTTTTATCTTTTTCAAATCCCAATTCTTCCAAAATGGGTTTTATAGCAACCACCAAATTCTTTCTGATTTGTTTCCTTTTTTCTTGCGCTTCTTTGGCTGCCTCTTTTGTGCGCGTAAAAACATGATCATCTATTTCGTATTTATCAATATATTCATGAGCCGAAATTCCATCGGTACGCGCCTCATCAATTTTTTCTACATCGCCAGTTTGTCGCCATCCCTGCGCTTCTAATTCTTGCGTACGCCTTTCTACAAATTCTTTATGCCGTTCTTTAGTTTTTTTTGCCAATGCCTCTCTATATTTTTTCTGATCTTCTGTAAGGCCTCCTTCTTCCGGCACAACTTGTATTTGTTCAATGCTCATTTTGATGTATTAACACAATTTAATTTTTTGCTATAATTCATATTCTCATTTTATTTTGATTAATTTTTTTAACCAGCCATGAACTTGATTGTACTTTCCCGCCGTGTCCTATGCTGAAGATCATTTTGCAGCCGATCGCCTTACAAACAGGGATTTCGGGAATATTTTTTTCCGTACGATCTCCGCCGTTCGCAAAAATATGCGGGCGAATCTTTTTGAGCTCATTGCAAATGCTCATGTCCTCCGTCGCCGGCCCATGGCTTGTGAGAACAACTTCGTCAACTCCCGCGATAGCTTTGATGATCTCCCGCCTTTCTTCCTGCGGCATAAAAACATAGCCTTTTTTCTTTAATAGCCAGTGATCATTATTTAAAATAACAATCAGTTTATCGCCCATTTTTTTGGCCTCCTGGAACATCCTCACGTGCCCTATGTGGATAGGGTCAAATCCTCCGCTTACGGCTATTATTCGGGGTTTTTTCGCTGTTTTAGGCATGCCTCAAAACTATTCCTATATAACCTTAAATACTCTTCTTTGGTTAGCTGTGGCGGGGCCGGAGGCACCGGTAATTTCTTCTCTAAAGCCAAGCCGAGTTTCCGCTTTAAATCCTCTTTATCGCCTACTTTAAAAATG
>Ga0209542_10015376_pt1 | contig 12848 bp, 15 predicted proteins | sample RifCSPhighO2_01_FD_184028 | JGI IMG/M metagenome (GOLD analysis project Ga0209542, IMG submission 184028) | Soil microbial communities from Rifle, Colorado - Rifle CSP2_plank highO2_0.1 (SPAdes) (version 2) | ecosystem: Environmental > Terrestrial > Deep subsurface > Rock core/Sediment ...
TCAAAAGGATTATGGGGGTTATATCGGGCATTGATTTTTAATATGATTGAAGGGGTTCAAAAAGGTTTTGAAAAGAAATTAGAAATTGAAGGAGTTGGTTATAAGGCAGCAGTACAGGGAGATGAATTAGTATTAAATCTTGGATTTGTAAACCCGGTAAAAGTTAAAAAACCAGAAGGTATTAATTTTGCTGTTGAGAAAAACCTTATTACAATTTCTGGTATTAACAAGGAAAAAGTAGGTCAAATTTCAGCGGAAATTCGAGCAGCCAAGAAAGCTGAACCGTACAAAGGTAAAGGAATTAAATATCAAGGAGAGAAGATTAGAAGAAAGGAAGGTAAGAAAGTGGTGGCAGCAAAGAAATAGAAATTACTTCGTAATTTATATCATCGGAAAAATATGTTACAAAAACAAATAAAAAGAAATAGAATACATAAGAAGATACGAATGAAAATTTCTGGGACAAAAGATTGTCCAAGATTATTTGTATTTAAATCCGCGCAGCATATCTATGCGCAACTTATTAATGATGAAAATGGCAAAGTAATTGCTTCTGCTTCGGATTTAAAAATGAAAAAGGGAACCAAGACGGCTCATGCTACAGAGGTCGGAAAATTAATTGCTAAATCAGCTATTGAAAAAAAGACTGAAAAGGTAGTTTTTGATCGTGGCGGATTTGGTTTTCATGGTAGAATAAAGGCAGTTGCAGATGCAGCTCGTGAAGCTGGTTTGAAATTCTAAATGTAATAATTTGAATATGACAGAAAAAATAAAAGAAAATACAAATAGAGAAGAAGGTAACAGGGGATCATTTGGGCCTGTGAGGAAATTTGATAAGGATGAGTTTGAAACAAAGCTTTTAGATTTAGCCAGAGTTACAAGAGTTACTGGCGGAGGTAAGAGAATGAGCTTTAGGGCTGTTGTGATAGCTGGTGACAAGAAAAGTAAGGTTGGTATTGGATTAGATAAAGGAAAAGATGTTTCTCAAGCTATTGAAAAAGCCACCGCTAGAGCTAAGAAAAATATGATGAATGTTTCTATTGTTGGAGGAACGATTCCTCATATGGTTCAGGCAAAAGAAGGACCAGCAGTTATTTTACTTAAACCACAAAGCAAGGGTAGGGGTTTGGTTGCAGGGGGAGCCGTGAGAGTTATTTGTGAATTAGCCGGAATCAAAAACATTTCTTCAAAGATTTTATCAGGTTCAAAAAATAAATTGAATAATGCACGAGCAACAATGGCAGCTTTAAGAAAATTAAAAGTAAGATAATACTATGTTAGTTAATGAATTAAAACCAAAACACAAATTAAAATCCAGAAAAATAGTTGGTAGGGGAGGCAAGAAGGGTACCTACTCTGGACGAGGTGGAAAGGGGCAAACAGCACGATCTGGTAGAAAGTTAGCACCAATTGTGAGAGAGTTAATTAAGAGATATCCAAAACTCAAAGGATACCGAGCTTTTAGAGTAGAACATAATATTGCCATTATTAATTTAGATGTATTAGAGAAGCATGTAAAAGATGGAGAAGTAATAACTCCAACCAGTTTGGTTGAAAAGAAATTAGTACATCAAGTTAAGGGTAAAATACCAAAAGTGAAAATATTAGGGAGGGGCGCATTAAGTAAAAAAATAGTTATTGAAGGTTGTAAAGTATCTGAATCTGTTAAGAAGGCAGTTGAGAAAGCTGGTGGAAGCATTAAGTTATAAAGTTTATTAAGTTATAAAGTTATAAAGTTCGTCGACTTGATGAACTTTATAAACGTTATAACTTTCAACTCACGTGTGGTACGACAAAATAATATTACTTTTTAAAAATAGGGAACTAAGGAATAAATTCCTCATCGTAGTATCGCTTTTTATTGTTTTTAGAATTGCAGCCAATATACCAATTCCAGGAATTGGGGCTGAAAATCTACGAAGATTTTTTGAACAAAATCAAGTCTTTGGTCTATTGAATATTTTTTCAGGTGGAGCTTTGAGTAACTTTTCTATTATATTACTTGGTCTCGGTCCATACATTACTGCTACGATTATCTTACAGCTTTTAACAATGATCTTTCCTTCATTGGAAAAAATGTACAAGGAGGAAGGTGAGGCAGGAAGGCAGAAGTTTAACCAATATGGCAGGTTGTTAGCTATTCCCTTAGCCGCACTTCAGGGTTATGGAATGTTAACTCTTTTCCAACGGCAGGGAGTTATTACGGGACTGACTCCATTGGTTTTAATTAGCTCTATTGCGACCATTGTGGCTGGTGCTATGTTCTTAATGTGGCTAGGTGAAATAATCACCGAACAAGGTATGGGAAACGGAATTTCACTGTTAATTTTTGCTGGAATTGTAGCAAGTTTGCCTATGAACATTTTTCAAACTTTTGTTACCTGGGATCCAAGTAAAATCCCTTCTTACGTCTTATTCTTTGCGTTATCCTTGGCAATTATTGCAGGTGTAGTTTTAATTACCGAAGCCCGAAGGAATATTCCGGTTTCTTATGCGAAACGAGTGCGAGGATCAAAAGTGTATGGAGGAGCTTCAACCTATTTGCCATTAAATGTAAATCCAGCCGGTGTTATTCCTATTATTTTTGCCTTGAGTATTCTCTTGTTGCCTGGCATGATTGCGGGTTTCTTCACTGGAATTCAAGGTTCAGTTGGTGTTATTGCTACTACTATTAATAATTTCTTTAATAATCAATGGGTACACGGAACCTTATACTTCATTTTTGTTATCGTGTTCACCTATTTTTATACTGCGGTTACCTTTAACCCAAAAACTATTGCGGAAAACTTACAAAAAATGGGAGGATTTATTCCAGGAGTTAGACCCGGTGAGTCAACCACTAAATTCTTAGCTCACATTTTAAATAGAGTTTTATTTACCGGAGCTATTTCCTTAGGATTAATTGCTGTATTGCCAAATATTATATCTGGTGCTACCGGGGTTACCGGATTTACATTCTTAATAGGAGGAACTTCACTCTTGATTATTGTTAGCGTGTTGCTAGAAACTATGCGTACGATCAATGCGCAACTCCAGATGCGCGAGTACGATAATTTTTAGAAAATAGTAAATAGAAAATAGAATAAAAAATCCGCCTCTCAGCGGATTTTGCTTTACGGGATCCTTTTCTTTATGGAATTTTTTCTCTATCTGTTAATAGTATCATATTTTCAAAAGCTTTTGAAAATATGATATAATGATTTAAGTATGAAAATTCCTATTACCGATACATTTTTGGGCGAGATTTTAAATGCTGCAAGTAAAACAGAAGATGCTTTACGCTTACTTATTCATCAACCTAAAAGTTTGGGGCAAATTTGTCTTCCCGTTGATAGTCCTATTTATCAGAAATATTATAAAGTGTTACACCCTCAAAAATTTAGTCGGTTATTATATCACCTCAAGAAGAATAATTATATTAAAGCCGCTAATTTAAAAAATAAAAAAGCCATTGTGCTTACTAGAAAGGGATTATCCAAAGCCTTTAAAGCGAGTTTTAGATTGGGGGATAACGTAAAAAGAAAAGATGGTAAGTGGATTACGGTTATTTTTGATATTCCTCAAAAGCATAATAAGGCTCGAGGACTGTTAAGAAGCGTGCTAGAGAATTTGGGATATAAAATGTTCCAACAAAGTGTGTGGGTCACACCCTACGATGTTGCAGAAAAAACCGAAAACTTGTTGCAGCACTATTCATTAGATAATTACGTAAAAACTTTTCTTATAGAAAAATTATAATAATCTTTCCAGTCTACTCTATTTTTAATTATTTCTCATTCATTTAACCTATGACATATTTTCCAAAGCTTTGGAAAGTATGTCATAGGTTAATTAGGTGGATTTTTGGTAAAAAAAGAGAGCACTTTGGGGTGTGCTCATACCCTTCACCTCCTTTCGTTTTGAATGTTGTCTAGTCTAATACCTGGTTTAACTAATAAATCGACTCAACTCTTCAGAAGAGCTGATCTTTGAGAATCCCGACGGTCCATTGTCAATTTCGGGAAACTCGAGGAAATATATCCTCTCAAAGTCAGCCCCTATATCCAAGAAACCATAAAATTGACCACGATCACGTCTCACGGGAAGTTGCAACTTCTTACAAGCATCCTCCTGTGAATCGGCTTCGATGGAGCATCCGAGTGCTCTACGATCAAGGCAAATAAGGAACTTCATGGCAATACTCCTTTCAAAGGGGTAAGTGATTCGGCTTTGCCAGTAGCCGTGCCTCAGGAATGAGGCGAAAATTAAGGTTCATCTCATGCTTTAATCATAGCATATTATAATATACTTGTCAATAGTTGAGGTATTTTGTCAAGTCTGCTACGATGAATAAAAAAAGATATGTCAAAACAAGTTATTATTTTATTTGGGCCGCCGGGGGCAGGCAAGGGAACGCAATCAGAACTTTTAGCCGAAAAAAAAGGGCTATATTTATTTGAAACCAGTAAAATCTTAGAACGGGAATTTAAAAAGGCTGAAGAGTTATCAAAAGATTCTCCAGAACGATGGGTTGCGTTTGAAGATGAAAAATTTGATATTCTCAATGAGCGGGAAATTTGGAAAAGCGGGGTATTATGTAGTCCGCCATTTGTGACTTATTTATGCATTAAAGAATTCAAGCGCTTGGCTGAAGAAGGAGATAATCTTATTTTATCTGGTTCCCCAAGAACGGTGTATGAAGCAGAGAGAGAAATGCCTGTTTTAGAAGAGTTATATGGCAAAGACAATATCCATATTTTTATGATTGAAATTGGAGCTGAAGTTACGATATTCAGGAATACTCACCGAAAAATTTGTGAGTTAATGCGTCACTCAATTTTATTTAATAAGGAAACCGAAAAACTAAAATTATGCCCTTTAGACGGATCAAAATTAATGAAAAGAAAAGACTTGGATGATCCCGAAACCATTAAAACAAGACTGGTTCAATACAAAGAAAGGACATTACCGTTATTTGAATATTTTAAAAACAATGGGTTTCGTGTTGAAAAAAATGATGGAGAAAAAACCGTGGCAGAAGTTCACGAAGTAATTCTAGAAAAATTACATGGTTAGCATTAAAACTCAAGAAGAAATTGCCATAATGGCTGAGGGTGGGAAAATACTGGCAACGGTTTTAAAGGAAATAGAAAAAATGGTTGCGCCGGGAATTACCACTCTTGAACTAGATAGAGCCGCCGAGGCTCTTATTCTAAAGCATGGGGCAAAACCAGCCTTTAAAGGTTACGAAGGCTTTGGATACTCGTTGTGCGCGTCAGTTAACGATGTTATTGTGCACGGTCTACCATCAAAATATGCATTGAAAGAAGGTGATATTATAGGGTTAGACTTGGGGGTAAAATGGAAAGGGTATAATACTGATATGGCGGTGACGGTTCCTGTGGGAGAAATTTCTTTTGAGGCAAGGCGGTTAATCCAAGTGACGAAAAAAGCTTTGCGCTTAGGTACTAAAAAAGTACGACCGGGAATTACTATAGGTGATGTTGGTAATACCATTCAACGGTTTGTGGAAGACCAAGCTTTTGGCGTGGTAAAAGATTTATGTGGTCATGGTATTGGTAAAGAGGTGCATGAAGACCCTCAAATTCCTAATTATGGCGACCGTCATAAGGGTTTAAAACTCCAAGAGGGAATGGTGATTTGTATTGAACCGATGGTTACCCAAGGCACGTGGCAAATTAAAAGAGCTAAAGATGGGTATAGTTTTGCAACTCGCGATGGGTTACTGGGAGCTCATTTTGAACACACGCTGGCGATTACTCGCGATGGTTGTAAGATATTGACAGAGGTTTAAATATGTGATACACAAAAAGCAGACCTTTTAACTTAAACTGTTCCTTACTTCTTTTGGGAGGTGTCTTGTGAAAACAAAACTCCAGAATTGTTGCGGACTCGGTTTTTACTTAGTCATCTTTATTGGATCAGTTTTTGATATGCTATGGTTGTTTGGATTTGGAGACAACTATTTTGAATATGCAGCCGATGCTTACTTGGTTGGCGGCATATTTTTCGCTTTTCATTTCTTTTATTTAAGACCATCTCCATGGTTTCCCCAATTTGACAAGAAGGAACAAAAAGTCTCTTCTGACTAATCTAAAGAACTCTGAACTCATTCAGAGCTTTTTTATTATAAAAAATAGTGGTAAAATTATGTAATGAAAAAAATAATTGTTGCAAATTGGAAAATGAATCCCGCAAGCCAAAAAGAGGCTAAGAAGCTTTTTGATGCTGTAAAAAAGTTTCATCTAAAAAATGCAGAGGTTGTTATTTGCCCACCATTTGTTTATCTGTCCCAATTAAAAGGGCTAACCCTTGGGGCGCAAAACGTTTTTTATCAAGAAAAGGGCGCATTTACAGGAGAAGTGTCACCAATAATGTTAAAAGATTTAAAGGTGTGGTATGTAATTATTGGGCATTCTGAAAGAAGGAAATATTTTGGTGAAACCGATGAGTTGGTAAGTAAAAAAATAAAAGCATCGGTACAGGCAGGGTTAAAGGTTATTTTTTGTGTTGGCGAAAACGAGGGTGATGAAAAGCAAATGGTGGTAGAAAAGCAGGTTACCGAAGGATTGAAAAATATCTCTTCAAAAGAAATGAAGCAGGTAACTATTGCTTATGAACCAGTGTGGGCGATTGGCACGGGTAAAAATTGTTCGGTTGATGAAACCTTAAAATCAGTATTATTAATTAAAAAGAATATTTTAAATTTATATACCAGGCAATTATCGGATACCATAAAAGTTCTCTATGGGGGGAGTGTTACCGCTGAAAACGCAGGGTCATATATAAAGGAAGCGGGGGTAAACGGTTTGTTGGTTGGCGGAGCCTCATTGCGAGCAGAAGAATTTATCAATATTATAAAATCAACGGCATACTAGACCTACTACGTAAAGATTTTTCTACTGCGCCACGCCTCTTTTTTCATTCCAAAAGATCTAGTGGCTCGCAGACGGGGCGAATTCAGGCTTTGCCCGAATTACGCCTCGCGTCTCTATACGAAAACCTTTACGTAGTAGGTCTGTCTAATTTACAAATACTGTGTTTTAGCATAGTATTGAATTGTTATGGAAGACATTATACAAAACGGATCTTTCTTCTCTCCTACTAAAGGAAGTATGGAATTTGAAGATGTTATTAAGGACATTTATGATTATATTTTAGCTGAACCGGAATTTTCTTATGAAGTTATTGTTGGATGCGACTCACCGTCTTCCGATAAGCCCTTTTTTCCTATTGCTATTGTGGTGCTTAGGAAGGGAGCCGGCGGCAGGTTCTTCTTAAAAAAAATGCATTATCCCGATAACGAATTAAAGAGATTTATGAATGTGCAGACTAATTGGAAACAGAGAATTTTGCAGGAAGTTTATTTGTCTTGTGAACTAGCATTAAATTTAAGAGAAGTTTTGGAAAAAAGATTAAGCGGATTAAAATACCAATTTGCCTATATTCATGCTGATGTGGGAGAACAAGGAAAAACTAAGGAAATGGTAAAGGAAGTGACGGGACTCATCAAAGGCCATGGTTTTGAGCCAATGATTAAGCCTTACTCATTTGCAGCTTCAGTAGTGGCAGATAGGTATACATAACTTGTTCTTTTGAAAGGGGTGCATCATGAGCCAGGAAGTACATCTTGGAGAAACCCACATTACTAGTGCCAAGGTCCATGTTTTTGGTACTGATGGCAAGCACGAAGACCATTATAAGGTTGGTTTGGAGATTCGTTGCACTGGCCGTAGAAATAGCTATGAAGATGGTTTCCCTAAAATATATGCTTCTATGTTCTTAAGTGAGCGTGATGCCCTTGATTTCATAAGAGTATTGCGAGAAGGGTTAAGTCTTATTGAAGAGGGAAGACTTTTCGCTGGATCTTATATTTAAGAGAAATCGTGTCCTCGTTTCAATTATGAGGACTTTTTTATTTTAGGAAAATGTCTTACAATAATTTATCAGTAGTAGCTAATAGGTATATTTAGTTTGAGAGGAGTTTTGAAATGGAATGGTATCATTGGACTTTTATTGTACTTGCCTTAGTTAGTGGTCTTGCTTTAAGTTTTTCTATTGGTAAATTAATTCCTAATAGCGAAGCAATGCCATGGCATCGGAGATTGCAAAAGAGTCAGCGGTATTGGATCTTGGCAGTGGCTCCTTGTCATTCTCCAGAAGTATCAAAAGAAGAATGTGCGATTGTGCAAGACGAAAATCTTCTATATAACCCCTTTTTAGTTTTTTTGCCTTCCAAAGAAGAACGTCAGATTAAGCCGGGAGACTTGGTGCAACGTAGTTGGTACAATGGTAAGCTGGTTTTGAGTGTAGTAGATCAAAGCTAACCAGTCGCTACTTTTTAGCTTTTGCTTTAATTCGGCCCCAGATTTAGTTCGGGGCTTTTTTGTTTTTTGAAATTTTTTATTGTATACTTAATCATTATGAATTCAGCAGAATTACGTCAAAAATTCTTGGATTTTTTTGAGAAAAACGGGCATACAATTGTGCCTAGTTCTTCGCTATTGCCAACAGACCCTTCAGTGCTTTTTACGACCGCTGGTATGCAGCAGTTTAAGCCCTATTACTTGGGGGAAAAATCACCATGGGGGTCAAATGTGGTATCGGTGCAAAAATGTATTCGGACATCTGATATTGAAGAAGTGGGTGATGAACGCCACCTAACATTTTTTGAAATGTTGGGAAATTTTAGTTTTGGCGGATATTGGAAAAAAGAAGCTATTGAATTAGCTTATAAATTTATTGTTAATGAATTAAAACTTACCATTGATTATGTTACTGTTTTTAAAGGATCAGATACGGTTCCGTTTGATGAGGAATCTTTTAGTGTATGGAAGAATCTTGGCTTAAAAGATATTAGAAAAGAAGGAAGTGATAATTTTTGGGGTCCTACCGGTAACGGAGGACCATGTGGACCAACAACAGAAATATATGTTAACGGTATTGAAATTTGGAATATCGTTTTCAATGAATTCTTTTGCAATGGTTCACGAGATCAATTAGATAAAGGAGAAGTAAAATTAACTCCCTTAGAAGTAAAAGGTATTGATACGGGAATGGGATTGGAAAGATTGGCGATGGTAGTTCGAGATGTACCAACGGTTTTTGAAACAGATTTATTTACTTCTTTAATTCCCGATGGAATGCCTACAGTTATGGATGAAAAAACTAGAAGAATAATGATGGATCATGTTAGAGCAATGGCATTTTTGATTTCCGATGGTATAAAACCCTTAAATAAAGATCAAGGATATATTTTGAGAAGATTGATGAGGAGGGCAATGGCTCACTTTCATAAATCATCCATGGGATCATTTTTGGGTGCGGATATTTTAGGGATGAATTTTATAGATATAGAGAATATGTTAATTAATGTTGTTAAAGAATATGAAAAGTTTTATCCCGAATTAAATCAAGAAAATATACTAGCAGTTTTTAGAGAAGAAAATAATAAATATCGTTATGCCTTGTACGCTGGTCTCAGAGAAGTAAAGAAATACGATACTATAGATGCTAAAATTGCCTTTAAGCTTTTTGAGAGTTACGGTTTAACTCTGGAAGTTATAAGAGATTTTGCAGTAGGAAAAGTTAAGAATTTAAATGCAGAAGAATTTGAAGAAGAGCTAAAAAAACACCAGGAACTCTCAAGGACTGCTTCTGCTGGAATGTTTAAAGGGGGATTGGCTGATCATGATCCAAAAACTATTCGGCTTCATACAGCTCATCATTTATTACTAGCTGCGCTGCAAAAAATGTTTGGGGAGGAGGTAAAACAGCGAGGAAGCAATATTAATCAAGAACGTTTGAGAATAGATTTTTCCTTTGATAGAAAGTTAACCGATGAAGAAAAAAAGAGTTTAGAAGATATGGTAAATGAAAAAATACAGGAAGGTTTGCAAGTGGTAAGAAAAGAAATACCTAAAGAGGAAGCCGAAAAGATTGGCGCTCAAATGGAATTTGGGGTAAAATATGGTAATATGGTATCGGTATATTTTATAGAGGATAAAAGTGGTAATGTATTTAGTAAGGAATTCTGTGGAGGGCCACATGTGGGAAATACAAACGAATTAGGAAGATTTAAAATTATCAAAGAAGAAGCAGTAAGTTCTGGAGTAAGAAGAATTAAAGCAACTCTTGAATAATTTAAAATTTAAAAATCAAAGATTAAAATTAAGGTATCAAAATTTTTAGCTAAAAATTTTGATGAATTTTACATTTTTAATTGTCATTTTGCATTTTGAGATTTGCATTTTGCATTTATTATCATGCCTAAAAAAATTTACGATATTCTACCACCTAAATCAGTTAAACATGTTGAGCATGTTGCAAAATCTCAAGGTGTTGTAGATAAAAGTAAAAAGAAGTCTCGTAAAGAAATACAGCGCCATCAAAAAGCAGCGTATTTACAGATACCAAAAACTTTTCCCAAAAAAGAAATATTGGTGGGAGGGGGAGTTATTATTTTCTTATTGGGAGTTTATTTTTACAATACGTTGCCGTGGGCGCAAGTACAGATCTTACCAAAAATGGATGTATTGTCTTTTGAGGAAATAATCACTGCGGATAAATCGTTTGATAAAGTTGATGCTTTAGAAAAGATAATTCCAGCTCAATATATTGAAGAGACAGTTGAAGTTTCTCAAGATTTTTCAGCTACTGGAAGTGCTGTAAATGGCGCTAAGGCCTATGGAACTATTAAGGTATATAACAAAGTAAGCCCGGCAACCCAAATTACACTGAAAGTAGGAACCCACTTTTTATCTGACTCGGGTAAGTATTTTATCACCCTTAGTAAGATTACGATTCCCGCAATGCAAAATAAAACACCTGGCTTTCTTGAAGTCCAGGTGCAAGCTGAAGAAGCGGGGGCAGATTCTAATATTGGGCCCTCTAAGTTTTCAGTACCAAAACTATCTGGCACATCTTCTTATTATAGTATTTGGGCTGAATCTACGACATCAATGCAAGGGGGATCTAGTGGTCAGGTCAAGAAGGTTACCGCAGAAGATCTTTTACAAGCAAAAGATATCGTAACAAAAAAAGTACTACAAGACACAACTTCTCTGTTAAAGAGCAAGCTTTCAAAAGATGATATTTTATTGGATGACGCTATTACGAGTGACATCTTGAACTCAAGCTCAAACACAAAAGAAGGCATAACGATAGATACATTTACTCAAACGGTAAAAGTGAAAGTGTTAGCTTTGGTCTTTAAGAAACAGGATTTAGAAACACTCGTTAAAAATAGTATTATATTGCAATTACCCGAGGGTAAAAGTTTATTAGAGAAAAGTTTAGATATTAATTACAGTTCAGATTCAGTTGACATGAAAAATGGCTCGGAAACTATTGCTGTTAAGTCATCTGCAAAAACCTATTACACTATTAATACTAATACCCTTATGGATTTGTTTAATAGAAAGTCAGCCCAACAAATTAAAGAGATTGTTAACCAGGTCTATGACGATAAGGTCGCTGAAACAAAGGTTAACTTTTGGCCATTCTGGGTTACTAGAGCACCAGAAAATAATAGTAGGATTAAAATAGGTTTAGAACTATAATTACCCCTATGTGGAAAGTGTTACGGGCTTTGCTCGTGGCTTTCTATTAATAATAAGAGTTATAGCTTGACCTTTGTGATGATATTTGTTAATATTACATCCACAACAATGAAAGATATTAGTGACCAATCTTTGCCAGAATCTAAGCAGTCTGATGCGAATCCCACAGGACAAACTGGCGAAAACCCAAATTCATTACAACCATCGGTTAAAGACCAATCTATTGAAGAAAAAAAACTGCCAAATACTGTAGATGCGAAGAAAAATATCAAATTGGAAGGCAGAGTTATAGAGGCTTTACCAAATGCCTTTTTTAAGGTATTACTGGGTGATGGGAGAGAGATTAGGGGATTCTTATCGGGTAAAATGCAGCTTAATAGAATTAAAATTTTACCTGGAGATAAGGTAACCTTAGAAATGAGTCCCTATGATGATACTAAGGGAAGAATTGTCTATCGGTTAAAATAATTTAAAATTTAAAAATCAAAATGCAAAGTTATGGTGTTGTGCCTTAGCGCACCATATTATAAATCTCGCCCTCTGGGCGAGATACCAAAATTTTACAATTTGATATTTGCATTTTACATTAGTAATGAAAGTTAGACCATCAATAAAAAAAATGTGTAGTGGTTGTAAAATCGTAAGAAGGAGCGGTTGTATTTATGTTATTTGCAGTAAAAATCCAAAACATAAACAACGACAGGGTTAAAGCCCTTAAAAAATCCTAATTCACCTAATTATTCTAATTGACCTAATAAAATCAAAATGAAGTGAATGTCAAAATATTAGAAATTAGGAGTTAGAAATCATTTAGAATAATTAGAGCAATTAGTATAATTAGAATAATTTAAAGATATGCCTCGCATAGCTGGTGTAAATATCCCAGACAATAAAAGAATTCAAATTTCATTAACCTATATTTATGGAATAGGTAATTCTTTATGTAGAAAAATTCTAGAAGAAACGAAAATTGATTTAAATAAAAAAGCAAAAGACTTAACCCAGCAAGAAATTAACGCCTTAAGAGAAGTAATTGAAAAAAAATATAAAATTGAAGGAGATTTACGAAGACAGGTGATGGTCAATATTAAGAGATTGAAAGATATCGGTACCTGGAGAGGTATGCGACATAGTAAAAAGTTGCCAGTGCGCGGTCAAAGAACAAAAACCAATACAAGAACCGTACGGTCAAATGTGAGAAAGACAATGGGTTCTGGTAGAAAGCCGGCAGCATCACCTACATAGTAAAAATAAAAAAGAGATTAACAATTAATTATACAACTGGAG
>Ga0209542_10015377_pt1 | contig 12847 bp, 15 predicted proteins | sample RifCSPhighO2_01_FD_184028 | JGI IMG/M metagenome (GOLD analysis project Ga0209542, IMG submission 184028) | Soil microbial communities from Rifle, Colorado - Rifle CSP2_plank highO2_0.1 (SPAdes) (version 2) | ecosystem: Environmental > Terrestrial > Deep subsurface > Rock core/Sediment ...
TCGCGCTCACCAATGAGATGAACGACGACGAGCAAAAACGCATCATGGATCTCGGGGCCTCGAAATATATTGTGAAGGCGACCCTCATCCCGTCGGAAGTTGTCAACAGTGTCGTCGAAGAGACGCAGAAAAATTAGCGGTCATACTACATACTGTACGTATGGCGCTTGACTACGCAGCACTTTTAAAAAAATATATCAACGTCGTCATTCACGAAGGCGCGTCCGACTTGCATTTTTCGACCGCGTCGCATCCCACGGTTCGCGTCAACGGTAATTTGGCGCCCATGCTCAAAGAGCCTGTCTTGGGGCCGGAGGATACGCTTGGGTTTCTCAAGGCGCTCGTCTCCGACGCTCAATTGAAGCACTTTCAAGAAAGCCAGGAGCTCGATTTTGCTATAGACAGCGACGACGGCAACCGTTTCCGTTGCAACGCGTTCTTCCAGCGCCGCGCAGTCGGGATTGCAATGCGCCTCATTCCAAAAAAGATTCGCACTGTGCAGGAACTCAATTTGCCCGAGAGCCTCTTGATGTTCCCGCGCAAAACACAGGGTTTCTTTTTGGTAGTGGGCCCGGTGGGGCAGGGGAAGACGACGACGCTTGCGGCGCTTATCGATCTCATCAATATCGAGCGCATGGAGCACATCATTACGATCGAAGACCCAATCGAGTATATTTTTGAACCCAAGCAATCAATCGTCGATCAGCGCGAAGTGGGCATCGATACCAAAAGTTTCGCCGACGCGCTCGTCTCGGCCTTCCGCGAAGACGTTGACGTGCTTCTCGTGGGAGAAATGCGCGATTACAAAACGATGGCAGCGGCCGTTACCGCCGCCGAGACCGGCCACCTCGTCTTCGCGACCATGCACACCAACGATGCCGCGCAAACGGTCGACCGCATCATCGACACCTTCCCCGCGGAGCAGCAGGATCAGATTCGCGTCCAGCTCGCAGCCTCCTTGGCCGGCATTTTCTCGCAGCGACTCATTCCCCGCATCTCGGGCGGTCTCATTCCCGCGTACGAGCTTCTCATCAACAACAAAGCCGTCGCTAATCTCATTCGCGAAAAGCGCACGCACGAGATCAACACCGTGATCGAGACGGGTTCATCCGATGGTATGTTCGACATGAACCGCTGCCTGATGGAATTGGTGTCGCGCGGCGAGGTTTCAGTCGAGACAGCCTACCAATATTCGCCGAATCCGACGAATTTGGAGAGATTGATGTAACGTAGATGTTATGAACAAAGTGAATTACATGTACGTTATCCAGCACCAATTTTGGTTACAATTTATTATTATGGCAGCGACATTCACACGGACATCTAGTAGATTGAGAACGATAAATAAATCGTGCTCGAAATTGGTGCTGGATGGAAGATTTTCTAAACTCACTTTGCTCGTTAACAAAATCTAACCATGGCCATTTTCAAATACAACGCGCTCGATGCGGAAGGGAACAAAAGAGAAGGCACGATCGACGCGCCGTCGATTGATCTCGCGATTTCTGCCTTGCAGCGCCGCGGCCTCATCATCGCTTCGATCGATCCGGAAGGAGGCAAAAAGAAGCTCGGTCTTACGAGTTCGATCGGATTTTTTGATCGCGTTTCTGGTTCCGATATCGTGATGATCTCGCGTCAGATGACGACGCTCTTCGAGGCGCAGGTGTCGGCCCTGCGCGCATTTCGTCTTCTTGCGGCAGAAGCGCGTACGGAAAAATTGGCTGGCATTCTCAACAAAGTCGCCGACGACATCCAAAGCGGCAGCACCATATCGTCAGCTCTCGCCAATCACCCGCAGGTTTTCTCCCCCTTCTACGTCAACATGGTCAAGGCGGGCGAGGAGTCGGGCAAACTTGATGAGACCTTTTCGTTTCTCGCCGATTACCTCGATCGCAATTATGAGGTTACCTCCAAGGCGAAAAATGCCTTGATTTATCCGGCTTTTATCATCATCACGTTTGGCGTCGTCATGACCTTGATGATGACCATGGTGATCCCCAATCTTGCCAAAATGCTTACGGAATCGGGCCAGGCCATCCCCATTTACACACAGATCGTCATCGGTTTCTCGCTCTTCTTTAAGCACTACTTTATCTTCATCTTTTTTGGTCTGGTGATTGGCGCTGGGGCATTGGTGAAGTACGCGCAAACGCCAAAAGGCAAGCTCGTGGTAGCGCAGGCGCGGCTCGAAATACCGGGTGTCGGGGAGGTGTACAAAAAAGTCTTTCTCTCCCGCATCGCCGACAACCTCTCCACTATGCTGAAGAGCGGCATTCAGGTCTTGCGCGCGCTTGAAATCACCGGAGACGTGGTGCAGGATCCTATTTATAGCAAAGTCTTGGCGGACGCGGCCTTGGACGTGAAGGGCGGCATGCCGCTTTCGGACGCGTTTCGCAAACACGAGGAAATCCCGGGTATTATCGTCGCAATGGTCAAAATTGGAGAAGAGACCGGCAATATGGGCGAAATATTGCAGACAATGGCCAAGTTTTACCGCCGCGAGGTCAATAATGCGGTCGACACCCTGGTCGGCCTCATTGAGCCGTTTATCATCGTCCTTCTCGCCGTCGGCGTCGCCGTCCTCCTCGCTTCTGTCTTAATGCCGATCTACAACATTGCCTCGAGCTTCTAGTTCCAATGCGGAACGGACGCGGAACGACGCCGAACATACGCGGAACGTTGAATTTTGGCGTCAGTTCCGCATAGTTCCGCGTCTGTTCGGCATCGGATGGTTATCCCCAAGGACTGAAAAACAAATGAAGCAGCGCCGACAAGGGAGCTATACTATCCATACACGCGGCCACCCAAGCCCTGTTGTGGGCAAGCCGAATGTGCGACCGAGCGAAGAGCGAGGAAGTACTGGGGCCAGAAGGCCGAATGTGCGGTTATCAATTATTCAAATAAAATTAGTATCAATCAATATGGTAAGAACTAAAGGACGTGGATTCACCCTCATCGAGCTTCTCGTGGTGATCGCGATTATCGGCATCCTTTCGGCTGTCGTGCTCGCATCTCTCTCGTCATCGCGCGGTAAGGCGCGCGTTGCTGCGGCGCAACAAACAATGGGATCGCTTAAGGCAGGGCTCCTCACCTGCATGAATGACAGTCTCCCCATAGCCGAGCCTACGGAAGCTCAAGGTGGAGGTGGTGGCAATCTCTGCGGTGCTGGAAGCGGCACCTATGTAAACTTGCCCGTTGGGTGGGTATATTGTGATGCTACTGCTGACACGGGTTGCGCGACAGCTTTTTCGACAACCGACGGCGTATCATTCTCTGTCTCGGCATTCGGTGACAGCACGACCGTTACCTGCACTGAAGCAACCTGCACGACGACGGCATCGTAAACAATTTACAAACTAATATGAACAGTATGGTAAACAAGAAACAGTGTTTTGGCTCAAAAGGCTTCACCCTCATCGAGCTCCTTGTGGTGATCGCGATTATCGGTATCCTCTCCGCTGTTGTCCTCGCATCACTCTCGAATTCCCGTGCGAAGGCGCGTGTTGCTGCGGCTCAAGCCACTATGCACACCGTACAGGCGGTGCTCATCACATGCATGAATGATAGCCTCGCAATTGCTGTGCCGACTGAAGTGAACGATCCCGCTACCCTCATTTGCACCGGTGGCTCTGACTTCCCGCAACTCCCAGCCACATGGATATATTGTGATGGTGCTGCTGCCGGTACTTGCGCAATTCTGTCAAACCAGACTCAAATTGCCGCGCGAGGAGATGGGGTGGTCATCAGATGCGATGAGTCGCAGTGTCAGAAACAGTAAACGGCGAACGTCTCGTATAGTACACAAAGACCTGCGCATTGCGCAGGTCTTTGTGTGCACGTGCCTTACAGGTAAATAAAAATGGTATATTTGTCTCTATGAATAAACCATTGAGGGGATTCACGTTGATAGAAGTTCTTGTTGTTATCGCGATCATTGGCATTCTTGCTGCCACTGTTCTTGCCTCACTCTCAAGCTCGCGCGCGAAGGCGCGGCTGAGTGCCGCACAAGATACAATGCACAATTATCAACTCGGCTTGCAGTTGTGCGCACAAGAGGGGGAAACGGTAACGCCCCCGACTGCGGAAACCCAAGATGGCGGCGGGGAATTCATGTGCACTGGCGGGCCCAATTATGTACAGCTTCCCAGCGGATGGCAGTACACATCCGCCTCAAGTCAATCGCAAATCGTCGCGGCCGGTGACGGCAAGACCATTACCTGCACCGATATGGCTTGCACAGTCATGTAGCTTGCTGGCTACACAAAAAGCGGTGCTATACTGGAACTATGTTCGCGAAACCATACTCAAAAACGAGAGCATTCACACTCATAGAAGTGCTCACGGTAATCGCGATCATTGGCATTCTTTCGGCGGTGGTATTGGTCTCCATGAGTGGATCGCAGAAAAAAGGACGCGACGGGCGGCGCGTTTCTGATATCAATCAGATCCGGCTGGCGCTCTCGCTCTACTATGACGCGCACAACAATTATCCGCCGGGAAGCACGGCGAGTACCGCTTTCGATACTATTCTTGCCAGTGTTCAATCTGAAGGCTTCATCGCTACGTTGCCGAACGATCCTACAAGCGGCAATTCCTATGGATATATTGCCACGCCTTCAGGCTGTTCCGGTACATCTTGTTACGGATACGTACTCGGAGCGAATCTCGAATCTACAAATGCAGTGCTTTCGAGCAGCTACGGACAGTCCGTGGCGATTACGATAAATGAGAATCCTGAAAACTGTCTAAACAGCAACGATGCGGACGGGCAGACTTACACAATCAGCGGTATCACTTATTACATTTACTGCGCCACGAATTAGAGTCGCGATATACTTCCTTCGTGCTTCTTTCTATATTTTTTTTCGGAGCGCTTGGGCTCATCGTCGGAAGCTTTCTCAACGTTGTCATCTTGCGTTTCGGCGAAAAAAGTGTTGGAGGGAGAAGTACGTGTCCATCCTGCAATACGCAGCTGCGCTGGTACGATCTTATTCCGGTGTTGTCATGGATTTCTCTCCGTGGCCGATGCCGATCTTGCCACGCGCGCATCTCCGTTCAGTATCCACTTGTCGAAGCAGCTACCGCCATTTTCTTCGCCCTCATCGCGGGCGCAGGGCTGCCGCTCTACGCGATGGCTGTCGCGCTCACGATCATTTCGCTTCTCATCTGCATCTTCGTCTACGACCTTTATCATAAGCTCATTCCTGATGCATGGGTCTGGGCATTCTGCATACTTGCACTTGTATATGCAGTTTTTAGTTTTGAGTTTTTAGTTTTTAGTTTGCTTGCAGGGCCGCTCGCCGCTCTCCCCATTTTCTTCTTGTGGGCGCTCTCCTATCCGTTTGCCGGATTCGTTGGCGCGTGGATGGGGTTTGGCGATGTAAAATTGGCGCTCGGGATCGGGTGGCTCTTGCCGCTGCCCACGGTAATCGGGCTGCCGCTCGGACTCGTCGCAGTATTTTTCGCCTTCATCATCGGCGCCGTGATTTCAGCCTGCATTTTGCTGCCATTTCCGCACTACGTTCGTTGGTCTCGAGTGCTGCTGGGCCGCGCCCATGCAACAAGATTGGTGTTTTTGTGTCCGGTCGGAGGACGCCGCGATGTCCACGATGTCGACAAACGAGATTTACCCACAATGGCTTCGAATTTAGACCACACCAATCTTGATGCGGGGTATACAATGAAGAGTGAGGTGCCGTTTGGACCGTTTCTGATCGCGAGCTGCGTGCTCGTATGGCTTTCGGTGCTTTACAACGTACACATACCATTTTCACTATGAAGTTTTTAGTTTTTAGTTTTGAGTTTTTAGAAAAAATCAAGCCGATCTCCGGCGTGTATTCACTCAAAACTAAAAACGCGCCTGCCCACCGAAGCCTCGGCGCAGGCGGGGAATGCAAAACTAGCCAAGCTTTCACCTTGATCGAGCTTCTGGCCGTCGTCGCCATCATGGCGCTCATGGCCGGCATCGTCATGTCGAATCAGGGGAAATTTGGCGGACAGGTGCTGCTGCAAAATTTCGCGTACGATGTCGCGCTTTCCGTCCGGCAGGCGCAGGTATATGGTATCTCCGTACAGCGATTCGGCGCCGGCAGATTCAACGCCGGATACGGCATCTATGTCAATGATTCGGTAAGCACGCGCTACACATTATTTGCCGACAGCAGTCCCCTGATCGCCGACGGCCTCTATACAGAAGGGAGCGATGAGCAACGAGCGACAATGAATATCACGCGCGGTTATTTCATATCCAAGTTGTGCGTGCCAAAAGGTGCCGACGCTGTCTCTTGCACCGAAGCGTCGGAAGTACACATCCTCTTCGTCCGCCCGGAACCCGACGCGCTGATTTCGTGGCGGGGGGAGGGGGCGGGTGCGCCGCTTCACCGGTGTTTGCCGTCGCGAACGAATACGAATTGCGGCGCAGATGCGCGTATCGTGATGCAGTCGCCGCGGGGCGACACGATGTCGGTTATCATATCGGGCAATGGCCAGATTGCGGTGGATCAGACCATAATCAACAATTGAGTATGAAAAGCTCTCAACCATCAGCTGGCTTCACCCTCGTCGAAATGATCGTCGCCGTCGCGCTCTTTGCGATTGTCATGGTGGTGGCGGTGGGGGCGCTCCTTGCGCTCACGGGAGCCAATAAAAAAGCGCAAGCGATCCAATCGGTCATGAATAATCTCAACATCACCCTCGACGGCATGGTGCGCAGTATCCGCATGGGTACGGAGTATCACTGTGGCATCGGATCGTACAGCGGCAGCTCTGCCGATAGTTGTGCGGGAGGAAAGACCTCGTTCACCTTCACCTGTAATCCGGGTACGGCTTCCTGCGCGCAGGTCACATCGCGCTGGGCGTACCAGTTTGTATGCCCGTCGGATTCGAACATTGAGGCAGACGAGACGTGCCCTTCGGGAGGATATATAGAACGATCGCCAAATGGCGGGGCTCAAAATTCATGGACGAGGCTCACGGCGGCGGAGGTATCAATTGAGCGGATGGTTTTTTATGTTGCGGGGACGCAAACGCGCAATAATTTTGTCCAACCGATCGTCGTGATGGCAGTGAGTGGAACGGCCGGAGGAGAAAATATTAAAACGAAAACGAAGTTCCACATTCAGGCAACCGCCGTGCAGCGTGAACTCGACCTATGAAAAAACAGGGAATAGGGAATAGGTTACAGGGGATAGTGAATGCAATGCATCCCCGTCTCTACCACAACCTACCCGCCCGAACGTGCCAGTTCGGTACGGGCGGGCAACCTACAACCTACAACCTGCCGCGTGAGCGCGGCTTCACCCTCGTCGAAACGCTCCTCGCTGTATCGCTCCTCTGTGTCGCTATCACCGCCCCCATGCTTCTTACGGTGCAGGCCCTGTCATCAGCGTATTATGCGCGCGACCAAATAACCGCCTACCACCTTGCGCAGGAAGGCATAGAGGCGATACATGCCGTTCGCGACGGACAGATTTTGGCGATCGCGCTGACCTCTTCGGAGGAAGCGAGCGGCATTGATCTCTTCGGAGCACTCGAAGAATTCGCCGACGGCGATCCCTTCATCATCGATATAACCGACGTGGTGCAAGGGGGTGCGATTGAGGCTTGTAGTAGCGAGCCATGTCGGTCACTGCAGACCAATTCTGACGCTGGCGGTACGCTCTATGGCTATGAGTCCGGTTGGACGCCGACTATCTTCACGAGAACCCTCACGGTTTGCTACGTGCAACCCCCGCCGAGCGAAGATTGCAACAGCAACGAAACCGACGAAATCCAAATTACATCGAGTGTCTCATGGCGCACTGGCTCATTCCAGCCACGCACCTTCACGATTTCGGAAAATCTGTATCGATGGATACAGGATGGAAGCGGCGTATGAAAAATCAGGGAATAGGGAATAGGTTACAGGGAATAGTGAATGCGATGCGTTCTCGTTTCTGCTACAACCCAAAACCTATAACCTATAACCTGCGCGCACAGCGCGGCTTCACCTTGCTGCTCGCGGCCATCGTGTCGTCCATCGTTCTCTCTATCGGCGCGGCGATTTTTTCAATCGCGCTCAAGCAGGTAACGCTCGCTTCCACCGGGAAAAACTCGCAATTTGCCTTTTATGCGGCAGACTCGGGAGCGGAATGTGCCCTCTATTGGGATATACGAACTGCCGCTTTTGCAACGTCCAGCTCCTCAATTGTGCCAGGATCGGTCAGATGCGGAGGCCCCGAGCCTGTAACAGCGCACATGACCAGTGCAGACAACGATGCAGCGACCACCACTCTCTTTTATGCTACCAATAATTACGAGGACGAGAATGGTGACGAGTACGCATACTGCGTGGGCGTCACGATCGCAAAGAGTCAGAGTGCTGCGACGAATGGCATCGTTACCACCATCCATGCCGATGGATACTCGACGCGAGTATCTGGCACAGCGGTAGAGAAACTGCAAAAATGCACGCCAGCGACAGGGACGGGTTTTGAGCCGGGCGCCGTTCCCGACGCAGTGCTGAGTGATCGCAGCGCGCTCCAGCGATCCGTGGAGCTGCACTATTAGCAGGTGTTAGGTTATAGGGAATAGGTGTTAGGAGATTCTGTGCACTGGAACCTAAAACCTAAAACCTGTAACCTGTTCCTATGATTCCTCAAAACGTGCACAATCGGTACGAGAAATTGAAGAAAACCATAAATCACTACCGGCGCCTCTACCACGTATACGATAAGGAAGAGATCAGTCAGGAGGCGCTCGATTCTCTCAAGCACGAAATAGCAGAGCTTGAAGGGAAGTATCCCGCGCTCATTACGCCTGATTCTCCCACGCAGCGCGTCGCAGGGGCTTCCCTGCCCGCATTCAAAAAGGTCAAGCACAAAATTGCGCAGTGGTCATTCAACGACGCTTTCACACCGGAGGAAATGCATGAGTGGGATGCCCGCGTCAAACGCGGTTTAAAAGCGCGATTTGGCGATGTAGACCCGGGCTACGTATGCGAACTCAAAATCGACGGGCTGAAAATCGTGCTTGAATATGAAAAAGGCCTTCTCAAAACAGCGGCGACGCGGGGAAGTGGCCTTGTGGGGGAAGACGTAACACACAACATCCGCACCATAGAGAGCGTGCCACTTTCTCTTGAGCGGCCGATCGATATTATCGCGGAAGGCGAAGTGTGGATCTCGACCAAGAACCTCGAACTATTGAACAAGCAGCAGGAGAAGACAGGCAAGCCGCTGTACGCCAATCCGCGCAACGTTGCCGCGGGCTCCATAAGGCAGCTCGATCCGAAGGTTGCGGCCGCGCGCAAGCTCGATGTCTTTATCTACGACATCGCGCAGACGAGCGAGGGATTTCCGAAAACGCAGTGGGAGGAGTTGGAGTATCTGCGGGAGATTGGATTCAAAGTAAATCCGCATCACGAAAAAGTGGACACAATTGAGAGCGCGATACAGTTTTGGGAAAAGTGGGAGAAGAAGGGACGCCATCAACAGTATTGGATCGATGGCGTGGTCGTGAAGGTGAACGAGAAACAATACGAAGATGCCCTCGGCTACACAGGCAAGGCGCCACGCTTCGCGATAGCGTTCAAATTTCCGGCCGAGCAGGTTACGACCATCGTTGAAGACATTGTGTTCCAAGTGGGTCGTACTGGCGTCATTACTCCCGTTGCGCACCTGTCGCCCGTTTCCGTCGCAGGCACGACCGTATCCCGCGCGACATTGCACAACGAAGACGAGATCAAACGGCTCGATGTCAGGCTCGGCGATACCGTCATTCTCCAAAAAGCTGGCGATGTGATTCCTGACATAGTGAAAGTTTTGGCGGAGCTGCGGCTGAAAAACTCGAAGCCCTTCAAATGGCCTACAAAGATCGCCGAGTGCGGGGGAGAGGGAGCGATCGAGCGTATTCCAGGCCAAGCCGCCTGGCGTTGCGTGGATAAAAATTCCTTTTCGATCCTCCGTCGCAAGTTCTATCAATTTGTGGGGAAACAAGCGCTCGACATCGAGGGTTTAGGTAAACAGACGATCGACCAACTCCTCGACGAGGGTCTCATCACGCACTTCGACGATATTTTTAGTCTCAAAGAAGGTGATGTGCTGCCGCTCGAAGGCTTTGCCGAAGTCTCCGCCAAAAAATTAATCGCTTCGATTGGATCGCATCGCAAAGTCGAACTCGCGCGCCTCTTGGTCGGCCTTTCACTCCCACATATCGGAGAGGAAACGGGAATTTTGCTTGCGCAGCATTTTAGGGCGATAGATGATCTTGCGAAAGCAAAAGTGGAAGATCTCGACGCGATAGAAGGTATCGGCCCCGTCGTCGCGCCTGCGGTCGTCCTGTGGTGTGCACAAAAAGAAAACAAAGCGTTGGTCACGCGGCTCAAAAAAGTGCTGACAATTACGAACCCAGTCTTTCGACAAGCTCAAGACAAAAAGCTGCCGCTTTTTGGAAAAACATTCGTCCTCACCGGCACGCTCGAGAGCATGAGCCGCGACGAAGCAAAGAAAAAAATCCGCCAGCTCGGCGGCGATCTCTCAAATTCGGTCTCCAAAAAAACGGACTACGTGGTGGCAGGCGAGAATCCAGGCTCGAAATTCGACGAGGCGCAGAAACTTGGCGTCAAAATTCTTGAAGAGAGCGAGTTTTTACAACTTCTATAGACCACGGTATAGTGGGGTTCATGAGTAGGCCCGATGTCGATGTACGCGCGCTCGCGGAGTTGGCTCGCATTGAAATGCCGGAGGATGAGCTCAAAAAACTCGAAAAGGAGCTGCCGGAAATTCTCGCATTCGTCGACATCATTCAGGGTGCTGATGTATCCACCGCATTGCACCATCCGAGCCTCCGCAATGTAATGCGCGAGGATGGTGAGCCGCATGAGAGCGGCATCTATACAGAAAAATTGCTTGCGCAGGCACTGGCAAAAAAGAACGGCCGTTTTGTTGTGAAGCAGGTCATTTCACGCAAAAAGTGAATATGCTATATTGATTCATATGAGCAAGTTACTCACCGCTGGCATCAAGGAGATAAAGAAGCTGCCGCCTGAAATGCAGGACAATGTTGGTATGGATCTCATCGAGCATGCTGTTGCATGGCGTGAATTGAAGGAAAAGATCATGGAAGGTGCGCGGGAACTTGACGCAGGATTAGGGCGGCCGCTCGATAAGAAGGAATTTATGAAAGAATTCCGCCGCCGCCATGCCAAAAAGAAATAACCTCAAGGTTATATGGTCTTCATTCGCGCTCCGAGATGTACACGACCTCGGCGATTACTTGGTTGAATTCATGTCTGTCGCGAAGGCGGAACTGATAGTTGATAGTGTTTTGTGCGCGGGCGATTCGCTCGGAGAATTTCCACATATGTCCCGCCTTCGCAACGATATACATCGCGGGTTGCGTCTCGTGACTGTGCGACCTTATATTATTTGTTACCTAATACGAAACAAATCGGTTCGTATTGTTCGGGTGCTTCACGGAAAGCAAGATAGTGCCGCAGCACTTTCGGCCAATCACATGTCGCCTCTCCTATGAATCTTTTAAACATGACAATCACTGGGGCTCGACGCGCGCTTGATGCCAAAGAATATTCAGCAGTCGAACTAGCGGAAGCCTATTTGAAAAACATTGCCGAACGCGACTCGGAAATTCATGCGTATTTGGAAGTGTGGGAAAAGTCTGCGCGAGAGGAAGCGAGAGCGGCGGATGCGATGATCGCGCGTGGAGAGCAAAAGCCGCTCACCGGTATTCCGCTTGCAGTGAAAGACAATATATTGATCGAAGGCAGGATCGCGAGTTCCGCATCAAAAATGCTCGAGAACTATCGCGCGACATACGATGCGACAGTGATTAAGAAACTCAAAGCACAGGGCGCGGTTTTTTTGGGCCGCACCAACATGGATGAATTCGCGCTCGGGGGATCGACCGAGAATTCCGCATACGGTCCGACGAAAAATCCGCATGATGTCTCTCGCGTGCCGGGCGGCACTTCCGGTGGCTCGGCCGCAGCTGTGGCTGCTGGTCTTGCACTCGGCGCGCTCGGCTCCGATACGGGTGGCTCGATACGGCAGCCATCTGCATTTTGCGGTGTTGTTGGATTGAAGCCTACGTATGGCATGGTGTCACGCTTTGGACTCATGGCCGCCGCGTCCTCGCTCGACCAAATCGGCCCGATTGCGAAGAATATCGAAGACGTGAAAATACTTTTCAATGCGATTGCGGGGCATGATGACAATGATTCGATGTCGTTTCCCGATGCGGAATTGAAGATGGTAAAGCCAAAGGCGATTGGCGTGCCCAGCACCACCATCGCGGAGCGTTTGGTGCTGGGCGTGCCGCGTGCGTTTCTGAAAGAAGGAGTAGATCGGGATGTCATCACTGCATTTGAAGCCACACTCAAGCGGTTGGAAAGCGCCGGGTATGAAATCGTCGACGTTGAACTCCCGTCGCTCAAGTACACACTCGCCGCGTACTACATTATCAACCCAGCGGAAGTGTCGACCAATCTCGCGCGGTACGATGGCACACGATATGGACTGTCGATCCCGAGCGACACAATTGCTGATGTATATAAAAAGAGCCGCGCTGCGGGATTCGGCCAGGAAACTCGCCGTCGCATTTTGATCGGCGCCTTCGTCTTGTCCGCAGGCTACGCGGACGCGTTTTATCGCAAAGCCCGCGCCGTGCGTGAGGTGATACGCGCTGACTTCAGAAAAACGTTCGAACAGGTGGATGCGATCGCGCTTCCCACAAGCCCGATCCCACCGTGGAAAATAGGGGAGAAGGCCGATCCGGTCGCGCTCTATGCAGCGGACATCTTTACGGTTCCCCTGAATCTCGCGGGATTGCCAGGTATATCAGTCCCATCGGG
>Ga0209542_10015380_pt1 | contig 12845 bp, 9 predicted proteins | sample RifCSPhighO2_01_FD_184028 | JGI IMG/M metagenome (GOLD analysis project Ga0209542, IMG submission 184028) | Soil microbial communities from Rifle, Colorado - Rifle CSP2_plank highO2_0.1 (SPAdes) (version 2) | ecosystem: Environmental > Terrestrial > Deep subsurface > Rock core/Sediment ...
CGCTCCAGGCGCTCCGGCTTGACGGCCGTTAGCTGGCGGCCGGTCAGTTCAGTCAGGCGGTTGAGGTCGAGTAGCTGACTCTGTGGATAGAGCACCAGCAAGGCGCCCACTGCGTCATCCAGCAACACCGCCTGAAGCCGCTGTGCGACCGCCAGACCCGGTAGATCACGGCAGACTTGATAGGGCAGGCCGAGCTTTTCCAGCAACTGCAGAATGACCGCTGGCGGGCGCGGAGCGGTCTCGGGAGCAAGGGCAAGTTCGGTCATGACGGTATCCAGCAGAAGTAGCAATACCCCGAGTATATACAGCGGGATCAGGAAAATGCGGCGCAGACGACAGTTGTGCTGTTTGGGTCTGTTGGCGTTTAGTTAGCGGCTGCGCTGGAGTCTGTTTTAGCACGAGGCAAGGCACGAGACACGAAGTATGGTGTGCCAAATGAGTGTCGAGAAACGCAGCATCGCGCTAAAACAGACCCCGCCCTTCGGGTTGCGCGAAAAATCTCGCCATACGCTGTTGGAGGACTTGGCAAGGCAACACCATTACCTGCGTCCTCCGTTTAGCCTTGCGAGATTTTGCGCAGCAACGCAGCCTGCGAACGAAACGCCAGCAGACTCTCGCTCACACTTGTCCGTATTGTTGGCCATGCCGTAGCCAGCGTTCAAGTAGCGGGCTGACATGCTGCGGCCAGTGTTCCAGCAGGGTTTGCGCGGCATCGCGCACTGCTGGAAGCAGGTCGGCATCACGCATTAGGTCGGCGACCTTGAACTGCAGCAAGCCGGTCTGGCGAGTGCCGAGCATTTCACCGGGCCCGCGCAATTCCAGATCCTTTTCGGCAATTACGAAGCCATCGCAGGTCTCGCGCATGATTGCCAGGCGTTCGCGGCCCAGCTGTGACAATGGCGGGTGATAGAGCAGCAGGCAATGGCTGGCAGCGCTGCCGCGCCCGACCCGGCCGCGCAGCTGGTGCAGCTGAGCCAGGCCCAGGCGCTCCGGATTCTCGATGATCATCAGGCTGGCATTGGGCACGTCGACACCAACCTCGATCACGGTAGTGGCGACCAACAGCTGCAGCCGACCCTGCTTGAACTGATCCATCACCGCGGCTTTTTCCGCCGGTTTCATGCGCCCATGAATCAGCCCGACATTCAGACCGCCGAGCGCCGCCGATAAATCCTCGAAGGTGGTTTCCGCTGCCTGGCAGGTAAGCTCTTCGGATTCCTCGATCAGTGTGCAGACCCAATACGCCTGGCGCCCTTCGTTGCACGCCAGGCGTACACGCTCGACCACTTCCAGGCGGCGACTGTCGGCGATGACGAGGGTATTCACGGGTGTTCGGCCAGGCGGCAGTTCATCAAGGATCGACGTGTCGAGGTCAGCGTAAGCGCTCATCGCCAGGGTTCGTGGGATCGGCGTGGCGGTCATGATCAGTTGGTGCGGGCACATACGCCCGCCGATGCCTTTCTGCCGCAGGGCCAGGCGCTGTTGCACGCCAAAGCGGTGCTGTTCATCGATGATCACCAGCGCCAGTTTGGCAAAGCGCACTTCCTCCTGAAACAGCGCGTGGGTGCCCACCACCATTGGGGCGCCGGTGACAATTTGCTCCAGGGCGCTGGCACGGGCCTTTCCCTTGAGTTTGCCGGCCAGCCAGGCGACTTCGATACCCAGCGGCGCGAGCCATTTGCTGAAGTTGATAAAGTGCTGCTCGGCAAGAATCTCGGTGGGGGCCATCAGCGCCACCTGATAGCCGGCCTCCAGTGCCTGCAGTGCGGCAAAAGCGGCGACCACGGTCTTGCCGGCGCCGACATCGCCCTGCACCAAGCGCAGCATCGGCTCGCTCTGGCTGAGGTCGTAGGCGATTTCCGCGCCGACCCGCTGTTGCGCGCTAGTGGGGGTAAAACCCAGGTTGGCCAGGTACTGCTGCGGCAGGCTTTTCGCCAGGGGCAGAGCCGGGGCTTGTTGAGCGCGAACGCTTTCGCGCAGGCGCTGCAGCGACAGTTGGTGAGTCAGCAATTCCTCGAAGGCCAGGCGGTGCTGGGCCCAGTGGCGGCCTTCGGCGAGTTCTTCCAGGTCGGCATCCGGTGGAGGTCGATGCAAATAGCGAATGGCCTGATCGAGCGGGCTGAGCTGGTAATCGTCGGCCAGCTTGCGCGGCAGCCAATCCGGCAGGCTGTGCGGGCCGAGGCGCGCCAGGGCTTGTTCACTGAGCTGACGCAGGCGTTGCTGGGTGAGGCCTTCGGTGGTCGGGTAGATCGGCGTCAGGGTCTGTTCCACGGCAATCGGCTCGTTACCAGACAGCGCACGGTATTCCGGGTGATAAATTTCCAGACCCGAGGAGCCAGGTCGCACTTCACCGTAGCAGCGCACCTGTGTGCCGCGTTTAAGGCCTTCCTTTTGCGCCTGACTGAAGTGGTAGAAGCGTAAAGACAGGGTGCCGCTGCCGTCCTGCAAGCGCACGAGCAAGCTGCGCCGCCGCCCCATGACCACATCGGCGCCGGCGACGATGCCTTCTACCACGGCATCCTGACCGGGGCGCAGCGCGCCAATCGGCACGATTCGAGTGCGGTCCTGATAGCGCAGCGGCAGGTGGAACAGCACGTCCTGCAGGGTTTCCAGGCCAACCTTGGCAAGCTTTTCAGCCAGGGCAGCGCCCACGCCTTTCAGCGCGGTAACAGAAACCGCGGCCAATTCGGTCATGGCTTGTGTTAACTGCTCTTGGGCAGTGGTTTGGCCACCGAGCACAGGCGGATCGAGTCGGTCAGGACTTCGATGGCATTCGGCCTTGGGAAACTGGCGCGCCAGGCGATGGCTACGGTGCGGAACGGTGTGGGCGGGCTGAGCGGGCGCACTTCGATTACACCGGGGGCGTAATGATGGCTGTCGACAGCGGAGAACGGCAGGATCGACACGCCAAGGCCCGAGGCGACCATGTGGCGGATGGTTTCCAGCGAGCTGGATTCCACGGTGGTGTGCTTGGCACTGTCTTCGCCGCCCTTGCGCAGGGTTGGGCACGCTTCCAGCACCTGATCGCGGAAGCAGTGGCCTTCACCGAGCAACAGCAGGCTCTTGTCATTCAGCAGCTTGCTGTCGATGGTCTTCAGCTCTGCCCATGGATGGCCGGCGGGCAGCAGGGCATAGAACGGTTCGTCGTACAGTGGCTTGGTCAGCACATCGGCTTCGTGGAATGGCAAAGCGATGATGATCGCGTCCAGCTCACCGTTGCGCAGCTTGTCACGCAACACGTGGGTGAAGTTTTCTTCGATATACAGCGGCATCTGCGGCGCGACGCGATGCAGTTGCGGAATCAGATGCGGAAACAGGTAAGGACCGACGGTGTAAATCGCGCCGATTTTCAGAGGGGCGGCCATCTGGTTCTTGCCGGCCTGGGCCAGTTCGCGAATGCCTTGGGCCTGTTCTAGCACCTTCTGCGCCTGGGTCACGATGCCTTCACCCACAGGCGTAAGGCGCACTGCGCTTTTGCTGCGTTCGAAGATCAGCACGCCGAGCTCATCTTCGAGTTTTTTCACCCCCACCGACAGCGTGGGTTGGCTGACGTGACAACGTTCGGCTGCACGGCCGAAATGTTGTTCCTGAGCGAGGGTGACTATGTAGCGCAGTTCGGTGAGGGTCATAGTCTTTATCCATTGAGATGCAGCCAAGCATAGCGGCTGTATTCAATCGAACCAACTGCTGATGCGGTTCAACGCCCGTGGTTGATGTGTTGAGAGGGTTTTGGCGATTGGCTACGCATTTTTGTCGCTTTGTGAACAGAAAATAATTAGTTACTAAAACGTTGTGCGCATAGAATTGCGCCATACTTTGCGAGTGACCCGGTTTGGGGTCGCGTTCGCCATAATAAAATTTTACAAGCCGTTCCTTTTGCCTAAGGAGTACCGGCATGCCTGATGCGGTAACGACCATGTCCCATAACTGGGCTTTTGCTGTTTTCCTGCTCGGAGTCTTCGGGCTGATTGGCTTTATGCTTGGCCTTTCCAGCCTGCTGGGCAGCAAAGCCTGGGGCCGCAGCAAGAACGAACCCTTTGAGTCTGGCATGTTGCCCGTCGGCAGTGCGCGCCTGCGCCTGTCAGCTAAATTCTATCTGGTCGCGATGCTCTTCGTGATCTTCGACGTCGAAGCCCTCTTTCTCTTCGCTTGGGCAGTTTCAGTGCGCGAAAGCGGCTGGGCTGGGCTAATCGAAGCTACAGTCTTTATAGCAATTCTGTTGGCAGGTCTTGTCTACCTTTGGCGGATTGGGGCGCTCGATTGGGCACCTCAGGGTCGTCGTGAGCGGCAGGCGAAGCTAAAACAATGAGGCTTTGGCAATGCACTACAAACTTACTCGGATCGATCCGGATGCGCCCAATGAGCGCTATCCGGTCGGCGAGCGGGAGACTGTTTCCGACCCGCTGCTAGATGATCAAGTCCACAAGAACATCTACATGGGCAAGCTCTCAGATGTCCTCAATGGTGCAGTGAACTGGGGGCGCAAGAACTCCCTGTGGCCATACAACTTCGGCCTGTCCTGCTGCTATGTGGAAATGACTACCGCCTTCACCGCGCCACATGACGTGGCCCGGTTTGGTGCGGAAGTGATCCGGGCTTCCCCGCGCCAGGCGGACTTCATGGTCATCGCCGGCACCTGCTTTATCAAGATGGCTCCGGTCATTCAGCGCCTGTACGAGCAGATGCTGGAACCTAAGTGGGTGATCTCGATGGGCTCCTGCGCCAACTCTGGCGGCATGTACGACATCTACTCCGTGGTCCAGGGAGTCGACAAGTTCCTGCCGGTCGACGTCTATATTCCCGGTTGCCCGCCCCGCCCCGAGGCATTTCTGCAAGGCTTGATGCTGCTGCAGGAATCCATTGGTCAGGAGCGTCGGCCGTTGTCCTGGGTGGTCGGTGATCAGGGTGTTTACCGTGCCGAAATGCCTTCGCAGAAAGAACAGCGTCGCGAGCAGCGGATCGCCGTGACCAATCTGCGTAGCCCCGACGAAGTGTGAGCCTGGGCTCGATTGAGCCCGCCTACTGACGCCGTTGACCGATAGCGACCGAGACCATGACTGCAGACAGCATTCTGTCCATACCGCCGTACAAGGCTGACGACCAAGATGTGGTCGTCGAACTGAATTCCCGTTTTGGCGCTGACGCCTTCACCGCACAGAGCACCCGTACCGGTATGCCGGTGCTGTGGGTGGCGCGCGAGCGCCTGGTCGAGATCCTGAGTTTCCTGCGCAACCTGCCGCGCCCCTACGTCATGCTGTATGACCTGCATGGTGTCGACGAGCGCCTGCGTACTCAGCGTCGCGGCCTGCCGGGTGCGGATTTCACCGTGTTCTATCACCTGATGTCGCTGGAGCGGAACAGCGACATCATGCTCAAGGTTGCCTTGAACGAGCGTGACCTCAATGTGCCCAGCGTCACCGGCATCTGGCCCAACGCCAACTGGTATGAGCGCGAAGTCTGGGACCTCTACGGCATTCATTTCAGCGGCCACCCGCACCTGACGCGGATCATGATGCCGCCGACCTGGGAAGGTCACCCGCTGCGCAAGGATTACCCGGCGCGTGCCACCGAATTCGATCCGTTCAGCCTGACCCTGGCCAAGCAGCAGCTGGAAGAAGAAGCCGCGCGCTTCAAGCCGGAAGACTGGGGCATGAAGCGTGGCGGCGAGCATGAGGACTATATGTTCCTCAACCTCGGCCCCAATCACCCGTCGGCCCACGGTGCGTTCCGCATAATCCTGCAGCTCGACGGTGAAGAAATCGTCGATTGCGTGCCGGAAGTTGGCTACCACCACCGTGGCGCCGAGAAGATGGCTGAACGGCAGAGTTGGCACAGCTTTATTCCCTACACCGACCGCATCGACTACCTCGGCGGGGTGATGAACAACCTGCCGTACGTGCTGGCCGTGGAAAAACTTGCGGGCATCACCGTGCCGCAGCGGGTCGACGTGATTCGCATCATGCTGGCCGAGTTCTTCCGCATCACCAGCCACCTGTTGTTCCTCGGCACCTATATTCAGGACGTCGGCGCGATGACCCCGGTGTTCTTCACCTTCACCGACCGTCAGCGCGCCTACAAGGTGATCGAAGCCATCACCGGCTTCCGTCTGCATCCGGCCTGGTACCGCATCGGTGGTGTCGCTCACGACCTGCCGCGTGGTTGGGATCGTCTGGTCAAAGAATTCGTCGACTGGCTGCCCAAGCGCCTCGACGAGTACGAAAAGGCCGCGTTGCAAAACAGCATCCTCAAGGCGCGGACCATCGGTGTGGCGCAATACAACACCAAGGAAGCGCTGGAGTGGGGTACCACCGGTGCTGGCTTGCGTGCTACGGGTTGCGACTTCGACCTGCGCAAGGCGCGGCCGTATTCCGGTTACGAGAACTTCGAGTTTGAAGTGCCGCTGGCCGCCAATGGCGATGCCTACGACCGTTGTATGGTGCGCGTGGAAGAGATGCGCCAGAGCATCAAGATCATCGACCAGTGCCTGCGCAATATGCCGGAAGGCCCGTACAAGGCCGATCACCCGCTGACCACGCCGCCGCCGAAAGAGCGCACGCTGCAGCACATCGAAACCCTGATTACCCACTTCCTGCAGGTCTCCTGGGGCCCGGTGATGCCGGCCAACGAAAGCTTCCAGATGATCGAGGCGACCAAGGGCATCAACAGCTATTACCTGACCAGCGACGGCAGCACGATGAGCTACCGCACGCGTATTCGCACGCCGAGCTTCCCGCACTTGCAGCAGATCCCTTCAGTGATTCGCGGCAGCATGGTTGCCGACCTGATTGCGTACCTGGGCAGTATCGACTTCGTTATGGCTGACGTGGACCGCTGACATGACCCAGACAACCAACAGCAACACGCTAATCCAGACTGATCGTTTCATCCTCAGCGAAGCCGAACATGCGGCCATCGAGCACGAGATGCATCACTACGAAGACCCGCGCGCGGCGTCGATCGAAGCGCTGAAAATCGTGCAGAAAGCCCGTGGCTGGGTGCCGGATGGCGCCGCCGATGCGATTGGCGAAATCCTCGGTATTCCCGCCAGCGACATCGAAGGCGTGGCCACCTTCTATAGTCAGATTTTCCGTCAGCCGGTGGGCCGTCACATCATCCGCGTATGCGACAGCATGACCTGCTATGTCGGTGGCCATGAGTCGGTCGTCGCTGAAATGCACAAGCAGCTCGGTATCGGCCTCGGCGAGACCACCAGCGACAGCCGCTTTACCCTACTGCCGGTGTGCTGCCTGGGCAACTGCGACAAGGCCCCGGCGCTGATGATCGACGACGACACCTTTGGCGACGTGCAGCCTGACGGCGTTGCCAAACTGCTAGAGGCCTACGTATGAGCATCAAGACGCTGACCTCCATCGGCCCGGCCAACAAGATTGCCCGCAGTGAGGAAAGCCATCCACTGACCTGGCGCCTGCGTGACGACGCCCAGCCCGTATGGCTGGAGGAATACCAGGCGAAGAACGGCTACGCCGCTGCCCGCAAAGCCCTGAGCGAAATGGCTCAGGCCGATATCGTGCAGACGGTGAAGGACTCCGGCCTTAAAGGCCGTGGCGGTGCTGGCTTCCCCACTGGTGTGAAGTGGGGCCTGATGCCTGCCGACGAATCCATGAACATCCGCTACCTGCTGTGCAATGCGGATGAGATGGAACCGAATACCTGGAAAGACCGCATGCTGATGGAGCAGCTGCCGCACCTGCTGGTGGAAGGCATGCTGATTTCCGCACGGGCGCTCAAGGCTTATCGCGGTTACATCTTCCTGCGCGGCGAGTACGTTGATGCGGCGACGAATCTGAATCGCGCCATTGAGGAAGCCAAGGCCGCCGGCCTGCTCGGCAAGAACATTCTCGGCAGCGGTTTCGATTTCGAGCTGTTCGTGCACACCGGTGCCGGGCGCTATATCTGCGGTGAAGAAACTGCGCTGATCAACTCCCTCGAAGGCCGTCGCGCCAACCCGCGTGCCAAGCCGCCATTCCCGGCCGCCGTCGGCGTGTGGGGCAAGCCGACCTGCGTAAACAACGTCGAGACCCTGTGCAACGTGCCGGCCATCGTCGGTAACGGCGTGGACTGGTACAAGAGCCTGGCCCGCCCGGACAGCGAAGATCACGGCACCAAGCTGATGGGCTTCTCCGGCAAGGTGAAGAACCCTGGCCTGTGGGAGCTACCCTTCGGCATCAGCGCTCGCGAGCTGTTCGAGGACTACGCCGGCGGCATGCGCGATGGCTACACCCTCAAGTGCTGGCAACCCGGCGGTGCCGGTACCGGCTTTCTGCTGCCCGAGCACCTGGATGCGCTGATGTACGCCGGCGGAATCGGCAAGGTCGGCACGCGCATGGGCACCGGTCTGGCACTGGCGGTGGACGACAGCATCAGCATGGTTTCGCTGCTGCGCAATATGGAAGAGTTCTTCGCTCGCGAATCCTGCGGCTGGTGTACGCCATGCCGCGATGGCCTGCCGTGGAGCGTGAAGATCCTCCGCGCTCTGGAGCGCAAGCAAGGCACTCAGCAGGACATCGACACGCTGCTTGGCCTGGTCAATTTCCTTGGCCCCGGCAAAACCTTCTGTGCTCACGCACCAGGTGCAGTTGAGCCGCTGGGCAGTGCGATCAAGTATTTCCGTTCGGAGTTCGAGGCTGGCGTGGCCAGCTCGGCGGCTCCGGCGACGACGGGGCAATTCGTCCCCGCGTAAAACAATGGCGCTCTGGCGGCCACTGATCTGGCCCCGCAGCACAACGTGATTCCATTAGCCAAGCTCGCTTCGGTGGGCAAAGAAGAAACCAGAACCATGGCCACTATCCACGTAGACGGCAAAGATTTCGAAGTCGATGGGGCGGACAACCTGCTGCAGGCCTGCCTGTCCCTCGGTCTCGATATCCCTTACTTCTGCTGGCACCCGGCGCTCGGTAGCGTCGGCGCCTGCCGCCAGTGCGCGGTCAAGCAGTACACCGATGAAAACGATACGCGCGGGCGCATCGTCATGTCGTGCATGACGCCGGCCACCGACAACACCTGGATCAGCATCGACGATGAAGAATCCAAGGCGTTCCGCGCCAGCGTCGTCGAGTGGCTGATGACCAACCACCCGCACGACTGTCCGGTGTGCGAGGAGGGCGGTCATTGCCACCTGCAGGACATGACGGTTATGACTGGCCACAACCAGCGCCGTTATCGCTTTACCAAACGCACCCACCAGAACCAGCAGCTCGGCCCGTTTATCTCTCATGAGATGAACCGCTGCATCGCCTGCTACCGCTGCGTGCGTTACTACAAGGATTACGCCGGCGGCACTGACCTGGGCGTGTATGGCGCGCACGACAACGTGTACTTCGGCCGCGTGGAAGACGGCGTGTTGGAGAGCGAATTCTCCGGCAACCTGGTCGAGGTCTGCCCGACTGGTGTGTTCACCGACAAGACCCACTCCGAGCGCTACAACCGCAAGTGGGACATGCAGTTCGCCCCGAGCATCTGCCATGGCTGCGCCAGCGGCTGCAACACCAGCCCCGGCGAGCGTTATGGCGAGCTGCGGCGCATCGAAAACCGCTTCAACGGTGATGTGAACCAGTATTTCCTCTGCGACCGTGGCCGTTTCGGTTACGGCTACGTCAACCGCACTGATCGCCCGCGTCAGCCGCTGCTGGTGAATAAAGACGGTGGCGAAAAGCTCGGCATCGATGCCGCGCTGGACAAGGCCGCCGAGCTGCTCAAGGGCAAACGCGTAATCGGCATCGGTTCGCCGCGCGCCAGCCTGGAAAGCAACTTCGCCCTGCGCGAGTTGGTCGGCGAGGCCAACTACTACTCCGGTATCGCCGCGGGAGAGCTAGAAAATATCCGCCTGATCCGCGACATCCTGCAGAACGGCCCGCTGCCGGTGCCGACCCTGCGTGAAGTCGAGCTGCACGACGCGGTGTTTATCCTTGGTGAAGACCTCACCCAAACCGCCGCACGCATGGCCCTGGCCCTGCGTCAGGCGGTCAAGGGCAAGGCCACTGAAATCGCTGCGTCGATGAAGATTCAGGACTGGCACATGGCCGCCGTGCAGAACGTCGCTCAGGACGCGCTGCATCCGCTGTTTATCGCCAGCGTCACCGCCACGCGTCTGGATGACATCGCCGAAGCCTGCGTGCACGCGGCCCCGGCTGACCTGGCGCGTATCGGCTTCGCCGTGGCTCATGCCATCGACCCTAGCGCACCTGCGGTTAACGGCCTGGATGCGGATGTCGGTGAGCTGGTGCAGTTGATTGCCGAGGCGTTGCTAGAAGCCAAGCGTCCGCTGATCGTCTCTGGCGCTTCACTAGGCGAGAAGAGCCTGATCGAAGCAGCAGCGAATATCGCCAGCGCGCTGAAGAATCGCGAAAAGAACGCCTCCATCAGCCTGGTAGTGCCGGAAGCCAACAGCATGGGCTTGGCCCTGCTGGGTGGCGAGTCCGTCGATGCGGCGCTGCAGGCGCTGACGTCCGGCCAGGCCGATGCCGTGATCGTGCTGGAAAACGATCTGTACCGTCGCGCCGATGCAGCCCAGGTAGATGCCGCTTTGACGGCTGCCAAGTTGGTGATCGTCGCCGACCATCAGCACACCGCCACCAGCGAAAAAGCCCATCTGCTGCTGCCGGTAGCCAGCTTCGCCGAAGGCGATGGCACCCTGGTCAGCTTTGAAGGCCGCGCCCAGCGCTTCTTCCAGGTGTTCGAGCCGAGCTATTACGACGCCAATATCCTGATTCGCGAAGGCTGGCGCTGGCTGCATGCGTTGCACAGCACCCTGCAAGGCAAGCCGCTCGACTGGACCCAGCTGGATGCGGTGACCGCTGCCGTTGCTGCCAGCAACAGTTTGTTGGCGCGCATCGGCGAAGCCGCGCCCAACGCCACCTTCCGCATCAAGGGCCTCAAGCTGGCCCGTGAGCCGCACCGTTACAGCGGTCGCACCGCCATGCGCGCCAATATCAGCGTGCATGAGCCGCGTCAGCCGCAGGACCAGGATTCGGCGTTTGCCTTCTCCATGGAAGGCTATTCCGGCAGCAAGGAAGACCGTCAGCAGATTCCATTCGCCTGGTCGCCGGGCTGGAACTCGCCGCAGGCCTGGAACAAGTTTCAGGACGAAGTCGGCGGCCATCTGCGCGCTGGTGACCCCGGTGTGCGTCTGCTGGAAGCCAAAGGCACGGTGCTGCCGTGGTTCAGTGTACCGGCCGCCTTTAACCCGGCACCGGGTACCTTGCAGGCCGTTGCGCTGCATCACCTGTTCGGCAGTGAAGAAACCTCGGCCGGCGCCGCGCCGCTGCAAGAGCGCATTCCCGCACCTTACGCGCTGCTGGCCAAGGCCGAAGCCGATCGCTTGGGGGTGAATGACGGCGCGCTGCTGAGCCTGACAGTGGCCGGGCAGACCCTGCGCCTGCCGCTGCAGATCACCGAAGAGCTGGCCATTGGTGTGGTCGGCTTGCCAGTGGGCTTGGTAGGCATGCCGGCGCTGATCGCAGGTAGCCTGGTCACCCGCATTGAGGAGGCCGCGCAATGAGTTGGCTGACCCCCGAAGTGCTGGACGTGCTGATCGCCGTACTCAAAGCCATCGTGATTCTGCTGGTGGTGGTGGTTTGCGGCGCGCTGCTGAGCTTTGTCGAACGGCGCCTGCTGGGCTGGTGGCAGGACCGCTACGGCCCCAACCGGGTCGGGCCGTTCGGCATGTTCCAGATCGCAGCGGACATGATCAAGATGTTCTTCAAGGAGGACTGGACGCCGCCGTTCGCCGACAAGTTCATCTTTATCCTGGCGCCGATGATCGCCTTCGCCGCCATGTTGATGGCCTTTGCGATTATCCCGGTCACCCCGAACTGGGGCGTCGCGGACCTGAACATCGGCATTTTGTTCTTCTTCGCCATGGCTGGGCTGTCGGTGTATGCCGTGTTGTTCGCCGGCTGGGCAAGTAATAACAAGTTTGCCCTGCTCGGTGCGCTACGCGCCTCGGCGCAGACGGTGTCCTATGAGGTGTTTCTGGCCCTGGCGCTGATGGGCATCGTCGCCCAGGTTGGCTCGTTCAACATGCGCGACATTGTCGATTACCAGGCGGAAAACCTCTGGTTCATCATTCCGCAGTTCTTCGGCTTCTGTACCTTCTTTATCGCCGGCGTGGCGGTGACTCACCGTCACCCCTTCGACCAGCCAGAAGCCGAGCAGGAGCTGGCCGACGGTTATCACATCGAATATGCCGGGATGAAATGGGGCATGTTCTTCGTCGGTGAATACATCGGCATCATTACCATCTCGGCGCTGCTGGTGACCCTGTTCTTCGGCGGTTGGCACGGGCCGTTTGGCATCCTGCCGCAGATTCCGTTTTTCTGGTTCGCCCTGAAAACCTGCTTCTTCATCATGATCTTCATCCTGCTGCGCGCCTCGATTCCGCGCCCACGGTATGACCAGGTCATGGCCTTCAGCTGGAAGTTCTGCCTGCCGCTGACCCTGATCAACCTGCTGGTGACCGGCGCATTCGTGCTGGCCGCGGCCCAGTAAGGAGAACCACAGAATGTTCAAATACATACGGGATGTGGTGCACGGCACCTACACCCAACTGCGCAGCATGGTCATGGTCTTCAGCCATGGCTTTCGCAAGCGCGACACCCTGCAATACCCGGAAGAGGCGGTGTACCTGCCGCCACGCTATCGCGGGCGCATCGTACTGACCCGCGACCCCGACGGCGAAGAGCGCTGCGTGGCCTGCAACCTGTGTGCGGTGGCCTGCCCGGTGGGCTGTATTTCGCTGCAGAAGGCGGAAACCCCGGATGGCCGCTGGTACCCGGATTTCTTCCGCATCAACTTTTCGCGCTGCATCTTCTGCGGCCTGTGCGAAG
>Ga0209542_10015381_pt1 | contig 12844 bp, 10 predicted proteins | sample RifCSPhighO2_01_FD_184028 | JGI IMG/M metagenome (GOLD analysis project Ga0209542, IMG submission 184028) | Soil microbial communities from Rifle, Colorado - Rifle CSP2_plank highO2_0.1 (SPAdes) (version 2) | ecosystem: Environmental > Terrestrial > Deep subsurface > Rock core/Sediment ...
GAGAAATGGAACGTAGGGGCGCCCCGCTGGGGCGCCCAGTGCGAAAGCGATACATCGTTGTAAGAGGACAAGGGCAAAAACCACGCAAAAGAGCTGCGCAACGGGACCCGTAAAGTACCAATGGTAATGATGGTTCATGATGTACATCCCGGAGAGCACCTGCTCGTTGAGCGCGATCACAGCGCCGATCGAAAGAGCGGCAACAAGAGGAAGTGCTGCGGGAAGAATTTTCTTCGTGAGAAGCGTGAAACCCAAAAACAAGCTTAGCCATGCGCTGAACATGGGTGCGCGACTCGGAATAAATCCGAATCGCCGCGCGGTATCGAGGTATCCGGCATGATGCATGGCCTCCCACAAATTCAGAAAGTAGGGAATGCCAAGCAGGAGGAAGACACCTGCAAAGATAAGCATATCCTTCATGCGAGCGCGATCACGCTTCCAGAGGTACCACACAAAAAGAACACTCATGATCGCGCCAACAGAGGTCCACGCATAGACGGAGGAATAGAGAAGAACGCTTGTGAGCGCACCGGCAATCACCATCATGATGCGCTGGCGTTTCGAGACCCAGGAAGAAAGGAGGAAGAGCACTGCGAAAAATATCGTGCTGTGCCAGAGCGGGCTCGTTGGGCGGGTGAACCGGAGTGGAGGGAAACTCTGAAAATCGAGCAGGATCCACTTTTTTACATCCCATGGTGATCCAAGGAGCGCCCCGACAAAGAGGAGCGCCGTTACCGCGAGGAGTGATTCCCACGGGCGCTTTGTGAGAGAGCAGAGAAAAGCAATCATGCAGACCGCGAGCGCGAATGCCAGATAGAACTTTGAAAACACGAGCGCACGCGCCGCATCGAGGAAGAAGAGCTTCCCGATACCCGCGATCACCCGTTCGGGGAGTGATGGCACCAGCGATGCCTGACTTTTCGGAAAAGCGACAACAAGATTAGCGATCCTCGGGTACCCGTCGTAGACCTCTCTCACGCGAGCGGTGTAATGCCCCTCCGCATCGTGAAGGGTCATCTCGATCCCCTGAAAAGGATAGTCGTCATCGAATCTTTGGAGGATATGGGGTAAGACGGAGGTGAACGAAAACAGGAGTGCAATGGCAAATGTTGCACACAAAAAAGGTTTGGAGAGCGATGGGAACGCCTGTGTCATGTGCGCACCATGGTACCGCGGGCTTCGTGGCACGCAAGATACTCAGCAGCACGCTGGAAATCCTCCGGTGTATCGATGTCAACGCTCGCATCAACACTATAGCCATAGATCCTGTCCCCCGTCATCGATCGCTTTTCCAGAAGAACGGAGGTACGCACCACATCGATACAACCGATCTGCATATGGACGGGGGGAAGAAGCTGACGCGGAAGATTGTACGCCTCCGGCACGTCGGATTGCAGTACAGGGACGATGCAATGATCCTCACGGAGGAACCACATCTTGAATGGTGTTTTCACGGCAGGAGCAACTGTACGAACAGAGTCGCAATCAGGACGCTCATGGAGGATACGAATGGCCTCCTCAATATCCTCTGTGCGCCGCACCGGGCATGTCGGTCGGAGATGGACGCAGAGGTCAGGTATATAGCCCTCGTTCTCTTTGAGCCATGCGAGAGTATGAAGAAACACATCTAAATCCGTAGAGCGATCCTGTGCGAATTCGACAGGGCGCAGAAAAGGCACCTCCGCCCCTGCTGCCCGCGCAATCTTCGCATAGACTTCACTATCAGTACTCACTATCACGCGCGTGATGGAGGGGCATCTCAGGGCATGCTCTATGGAATAAGCAATGAGTGGCCTGCCCATGAGGGGGCGAATGTTTTTATCGGGCACACCCTGCGAACCAGAGCGCGCAGGAATAAGAGCAAGGATCTCTTGCATTTGGGCGTGCAGGCTACCACGACGCCCTGGATGAGACAAGTTCCTCCAAGCCTGTTTTTCGCCCCAAGTCTCATCATCAGCATCTTGACAGAAGGGGGATCGTACGACAACATCCCGCCACGATGCCACGCCCTGCAACAGCAACACCTGATGTGATACATGAGACAAATAGCATCGAATGCTTAGAGAATCATGCACCGCATGGCAAGGAAGCTCGCGCGTTCGTGGAGTGTTTTGAACAACTGGGCACCGATCCGCGCCTCTTTTTTATCCGGTGCTTTCTCACAGCCGACCTTTTTCAAAAAATGGAAAATCTGGAAGACAACGTGCACTTCACTATTAAGGACTACCGTCATCTCCTAGAAGAAGAAACCGCTCTCGCACGACAGATGATCCAGACCATAGAACAATACAAAAAAAAATTGGGGAATCCCGAGGGGCGGGAAGAACTGGATGATCTGTCATACACACAGCAACACTATGGGAATCTCTTTAAACATTTCAGCGAATACCATTACTACGAAGAACCATATGAACTGCTCACGACACGCCTGGAAAGAAACGATATACATATTGAAAATACCGCGTCTAAGACTGCGCTCGACTGTGGATGTGGAGGAGGACGATATACTGTCGCACTCCAAAAGTTAGGATTTAAACACGTGATCGGCATCGACTATAGTGACATGAATATCCAGACAGCACGCGCAAGGGCGGATGCAAAAAACATGCGGAATATCGAATACATACTCGGTGACGTACACAATCTGCCATTCGAAGACCATACCTTCGATTTCGTCTTCTGCAATGGTGTTCTTCATCACTCCCGATCCATTGCAAAAGATATCGAGGAGCTTGCGAGAGTCATGAAACCTGGCGCAGAAGGATGGCTGTATCTGATCAATAAACCTGGCGGCATCCATTGGGATACAGTGGAATTGCTCCGGCGCATCATGCGTCCTGTCAGTCAGGAATACGCGAGAAAAACTCTGCGACTTCTTGGCATCCCCGAAAACAGGGTGTTCCGCATTCTGGACCACATCATGGTCCCCATCAATACGCGCAGCACAGCAGAAGAAATCGAGGCGATGTTTCTTGCGAACAATATCTGTAATTTCAGGAGATTAGAAAGAGGAACAGATTTCGATATGATCGAAAAGATATGGCGGCTCAGGAACAACCAATCAGATGATCCGGAATTGTTATGGAAATATGGCTGTGGTGAACACCGGTATTTCTTCTCAAAGTTGTGAGTGGATCTCTCCATCGCGCCCTCCATCATCATCAACCCTTCGTATGGCAATAACCCTTATCTTCGGGCCATTGAGGTGGCCCTTGCAGTCAAAGAGGTATTGCAAGAGGAATTTCTGATTGTCGTCCCGCATGTATATGGGGAGAGGCAAAAAAAGATTATCTTCGAACAATTCGGAGATGACGCATCTATCACGCTGGATGCTTCATACGGAGAGCTCATGAAACAGATGTTCTTCGATGGAAATTCCTACCAGGAATGCCTCGAACACTGGCTGCACCATCATGACGCTGTTGGAAGAACCGCACATGAGTATTTGGAAGCAAACTACAAGATCGCCATGGAAATCGGTCGCGCCCCTCTCGTGCCCCTGCACATCCACCCTTCCTACTACATGTCCTTCAGCAGAACTTCCACGATCCTACGAAAAGCGATCAATAACACGGCGATACAGATCAACGGTCACCTGCTCCAGGAAGCAGCAACAAAAAGAAAGATTCTAGAGGACCAGTATGACCTCCGTTTCATCACCGTCCCGGGAACATTTGAGCCAGAAGATGATGACATTCCCACCCCTCTCACCGTGAGACTACCACTCTGTCCTGCTGAAGACATCGAAAAGGGCATCTATGTCACGCTCAGCGGAATGCCGGAAGTGGACTCGATGGAAGACATCGCAAAGAGTTTCGGTTCCAGACTATACACAAATGATGCAACGAAGATACCCGGCACCATCCAGGCTCCACCCAGTATCATTGCCCACCCAAACATTATCGCGCATGTCGCTCGTGCCGGTTGGGGGGCAGCCTGGATGTCCCTGCTCACAGACACACCGCTGATCGTCCCACACTACACCCCCAACGACGATCCGGAGATCTTCTTTAACATCCAGCGACTGGAAGAATTGGGCATCGGCACCGCATTCCATGGGCAAACCTTGGAAGAAATCCTGAAGCTGCAACCGGGAATTACTGCCTATCGGAAATCTCTCAAAGAACGTTTTGGCAACCTCGATGGAGCCTCCCTCACTGCAGTGAAGATTGCCGAAAACTTCCTCTACAAGAGAGGAAAACACCGCTAGACTGGCGGCGTATGGTCAAGCTCATTGCAGAGCTGTGCCAAAACCATCAGGGAAGCAGAACCCTGCTCTCAGAGATGATCGCGGCTGCCGCCGAAAGCGGAGCGGACTACGTGAAGATGCAGTCAATCTTCAGCGAAGATCTCACGCACCGTGAGCGATTTGATGAGGGAAAAACGGATCCCGATGGAACAGTGCAAGTTATCAAGAGACCGTATGACGCAGAATTGAGGCGGCTCTCCACACTTGATCTGACGGAAGAGGATCATTTCTTCTTCATCGAGGAATGCCAAAAATACGCCGTCACACCGTTAACGACCATTTTCGCTCGTGCCCGCATTCCGCTCGTCGCTAATTTTCCATGGCCAGAACGGGTGATTAAAGTCGCAAGTTATGACTGTGCGAGCTATCCATTCCTCCGCGAACTCTGCGAGCATTTCGATCACCTAATAATTTCCACTGGAGCAACGCACGACGAGGAGATCGCACAAACAGCACAACTTGTTCATGATGCAGGAAAGAAGCTCACCTTCCTGCACTGCGTTACAAGCTATCCGAACACTCTTGCAATGTGCAACCTAGCACGTCTGGAGTGGCTGAAAAAATTTACAGACTCTGTGGGCTGGAGTGACCATACACTGGTAGCACGCGATGGCGTGAATGCTGCGAAAGCCGCCATCGCCCTTGGCGCACAGTGGATCGAGCGACACTTCACGATCCTTGAGGGGAACAAAACGAAGGATGGAGCAATCTCGATCCACCCAGAACACCTGAAAGAATTGAGAGAATTTTCGGCACTTTCTACGAGCGAACAGCAAAGCATTGTCAGAACCTCCATCATCGACTGGGATGCCATCCTCGGTGTTCCAAAACGAGAGTTAACCCCGGCGGAACTCCTCAACCGTGATTACTATCGCGGTCGGTTTGCAAGTCGCGTGGGCAACGAGTGGGTCTACAACTGGGAGGAGTAGGAACTCCCCACCATGAGCCCCAGATTGACCCACTGCCACACGTAGAAACTGTTGTCACTCTCTCCATCCACATACATCTTCCACTCTTGCTGAACGTTCTCCCGCTTCAACCAATCTCCTGGCTGCTGCGCGAGTGCAACCTGGATCATCTCCTCTGCCCATTCCCGTAGCTCCCCCCGTAACCACTCCCGCTGCGGCGTCTGCAGCGGCCGCTTCGGCGCATCAATGACTGCAGCAGGCAACAAATCTTGTGCGATCTCCCGCAGGAGCCATTTCCCCACGTTACCCCGAATCTTCCGGTCCTGCGGCTGAGCGAATGCGAGTTCGACGAGCCGATGATCGAGAAATGGTTCACGAAGCTCCGTTGAAGACTGCATCGACACGCGATCACTGAAGCGAAGCGCACGCGGGAGTTTGGTGGAGGTGATATCGCGATATTGCACATTCTGGAGAGCATCCTGAAATGGCTCTCGATAGACCGGTGCAAGGACCTGCGCACAAAACTCCTCTGTAAGGCATGCGGGCCTTGTGAGAGGCTGCTTCGTTCCCTGAATGACTGCAATGTCCCCGGGGGCTGTTCCTGTGAGTGCCTTGCGGTAGTAGTCGTACCCTGCCCACTGCTCATCCATACCCTGCCCATCGAGGAGAACCTTTGTTCCCTGCATACGCGCCATGGCAAATACCTTGGCATAGGCAAGTGTAGGAATGCCTCCAAACGGCTCATCTTGAATGCGCTGCACTTCCACTGCCCACGTCGGCACATCCTCCGCACGAAGTGAACAGCGAAACCAAGGATGCCTTTTCCCCTCAAGCATCTTCTCCACCCATAGATCTTCATCGTAACGAGCGTCACCGGTGACGTAGGTGAATGCCTGGACATCCTCCTGGTGCTTCGATACAGCATCAACAATGCCGAGGAGGACCGACGAATCCAGACCGCCACTCACGTTGATGCCTACCGGGACATCCGAGCGAAACCGCAACCGCACGTTCTCCTTTAGAAGATGAAGATATTCTTCTTTGATCACTGCAACAGGGCGCTCATCGGGAGTATGTGCAATGCGATCCGCGAGATCGTACCAGCAACGACAGGTGATCTTCCCCTTCTGCCACCAGAGCATGTGACCTGCAGGAAGGCTGTGTACCCCCTCCCAGAACGTCCGATGGTCACACTGATAGTGACCGTGTGTAAAGTACGTCGCCCACATGCCATGGTCCGGTGTTCTTCTGACACCTGCAGCATGGAGTGCCTTGATTTCACTTGCGAGGTAGAGCGTACGACCTACATTCGCATAATAGAGCGGTTTGACCCCGAAGCGATCGCGGGCCACAAAGAGCCGCTGTTCCTTCGTATCCCACAAGAGAAAAGCAAACATCCCAAGGAAGTGGTCAAGACATCGCTCACCCCATCGTTGAAACGCTGCAAGGACCACCTCGGTATCCGTGGCAGTCTTGAATGGGTAGTCGGCAAGCTCCTCTTTGAGTTCCTGATAATTGTAAATTTCCCCGTTGTAGGAAATGACGTAGCGGCCATCCACACTGACCATCGGCATGCTCCCCGCCTCCGAGAGATCGAGAATACTCAGCCGCGTGCTGCCAAGCATGGCCTGTCCACCCTCCGCCGTGTATACCCCCTGCGCATCCGGCCCACGATGATGCAGACTCCGGAGCATCGCCTCAACTTTCCCGCGATCACATACTTTGCCAACGATGCCTGCAATGCCACACATAGGACATGATGCATTCTACACAAATTTCTGCTCCGCCCACATTGCCGCAAAGAGTCCATTCTTTGCGACCAGTCTCTCAAGAGTCCCCTCCTCTACCACTGTCCCCCGATCCACGACGACAATCTTATCGGCATGCTGAATAGTGGAGAGGCGATGCGCAATCACAATACTCGTCCGGCCGGCGACCGCTTCATCGATCGCCTCCTGGATCAGCCGCTCCGTGCGGGTGTCAAGCGAACTCGTTGCCTCGTCGAAAACAAGGACATCCGCGTCTTTGAGGAGCGCACGGGCAATCGCAACACGCTGCTTCTCGCCGCCACTGAGTTTGACGCCGCGATCTCCGATGAGCGTCGAGAGACCATCTGGCAGCTGCGACACAAAATCTGCAAGACGCGCCCGCTCAATCGCCTGCTGAAGCCGTTCCTCAGAAACATTCTCGAGACCGTACGTAATGTTCCCGCGGAGCGTATCGTGGAGGAGAAGCGTGTCCTGACTCACGAACGCAATGTGGCGCCGAAGCGAAGCCAGATCGAATGCGCGAATATCCGCGCCATCGAGGAAGATCTCTTTGGGGGAACAATCATAGAACCGCAGGAGGAGATTGATGATCGTCGTCTTGCCTGCACCGGTCGGACCGACAATAGCGGTCATGCGCCCCTTCCGGATAGCGAACGAAAGATTATTGATCACGGCATTGCCGTTGGGAAACAGAAATGATGCATTGCGAAATTCGATAGTGTCCTTTAACCCCGTGAATTCCGCGGATCCCGACGGAACAAAATACTTCCCGGTGTCATCGAGGATGTGTTCGACTTCCGAAAGCGGCGCAACCACACTCGCCATACTGCCCTGGAATGCCGTGAGCGTTCCGAATTTGCTTGTGACATTCAGGATAAGATAGAAATACACGATGAATGACGGGGCGGTACCTGTGCCACCATGCACCATAAGGTAGAGCATGCCCGCAAAAAGGAGGAGAATCCCGACCAGTGTGAGGACCTCCTGGAGCGGCAGGAGGAGATTCTGAATGGCATTTTTCCGGAAATCGAGCCGTGCCTGCTCGTCGCTGATTGCGGTGAAGTGCTGCAGTTCCGCCCGCTCCATATTGGCGAACTTCACGAGGGGAATCGTCGAGAGGATCTCGATGGTCTTCTGACTCAGGGAGTTGATCGTCGCCACGATGGAGCGGGAGTTCTCGCGGAGCATGCCGATGAGACGTTGCACGACGGCATGCAGTACAACGAGGAGCGGCAGCGCGAAAAGTGTCAGTTGCCATGAGATCGCGGAGAGGATAACGAGTGATGCCAGAAGGGAGAACAGGGCATTCACATGCTTGCCGATACCGAGGAGGGGGGACAACGCCTGCTGGGCAAACTGTGACATGATCGCGCTGTGGTGCCCGATGTGGGAGGTGTCGAAGTAGAGCTTCCCGAAGGAGAGATACCGCGTGAAGAGAAGTTTTCGCAGGTGATGCGCAGTGCGCAAGCTCACGTGGGAAATAGAAAGGAGCGAACAGTACCGCAGAATGTTCTTGAGGAGCGTCGCCACCACAAAGATGCCGATGAGAGCTGCGAAGAGCCACCGGTCTGCCTTCGTGATGCTCTCTGGCAACCACGTGAGGAGAGGACCGAGGAAAGAAATTTCCTTCGTGAAACTAAAATCTTTTACAAAAAATCCCTGGATCAGCGGAATGAGGAGACTCATCCCCACCCCCTCGAAAACAGCCGATGCAAGCGACAGAACGAGCGGCAAGAAAAGGTACGACGGATGCATCCCCACTCTGCGCAAGAGGGCAACCATCCGGCCAAATACTGCAAATTCCTGGCGTACCACTGCGCACGGTACTATACCGCACCGGTATCCTGTACGCTTTGAAAGTATGAAAATTCTCGTCCTCAACGACGACTACGCGGGCTTAAGCGGCACCGAGTTTGACGGAGAGCCGCACGGACGAGGCGGGGCCGCCGTCATCGCCGCGGGGCTCGCGGAATCCTATGCAGCGGCAGGTCATAATGTGCACGTCCTGACGACCCACCAGAGCGTCTCCACGGGAGTAGTGAAAGAGCACATCAGATCCGTGACCGTCACGAGCCTCCCGATCAGGTACCCCAAGGATTTGCGACATTACCTTTCTCTGTGGAATCCGACAGCTTCACGATTGATCTCCGAATTCCTCCGGAACGGAGGACCGTTCGATGCTGTCCACGTGCACAACGTGCACAACTTCCTCACCTACCACTCCCTCACACTCGCACGGCAATTCTCGAAGCGCGTGCTCATCACCTTCCACGATGTGATGAGCGTGAGCTACGGACGGATTGCAACGAAGCGATACCTCGATCATCTGGATCCACGCCTCACCATCAAAGATCATCTATCGCAGGCCGGCCGGACGTATAACCCGCTGCGGAACATAATCATCCGTAAAATCCTCCGGAACATTGACTGCCGCGTCACGGTGAGCGAGGCGCTGCGCGCCGTGCTCGAACGCAACGGCGTTCCCGTCGATGCCGTCATTCACAACGGCATTGCCCCTGAACAATCCGGACATTCAGCGGAAACCGCGCGTGCGCTTACGCAACGGTGGAATCTCGCGGGAAAGAAAGTGCTCTTCCTCGGCGGACGGTTGCGGAAAGATAAAGGCGTATGGGAATCCTTCGATGCTTTTCTCCGGATTGCGGACCGCCATCCTGATGCTGTCCTGCTTCTTGTCGGCGATAAAGATCGTGCACAAAAGCTGCTGGAAACTTTCCCCAAAGCAGCTGCCATCTGCAATCGCATCATCGCCACAGGCTGGCTCGATCGCGGGGAAATGCTCGGCGCACTCTCGCTCTCGAGCATCTGCCTCACGCCTTCCGTCTGCTTTGATTCGTTTCCGACGGTGAACCTTGAGGCCATGGCCATGGGGAAGCCAGTCATCGGTACGCGCTTCGGCGGAACGCCGGAAGCCGTGGAACACAACGTGACGGGATACATCGTTGATCCGCGCGACACCGGCGCCTATGCATCAGCGCTCGATACGCTCCTCCGTGATCCGGAACTCGCACGGCGTATGGGAGCAGCCGGACGCGAGCGCATCGAAACAAAATTTTCTCTGAAAAAACAAACGGAGCAATACCTCCAACTCCTCGCCTAAAGGGTAGGAAGTTCTGCAAAACGTGTCACCCTGAGTAGCTCGGTCGTTGTCCGCCCTTCGATACGCCCTCGCTGCGGCTCGGGCTACTCAGGGTGACACGACCGAGCGTAACGAAGGGCGTTTTGTAGAGGTTCCGGTATACTTTCGCCATGTCAAAGACACTGCTCATGGCAAAGCGACTCTTCACATTAGTGCAAAATCCCAGCGAATATCTTCGTGATCGTCAGGGATGGTTAAAAACCCCGACCATGCACCTGAAACTCCGGAACGGCCTCACCATCATCCTCCGTTCGGGTACTTCCGACCGGTGCGTCTTCAACGATCTCTGGCTGGAGCGCGCCTATGACCTGCCGGGGCTGCAGTATGAAAAGTATCGTTCCATTATCGATATCGGCGCGCACATCGGTCTCTATGCCCTCTTTGCCGCAGATGCTTCACCAAAAGCACAGATCTATGCGTTTGAACCGGAATCGGAGAACTTCGCGCTCCTGCAGAAGAACATCGACAATAATCATCTCTCCGATCGTGTTCATGCTTTTGCCAAAGGCATCGGAGCGAAGGAAGGAACTCTGCAGCTCAACGTTATGCCCGGTCGTGGAGAATGCAATTCTTCCTACCGGCAAATGGAGGAGAGTTTTTCTTTGCAAGTTCCCGTCACCACTCTGGAAACGGTCTTCCGGGAACAGAACATCGAACACTGCGATCTCCTCAAAGTGAACTGCGAGGGTGAGGAATACAACATTTTTCTTTCCATGCCGGATTCCCTCTTCGATCGCATCGGCGCGATCATTCTCAACTACCATCTCTTCTCTCCGGACCCCGCGAAACATCCGCGGATCTTAAGGCAGCGCCTCGAAGAACGGGGATTCACGGTTTCGAAACACCTGCGGAATTTTTTCCTTGCGACCCGCCCATGATACGGCTTCGCTCCCCAGTCGCCAGGCATGTTCATCCCTTACATTCATCTATATCGGTGAAGCGGGATCGCTACGCCGATATCACGGATAGCAGAGAAGAACAGTACAGTTGTCATTACCGCGAAACCGTATGAGTAAACTCGCAATCTTCGCCGATCTCTTCGCATTCCTTCGCATCCGCAAAAAGTGGTGGCTCCTTCCGCTCATCCTTCTCATTGTGCTGCTCGGCATCATCCTCGTCTTCGCGCAGGGATCGCCACTCGCGCCATTCATTTACACCGTATTCTGAGGATTTCGCAACACAACACTGTCAGGATAAATTGACGGTGTGCGGAGTATATTCCCATCCGAAGAAGGGCCCTGTTCAACCCCGTTGATGAGTCATGAGTAGGGAGAGAATAGCACAGGAAAAATGGAGGAGCATTTCGGAGGACATCTGATACGTTCCGATGTTCAATCGTCGCTCATATCGCAACTGGTGAGGTCGCGTTGAAAAGTATTCATAACATTTTCTGTGGAAAATCGGTGTCGGGATGTTTTTCGATGATGATCGAGAAGAGGTGATCGCGTGCCGCAGTTTTCTCCCGTGCAGCCCGGAGAGGAGTTTTCTTCTGAAATTGCCGCTCAAGATCTTCCGCAGTGACTCCAGGCCGCAGGTACTGCTGCCAATTTTTCAGCGATTGCAGCTTTCGATACGGCGTCATGCAGTTCTTCCGGGGATACCGCACGGTCACTTTGCCGTTTTTCGCAGTCGTGCGCTTCGGGAAGTAGCAAGGACGGTAGAAGTTGAGATAGGGAATGAGATGGTCGCGGTAAAAGACATTGATCCGTGGTGCGTAGACGCCCCGGATGTGCCAGTGTCCCATCTCCTTGCGCACCACTGCGGCGTTCTTGCCCTCGACCAATCCGTTGTCGTTTGAGTGCCTGGATCTGCTCTTGGTCTGATGGATGCGGAGCTTCTCCAGCAATCTGGCAACGGTGTAGTTGATGTACTCCCCGCCGTTGTCAGAGTGGAAGTTCTTGATGGTGAAGGGGAACAGCAGCATGGCGACTTCCAGCACATCCTTCAGGATCAATTCGCTGATTACCTCTACTGCTACAAGAACTTCCCACTGCGTCACCTCATCGACGAGGTTGATGTGGTACACACCTTTCTGCTTCCCTAGATCGCCCTGATGGACAGTATCGACACGGATGAATCCGGCCTTTCCATTGGGTTTGGGCTTGTGGCGCTGGCCGATCGCGACGGTCGAGGCCTTGGTTTTGCCGACATGCAGCACGCGCAGGATGTATCGTTTGCTGGTGCGCAAACGATAGATCGTCGTCTTGGACACATGCTGGAGACGGACGAATTCCTGATCACCAGTTGCACATTGGTCAGCACAGAACTGCGCAGTGAGATTGCCGCTGAGTCGACCGGTCGCATTGTCGACTTCGGCGAGCAGTTCGCGATCCGCGTCGGTGTAGATGATGGGGAGCGTATGACGTTTGTACGGTGCGCAGAGCTCCTTTCCGCGTTTGTATGCTCGGATATGCCGCTTCATTTGTTTCTTCGACAGCCCCGTCACCGCGCGGAGGTACTGCCGGAGAACGTGCTTCTTCTTCCGCGACAGTGTGCCGTATCGGAATCGCAGCAATCGCTGCGAGATCCAGTGCGCACGTTGTTTGCGCGTGCCGTGAAAGCCCAGACCGAAAACGTCGGCGGCGCGAAGAATCGGCTCCAGTTGAGCAACATCGGTGATGTCCTTGTCGTCGAACATGGTTGTCATGGGAAGAAAATACGGTTCCCATGACTCATTTCAGGGGTCGTTTTGCTTGGGAAAGACCTATTCGTTCAGGGCCCCTTTTGTTTGGGACAAGACTCGAAGTCGTGGAAATTCTGA
>Ga0209542_10015382_pt1 | contig 12843 bp, 4 predicted proteins | sample RifCSPhighO2_01_FD_184028 | JGI IMG/M metagenome (GOLD analysis project Ga0209542, IMG submission 184028) | Soil microbial communities from Rifle, Colorado - Rifle CSP2_plank highO2_0.1 (SPAdes) (version 2) | ecosystem: Environmental > Terrestrial > Deep subsurface > Rock core/Sediment ...
GAATGTAGTTTAGATGAGCATTGTGCTAGTGGAGAAATTTGTGATAGCAATGTTTGTGTAGAAGAAGCAACTTGTACAGAAGATTGTGGTGCTTATTCTTGTGATGAGGAAGCTGATATATGCTATACTTCTTGTGATTCTAATGGTGCTTGTGATTCTAGTGCTGCATGTGTTTTAAGTGATAATGCAGGTAATGGAAGAGTTGGAGAATGTATTACTTGTGAAGACTCAGATGGTGATAATTATTTAGAATTAGGCTCTACTACAGGTGTTTGGTATAATACAAAACATTATGTACAAAGGGTGGATCTTTGTGGTAGCTCCGATACTGTTATAGAATATGTGTGTAAAGAAGTGAATGGATATACTTATGTTCGTTATAAGGATGATGGTGTTGGTATAAGTTGTAGTTCTACCTATGGATCTGGATATAGTTGTGAAGATGGAGCCTGTGTAGGATCTGCTAGTGCTGGGAGTGAAGAAACAGTTGTTGAGGAAGCTGTAAGTGAAGAAGAAGAAGAAGAAACAAGTACTAGTCAACAAAGTGTTCCTCAGGAAACAGTAGAGGAAGAAGAAAGTCTTCTTGCTGCTGGAAGTTCTTGTGAAGATAATAGTGAATGTGCAAGCCAATCTTGTGAAGTAGGCAACTGTGCAGAATGTAGTTTAGATGAGCATTGTGCTAGTGGAGAAATTTGTGATAGCAATGTTTGTGTAGAAGAAGCAACTTGTACAGAAGATTGTGGTGCTTATTCTTGTGATGAGGAAGCTGATATATGCTATACTTCTTGTGATTCTAATGGTGCTTGTGATTCTAGTGCTGCATGTGTTTTAAGTGATAATGCAGGTAATGGAAGAGTTGGAGAATGTATTACTTGTGAAGACTCAGATGGTGATAATTATTTAGAATTAGGCTCTACTACAGGTGTTTGGTATAATACAAAACATTATGTACAAAGGGTGGATCTTTGTGGTAGCTCCGATACTGTTATAGAATATGTGTGTAAAGAAGTGAATGGATATACTTATGTTCGTTATAAGGATGATGGTGTTGGTATAAGTTGTAGTTCTACCTATGGATCTGGATATAGTTGTGAAGATGGAGCCTGTGTAGGATCTGCTAGTGCTGGGAGTGAAGAAACAGTTGTTGAGGAAGCTGTAAGTGAAGAAGAAGAAGAAGAAACAAGTACTAGTCAACAAAGTGTTCCTCAGGAAACAGTAGAGGAAGAAGAAAGTCTTCTTGCTGCTGGAAGTTCTTGTGAAGATAATAGTGAATGTGCAAGCCAATCTTGTGAAGTAGGCAACTGTGCAGAATGTAGTTTAGATGAACATTGTGATAGTGGAGAAATTTGTGATAGCAATGTTTGTGTCTCCAGTGCTGGTCCTTTAGGTGCGCCTTCTCTTGCATTAGTAGAAGAAGAAAAAGGAAATTTTCTTGTTCGTATACTTACTTGGTTATTTACTTTTGAATGGGGCGCTAGAGAAAAATTTATAAGTCAGTGAGGCTAAGAGATTAATAATGATAAGAAAAAAGAGTGTTGTGATTTTTACAGTTGTCTTTTTATTATTAAGTTCTTTTTCCTTTGCAGCTACTACTTCTTGTGATAGTGATGAAGATTGTGGTGCATATACTTGTGCGATTACAGAATGGTATAGTATTTGTAATTCCAATTGTGTTAATGATAATGTCTGTGTGGATGGATATGCATGTAGCCCTGAGGGAGCTTGTGAGTTACAGGGGGTTGTTGATGCTAAAGAAGAGGATGCTACCAGTTGTTCTAGTGATTCAGATTGTAGTGATGGATTTGGTTGTGGTGATACTGGTTTTTGTTTAGATTCTTGTGATGATTATACTGATTGTAAATATAATTCCATTTGTGAAAGTTCTAGCTGTGTAGAAATTGCTTCTTGTAGCGATACAGAATCAACTGTTACTGATTTAATTAGTTCTGTTGATATTACTGTTTCTGGAACAGTTACTGGTTATAATACTAATGGTGAAGAGGTTGTGGTTTCAGATGCTTGTTATGGAAATACTTTGTATGATTCTTATTGTAATGGGGTTGTTGCAACAACTCTTATTGATTGTATAGATTCTGGTCTTGTATGTTCTGCTGGAGCTTGTATGGATATTGCAAGCATTACTTGCACAGCAAATAGTGATTGTCCTTCCTCTTATGTTTGTGATACTGGAAGTTGTGTTATGTATTGTGTTGAAGGAGTTGTTGCGTGTAGTGATGGTGTTGATAATGATGGTGATGAAAAGGTTGATTATGATGGAGGAGATGTAGAGTGTCGTAGTCCTTTAGATACTGATGAAAGTGCTGATCCTCAATGTGCTGATGGAATTGATAATGATGGTGATAATAATATAGATTATCCTGCAGATACAACTTGTAAAAGCCCGGAGCAAAGTTCTGAAGAATTGTTTGCTACGAGCTCAGCACCAGAAATAGAAGAAAATTTCTTTGCAAAACTTTGGAATTTCTTGGCTTTTTGGAATTAAATTTTTTTGAAAAACTATTTAAATCAAAAAGGCTTTCTTTCGTCGTATGTATAAAAGAGGGCAGCTTACATTACTGATAATCCTAGGGTTCTTGCTGGTGAGTTCTGCGGGTTTGGTCTATTATTATAGAGATCAGATTTTTCTTTCTCAGTGGGAAAGAGAGCGTACAGATTCTTTGAGTGTCCCAGAAGAAGCAGAAGAATTACATCAAGAGATTAGTAGTTGTGTAGATGATCTTGCAGCAGATGCAGTTTCACTTTTAGGGCAACAAGGAGGTTATATACGAATACCTGAGGATCCTATTGGTGAAGGGTCTCATAATATTTTCTCTAATTCTTTAGAAATTTTTCCTGCAAGTGATTTTCAAACAGCATATTGGTTCTATGAAACTGCAAATGGAATAGAACGTTCGCAGGTACCAAATGTAGAAAGCATGGAAGGTGAGCTTGCAGGATATATGAATAACAATCTTGCCCAGTGTGCAAATAATTTTGGATTATTTAGCTCTTATAATGCTACGGTGGGTATTGTTTCTACACAGGTTGAAATTCTTGAAGATGAAGTCTTATTCACTGTGTACTATCCTATACATATTGCAGTAGATGATTTTCTTTTTGATTTTGATGCCTTTTATGTTTCTGAAGAAGTTCCTTTAGGAAGTTTGTATGATGCAGCAACAGAAATTATGGACAAAGAAAATGAAGATTTTGTTTTAGAAGATTTGAGTTATGATGCTCTTGTTCTTTATGATGAAGTTCCTCTTTCCTGGACTGAATTTGATTGTGAAAGAAAAACATGGGATGTTGATGAAGTAGAAATGAATCTTAAAAATATTCTTGCAGAAAATATTCTTGCAGTAAAAGTACGGGGAACGGACTATGAGATTCATACAGAAAGTGATACAGATTATTTTGAGTGGAATATGTTAGAAAGTGCTCCAGAGAGTACAAGTGTGAATATGATGTACTCTTCACGTTGGCCTTTTTCCATGCAAGTATACCCTAGTGAAGGAAGTACTCTTGTTGAAGATACCCTTAGTGGAAGTCCTGTCACAGGTATTCTTTCTGGATTATTTTGTTTGACTAATTATAATTTTATTTATGATATTAAATACCCTGTTCTCATTAGTTTGTATGATGAGAGTTCTGATTATCGTTTCCAATTTGCAAGTATGGTTATTTTAGATAATAATCAGCCAAGAGAGAATACACAGGGGTTGTTAGATCTTACACCAGTACAGGATACTATTTGTGAGGATGCTCAAACTGTTTTAGAAGTGGATGTTGTTGAAGTTGCAGATGATGGAAGGCTTCTTCCTTTGGAAAATACAGAACTGAGTTTTCAATGTATTACTAGTATATGTCCTCTTGGAAATACTGAAAGGGAAAATAGTTTTACTGTTCCTCCTTGTGTCAATGCTGTTGTTAGTGTGGAGAAGGAAGGCTACCAGAAAGGAAGTGAAATTGTGAGTACTGTTCAGAGCAGTTCTGTAACTGTTGTGCTGGAAAAGTATTATAATCTTAGTTATGATATTCACATTGTTGATGCAGAAGGAAATACAAGAAGCCCTAAGAGTGATGAAGTCCTCTTTGTTACACTTACTGAGGAAAATACTGGGTATAGCAGAACAGTAAGCTATCCTTATCAAAGTGAGAATATTCTTTTACTTCCTGGAACATATCAAATTCAAGGAAAATTAGTTAGTGAAATACCTTTTGATGTTTCTTTAGATCCAAGTAGCTACACAAAATGTACAAGTGTTCCACAAGTGAGTCTTGGTGGCTTATTTGGATTTGAGGATGATACTGATTGTACTGATGTTGAGATTAGTGAAGTGGAATTACAAAATGCTCTTGCAGGTGGGGTGGATAATACATGGGAACTTGATCGTTATGACCTTCAGGGTGCTTCCCACGTTACTTTTTATGTGAGCTCTCCAGGATTGCCAGAAAATATTGATGAGTTGAAAGAGGTTTATGCATATGTGGATAGTGGATTAGGATACAAGGAGCCTGAATTAACATGAGAAAAAAAATACTTTCTCTTTTTATTGTATTCCTTTTTGTTAGTTTTCCTTTTGTTAGTGGTGCAGAAATTGTTAAAGAGGAGGATTTTGATGAAAAAGATACTGGAGGGAGCATTGCAGTTAATGTACGTTCGTATGAGCCTACAATTTTAACTTCTAATTTATTAGAAGATGGATCTGTTCCTGTGTATATTTTTTTAGCTGGGAGTACCTTGGGGACTCTTTTTCAGAGTTCTACAAATATTGAGCCTGTTTATGGTGGTATTGAAATTGAAAAAATGCGAATTAAAGCATTGAATATTGAGACAGAAGAATTGCTTGATGGAGACCCTAAATGGTATAAACCCAATAAATTTGATGCTGATACTTTAGGATATCTTACTGTTACACTCAAACAATTTGATTCAGATGCTTTTGAAATATGCACTACAGATAATGAATGTGATGAAGGCTATACTTGTGAAACTGGTGCTTGTATTCCTAAAGAAGTTAATCTTTCTTTTAGTGCGGAGATTTGGTTTACTCAAGCTGAACGATTGTATAGCCTCTCAAAAAGTGCACTTATTCTTCCTATTGATAGTGAAGAAGATGCATGGGTAGAAAAATTAGATAGTTATGGTTCTATGTATTCTTTTTATGGCGGAAGGGGGCTTGTTCGTGTAAAAGATATTAGTGAAAATGGTGTTGATCTGACTGTCTATAGTAATAAAGATATGTACTGGCCAATCATTGGATCTCCTCGAGCAATTGCTGATGTACATTTAGATAAAGGTGAAACTTCTGATTATATTGATTTAGGATTTACTGATGAGCAAGTTTTGGGAAATGCAAAGTTTCGTATTACTCTAAATGGTTTGAAAGATCCTGCACAAGAGCGTGCGATTGTTTCTGTGACGATTAATGGCGCAAAATCACAAGTGGTTGTTACTGAAGGAGCTTCATTGTATCCAGGTTCTACATGGACTGTCAAAGATATGTCTGTTATTGAAGGAAGAGGCGGTGTAGAATATATTTTAAGCTTGAAGGATGCAAAAGGAAATGTAAAAAAAATTATTACGAGTCAAGGCGGTTTAAGTGAAGGGGAATCCGCAATTTTAAATACACCATTTTATGAGTCACCTAGCACAGAAGAAGATGCTTTTTTTTATACTGCGAATACTAAACAAATTCGTGCAACAACTTTTGATGCCCTTGAAGATGTTTTTCGGCAATGGGTTAAATTAGATGTCAGTGATGTTGCTGGAGATCTTACACAAACAAAGATGGTGACTTTACAAAATGGAGTTACCTTGAAAGAAGTTTTGCTAAATATTCTTCCTCCTGGTTATCATTATGCTGTAGCAGAAAATAATGTTATAGAAATCAAAAAATTTGCTTCAGAAGATCCTTGTTTGAATGCAGAGATTTATGGTGAAGAAGCTTTTGAAGAAAAATTAGGAAGTTTAAGTAATGAAGATAGACTTGATAATACTTTGAAATTAGCTTTATTGTGCACGGGTGTTTCTCATTTTGAAGAAATTATCCGCTCTTATGATACTGAAGTCTATTCACCAACAGGGGCACTTGTAGTGGATGAAGCTTATTTGAAACTTGCACAGTCCTATGAAGAAATTGCTGATATGGATAGTTTGAGTACAGAACAAAAACAAGGTGCAAAAGAAAAAATTCTAGAAAGCTATCAAAAAATGGTGGATAAAAAAAGTCCTCTTGCAGATGCAGTAGTGCGAGGAGAAATAGAACGATTAAATAATGAATTATTAGGAGATGTTACTACAGGAAGTGCTGCTCTTGAAGATAATGGGCAATTTATTTCTGTTCAATTACTTTCTCTCCAGGAATTAGGGCAGGAACAACAGTCCTCTGCTGTTTTGAGCAGAGATGGCATACAGAATACTTATCATATTGGTGAAGCTTTGTTTTCAACATTACAGGAAGGGAAAAATACTTATAATTGGTATGTTTATAGTATTAGTGAAGATAGTGTTCAAATACGAAGAGTATATTCTTCTGGTTCAAGTAAAATCCTTTCTAAAAGTATTGAACTTGATGGTGCTGCAGAAATTATTGAAAAGAGTTCTTTTCAAGTGAAGCGTGTTGATACAAAAAAAGAAGCATACTTAACTATTACTCCAGGTACTGGCGAAGCTTTACGTTCTATTTCTAATTTTTCTGTGCATATTCCTATTGAGAGTAGGGCTTTTGATTTGAACCCAACAAAAATTGATGATCAAATCTCAAAAGCAAAAGAGTTGCAGGAAAAACTTGATGAGATTATAGAAACTTTAGAAAAGATTGTCAAAACTTGGAATTATGTTTGTTTAGGAGTTTTTGCGTATGTTTCTCTGAAGAGTAGTTTTTTGAGTGCAAGCGCACAAGCACGACATGATGCAATACATGGAGTTACTAATGAAGGTGGATGGAATGCGTATTGTGAAGAAGAGAGTTCAGGTGCATATTCTGAAAGGCAATATAAGACTTATGATGAATGTATGCTTGCAAATGCAGGAGCAATAGACGCTGATATTGATGCAGCACAACATGCATTAGAAAGTGTTGATGAGAGCGATAATATTAGTTCTAGTCCAGAAATACAGGAACTTACAAGTCAATATACCAACTATGAAGAATGTGAAAAGCTCTTAGGAAGTCAAGTCTTTTTAGATGATGCAAGTAAAAAAGATTATGTTTATTTGAAGAAATTATCAGAGTCTGATATTAGTGATTTACAAAAAGAAGATGTGCAAAAGAAACTTGATTCTTATGTAGGCACTCAAAATGAAAAAATCCAAGATGCTAAAATAGCCGCTTGTAATAGTGTTTCTCAGGGGGTCAAAAATGGAAATAGCCTCTCAGAGGCTGAACAGAAACAAATGGCTATTGGTGTGTATGAGAGGGTCTATAATGAAAACTTAGGCTCCGGTTTACAAACAGATACTTCTGTTAAGAATCTTCCTGCGCTCAGTAAAGATAAACTCAATGTTGAAATTGTTGCTGTGGGGAGAGTTTTCAAAGGAGATACAAATAAACAGTTTACTGTATACCAAACTGAATCAAATGTGGGAAAGAAAGTAAGTGTTCGTGCATTTAGTTATAATGATTATAGAAAATTACTTGAAGATATTATTAAAGATAAAGGCGGAAAAATAGAATATAGCGATGAAGGGAATACTAAAGATGTTACTGGTTGTTCTGATCAAAATCTTTGTGCAGCGTATAAAAATGATTTGAGAACTTTAGATAAGATTGATGATAGTACAGCACAAATTAGTTCTGTTAGTGGAGCAAAATATTATTGGGATGGGACAACGATTTATGTAGGACAAGCAGCATATAGTAGTGATACACTCAATGAAAAATATGCAGTTGGAGCAAAAATAGAAATTTATAGTTCTGGAGAATACAAAGGCTTGCCTTATTGTTTACCTCATAAAAATGGGAACTTCATTAAATTTACAGAGTATACCACCATTAATGAAATTAAAACTATGCAATATTGGAATGTAGGAAATGATGGGCAACTTTGCACGAATGATGATATTCTTGTTGCACATGAAAGTGAACTTCATTATGATACTGCAAGCCCTAGTTATACCGATCTTGTTAGTTTTGCAAATAAATGGGTAAAACAAAATTATTATGAAGGAGATGTTTTCCCTATTGATGGGCATGATTTTACTGTGAGCTATGGAAAATCAAAAACTGTTCTTGATGGTGCTACTGCAAGTTGTTTTGATGTCATGGATCCTGGTGATTGTAAACTTCTTTTCAATACTTGTGACCCTGTTATGTGCCCACCTTCACGATTTAATTTAGGCGGGAGATATCAAGTTGATAATGTTGTAGAAAGTGGGATTATTGGATCTGTTGTTCTTCCACAGGGTTCTGGAGATACTGTCCCTCTTTGTTTTACAGGTATCCTTGCAAGTTTACATTTCTGGAAATCTATGCTTGATGGATATGTAGAATGTTTAGAAACTGCAAAATATGAAGGGAAAAGTGTTGGTGTTTGTGATAAAGTGAGAAGTGTGTATATGTGTGAGCTTATTGTTCGAGAAGTTGCTGCTATTACTGATAATAATAAAGATGGTCTTCTCGATTTCCTTGCGAATAAAGCTTATGGTCAAGAGGATTTAGGAGGTGGAGAATATTTCCAGTTCAAAGAAAATATACAAAATGTACAAAACTCTGTGAGTTATTTTACTACAGAATATGCAACAACTGCGTTTGCAGCATTCAAAGGGCGATCTTTAGAAGAAATTGGGACGACTATTTGCCAGCAGGCAATTTATGCACAAACACCTTGGATTGGAGATTTCCTAGACCAAGTAACAACACCAGAAGATCCAAATCAGTTTTATGCAACGTTAACTGTGCGGCCTTATGCACCTTCTTTAGGCACCAATGCATACCAAACCTATTACCATTTGTATGCAGGTGTTAATCCGAATATTCAAAATGTTGTTTATAGTGTGTATTTGAAAAATTCTCTAACTGGGGAAATTTTCTATACAACTGAAGAGTGTGAAGGGGTATCCTCTTCTTTAGAGTTAGGTGGTATGACTGACAAAACTCTTGATTGTCTTGCTCCTGAAGGACTGGATACTGTTTGTGTTATTATGAATGGAGAAACGCATTGTGGTTTTGGAACTGTTAGCACTGCGTTTAGTTATGATTATTTGAAAGAGAGTCTTGTTGCTGATGAAGTGAAGAGGGATATACAAACTGAGAAAGAATGTTATCCAAGCAGTTCTGTTGCTTCGCCTACAGCAAGTTCCTTGGCAACATTTGGGAGTACAGAAAGTCTTGTTCTTCCTTATAGTTATGGAGAGTTGAGTACTGGTGTACAAAGAGTGTGTGCTTTACAAGATCCTGGAATTGGGCAGGGTGGGCAGGGAGATTGGATTGCTGTAGGGAGCTGCGGAAAAGATACTGATGGAAGAGAATTAGGAAAATGCTGGTTGAATCAAGATAGTTATAGTATTAAAGATGCAGAGAAAAATGAAAAAGTACAAGAACATCTTGAAACAAAGAATTTTCAGATACTCAAGCAAGGCATTGAAAATCTTATGGATGCAGAAACGAGTGAAAAAGAATATATAACACTTCTTGCTACAAAGAAATCTGATCTTAGTTGTGTTGGCTATGCATCTCTTGCTGGAAAAATGAAGGATCTTTATGATAGAACTTTAAATTATCAATATGCTGCAATAGCTCAATATGAATTGGGGTATATTTATTATCTTATTGGGAGTGGTGCAGGAAATTGTGCTATTACTGGAAGAACTGAAATTGATTATGATGCAGAGCTTGATGGGCATGATTTGAGTTCTTATGGTGAAAATGATGCCATACCTGCTGGAAAATTGATTGATGAAGGAGAGGGTATGTTTGAGATTACTTTTCTTCATCTTCAAGGGAATGAAATGCCTGTTGGTGTTATGGAAGTTGGTTCTGAAAAATTAGATGTAGATTGTGATCTTGTTGCAGAAGGAGAATATACTTGTTCTACACAAATAATATTTACTCAGAATGATGATGTCGTTGATGTGACTTTTACTGTTGAAAGACTGGGTGGTAGTGAGTTTAACAGAAGATTCCGATTTCGTGCAGCTGAAGAGGAAGAAGGAGATGGAGCTTTTGAAGATGCTTCAAAAGTTTGCCATGAAAATTGTGGAGGATTAGGTGGATTTGGCTGTAAGGAAAAAATATGCCATAGCATTAGTAAAGCCTGTTATTTTGATACAAGTATTATTGATGAATGTTTTGCTTGTGAGGATATACAGAAAGATGATGATTATGAAAATGATCAAGAACGATGTGCAGCTTTGAAGGATGATAGAGATAGATGTGAGAGCAGTGCTTGTTATGGAAAATTTTTAGACAGTGGAAAGTGTATATGGAAAAATGATGCCTGTTCTTTTGATGGTGTATTAAAAGTTAAGCCTAGTGATGAAAAATTAGGGGAGTTTTCTCTTCCTCAAGATGAACTTGTTCGTTTTATGAGAAATATTGCTGAAGACAAAACAACTTTTGGGAGTAGAAGTTGTGCTTGTGGTGATGATTGTGAGGATTATTCTGAATGGATATATGACTATTCTGAAGCAAATGATTTAGACCCTTTCCTTGTGCTCTCCATTATTCTTCAAGAAAGTTCTTGTACACAAAAAGCGCGATCAAGCAGTGATTGTGTTGGGCTCATGCAAATATGTGGAACTACAAGTGAAGAGGTTTGTGGAGTAGATGCTTCTGAGCTTAATGATGATGATGAAGCAGAATCTAATATTCAATGTGGGGCTCAGATATTGAAGAAGAAATATGAGACTTATAATGATGGAAAGACCTATGAAAGTACTGGTGTTGAGTATGCTGGTTGGCTTGCTGCGATACGGGGCTATGTTGGTTGGGGGGCTGGTCATGAAGATTATGTAGAAGAAGTTGAAAGTATTTACGATGCTCTTCGAGATTTATATGACAAAGAACAAGGTGCTCCTGCTGGTGCAGCACTTCTTGTGGATAAGAATCCTTATTTACAGATTGAAAGTGTGGATGAATCATTGCTTATTGAGGATGCAGCTGTTGCTTTAGAAGAAGTTGCAGGAAAACTATATGAAGAGACTGGATATGCTCTCAAAGTAAGCTCTGCAAGCAGGACTGTTGAAGAGCAAGCACGGTTGTTTTATACCAATTGTTTAACGAAGAGAGGATATTCTTGTGATCCTGTTACTTGTGATATTACTGGGGGTAAGTTTAAAACTTATATTGATGGGTTTGACATAGAAGATGATAAAGAAAAAATTATACAAAATCTTGCAGATCATGGTGAAGTAGATAATTGTGCTCATACTTCCCTCGTTGCAGCAGATATTTGGTGTGATGATGATGGCAGTAACTTTCAACATGATCCTCTTTGTCAAGCATATCTTACAGAGCTTATGATAGGAAATGGTTTTTGTCGTATTCCTAATGAAGCATGGCATTTTGAGTGGAAGGAATTAAAAGTTTCAAGTTCCTGTTCTAGTTCTAGCACTGTCAGTGAAGCTTATACTTTAGATAGGGGACAAAATTATTATGATCCTACAGAGGGGGGTACTTGTGGTTTATGGGATTATTCCAATCATGAATGTATTTCTTCTTGTGAGAATGAGGAGAATCATATCTGTGAAAGTTTAGGAGATTAATTATGAAAAAATATTCTTTTATACAATCTTCTTTTGTTTCTCTTCTCCTTTTTTTTCTTCTTTTCTCCCTTGGTTTTTTTGTAAAAGATTACATAGGAGATTTTTTTTCTTCTGTTGATAGATATCAAGCGGAGATTCAATCACTTGAATCAGGATTAGCAAATCAATCTACAGAAGCTCTTCTTGCTTTGGATCCCCTTGTAGGAGATTTTCAAAGTTCTGTTGTAAAGGCTTTTCTTTTATTTATTATATTGAGTCCTTTCTTAGTGTATTTACTTCTCTCTTTATGTGAATCTTTTTTGATTGGGGAAAAATGGAGAGGATGGGACTATTATGGGTATTCTTTCTTGATTGGACTTCCTTTACTTTTATTTTTTTATCTTACTATGAATAGCCTTTTTGAAAGTTTTGCAAATAGTTTTATGAGTTGGAAAGCTTTGATACTCTTTATTGTTTATCTTCTTATTTATTCTCTTTTGAGTTATGCATGGTATGTTTGTGTTTCTTTATTAGCATATAACTCTTTGAAGAAATGGAGGGTTATTTATAAAAAATTATTCCCCTTGTATTTCTTGTTTCTTCCATTTTTTGTGATGTATCTTTTTCTTTTTGGTTATTTAGTCTATTTTCTTGTTTCTATTATGGTAGGATCTTTTTTTGGAAATGATTTTTTGGTCTTTTTCGGAATCTTTCTTTTTTTTCTTTTCTTATTAGCTGGTTTTCGTTTACTTTTTGTGTATTTTCTGTACAAATATCTTTATTAAGGATAGTTTAGTTTTTCTTTCTATGAGTACAGTCGCGGTTGTTAAGACAAAACCAGAAAATGTTTTAGAAGATTATAGAAAGGTTATGGAGCTTGCGGATTATAAAAAGTTTCTTCCCCAAAAAAATGAAACTATCCTTAAACTAAACCTTTCTTGGAGTTTGTATTATCCTGCATGTTCTACACAACCTTGGCAGTTAGATGGCATTCTTAAAACAATGACAGAAGAGGGCTATAAAGGAATACATCCCATGGAGAATGAAACTGTTGTGACAGATGTATGGAAAGGTGCAAAAGGAAACAAATGGTTGCCTGTTTTGAAAAAGTATGGGTTGAAATATGAGCCTCTCACTGAAGTGAAATGGATTCCTTA
>Ga0209542_10015383_pt1 | contig 12843 bp, 12 predicted proteins | sample RifCSPhighO2_01_FD_184028 | JGI IMG/M metagenome (GOLD analysis project Ga0209542, IMG submission 184028) | Soil microbial communities from Rifle, Colorado - Rifle CSP2_plank highO2_0.1 (SPAdes) (version 2) | ecosystem: Environmental > Terrestrial > Deep subsurface > Rock core/Sediment ...
TAACGCTTAACGTCTTTGAGCATAAAAATAGGTGAGTAGCTCTAAATCTATAGAAATATCAGGCCTATATCAACAGCTACCTTGCTAGAACAAAGAAACTCCGGTATAAATAAATTTATCGCAGAGGTTTTCCTATAACCCCCGACTGAGGAGGACGCCACGTGCACGACTTCTTCAAAACCCCGACTCCGCGCCCAGTGTCGCCAGATGCCAGCCGCTGTGTGACCCACATCGCAATCTTTCTCCCACTCCGCGACAAGGATCCTGTGGAGGCTCATAAGCACCTCGAGCCCTACTACAGCGAGATCATCGCGGGCGGCGAGATGTTCTGGGAACGGTTCCCTACATTCTCCAAGGTCGTCTGCGCTGATTTCGCTCGGAACTGCTTCCAGTGGGCTGGGCAGATCACCGACATGGAGAGACAGAACGCCTTGCGAAAGCTCGGCTGCGGGGCAATGCGTACCTACGAGAAGATCCGGGGCGGCAACTACATCTGCCCATGGGCGGTTCAGCAACACGCGGAGTTCTCTCACCTGTTGGAGGAAACCTCAACCGCCGCTTAACGCGGCATACTCATCGGTTCCGGCCTCTGCGATCGCCTCGCACACGAAGTTCCGTGCGAGGCGTTTTAATTCCACAAGATTATCTTTAGTAATTCTGTCCGCTATTCTCTATCCGTTATCCCCTAGTTTAAAGTTTTCTCCCCCGGCTCCCATTCCACCGGACAAAGTTTGCCGGTTTGGAGCGCCTGCAAAACGCGCACGGTTTCTTCCACACTGCGTCCGACATTGTTGTCGGAAACCACGACATAGCGAAGCACGCCCTCCGGGTCAACGATAAACGTGCCGCGAAGGGCCACCGTGCCCTCGGCCTCTTCAATGTCTATTTCGTACTCTTTCGTCACCTCTTTGTTGAAATCGGCAAGCAGGGGAAATTTCAAAGACTTAAACTCGTGTTCAATCCAGGCGCGGTGCGAGTGCACCGAATCCACCGAGACTCCCCAAACATCGGCCTTCAGCTTCTTGAACTCGTCAAAGTGCTTGTTAAAGCCGTGAATTTCCGTCGGGCAGACAAAAGTGAAATCCAGGGGATAGAAAAATATCACCGTCCATTTGCTTTTTTGCTTGGCGAGCGAATAATTTGAAACTTTTCCGTTTAACACTCCCTGAAGCGTGAATTCGGGAGCAGATTGTCCAACTTTTACCATAGTATTTCTATTGTTTAATTATTGAGCCTAGAAAATGAAGTATAAATAAAACTCTGTAAGCACGCAAGCCGCTTTTCTAAGAGCACTTCAAACAGGTAAATTCGGCGGCGGCACGCCGTAATCCTTTGTATCCTGATCAGATCTTCTCGCTGCCGTTTTTGGAACAGTTTCTATGACAGCCGCTGGCCTCGCCGAAACAACAGCGGGCAGTTTGGCTAATGCCTCTACGGGCAACTGCTCCGAACTCTTATGCGCTTCAATGGGCGCGGCCTGCTTTTCTATAATAACAGGCGCAACTGGAAGCGCTGGCGAAACATCCTTTCTTCTCGCTTCCGCTTGCGCCTCCTCGATAAGCTTCGAACGCAGTTTCTTTTCAATCACAACCGGCTTGGCGCTTGGCGCCGCTTTGGCGTTCACCACCACCACCAGATGCGTTACTGCGCCGCGGAGATCCTTACGAATCGCGACGGCCTTCACCGCCACCGGCACAAACGCCCCGTCGCGCCGGCGGAGCATCAAATCCTCCGGAAACACTTCGGAGATGCCGGTGGACAGAATTCTCGGGATGATCCCTGTGGCCTCTTCTCCGTTCTTCTCTACAAACGCCAAAACATCGGTAAGCGATTTACGGACGACGGCGTCTGCATTCATTCCTGTCAGCTCTTCCATCCTGCGGTTAAATGCCGTGATCCTGCCGGACTGTTCAACAATTATAATGCCCTCTTCTATGGAACCGAGCGCCACCTGAAAAGCCCTTTCCGCCGCGCCGACAGGGGCCGCGGCTAAATACTCCGGCGCCGTTGGCAGCGCGGTCTCTCGGGCTTTCTGGGCGAGCCGCGCGGACTCTTGCGACATCTCTTCCATGTAACGGTTGAATGCAGCCTGCGCCCGCCGGAATGAATCATCCCCGACATTCTCGCGCATGCGATAGCTGAAGTTCTTCTCTGCGATGGCCGAGAGCGCATCAGAGATCGGGGCGAGATTAAGGCGCGTCGGTTTCAATCGCCTGCGCTGGTAAAGACCGACGGGGACCGATGCGGCAATGCCCAGCAACCCAACAAGTACTACATTAGTAAAAAGCTCGTCAAAGAATTCACCGATTAATTTATCCGGCTTGGATATAGCGAGCAAAACTTCCTCTTCGTCGGAACTTCCGTTTAAGGAAACTTCGAGCCGCAACGGCGTTGAAACGATAAATGAAGGAGTCTCTGCGATAGAAACCATTTCAAAAACTGTGGCGCCCTTCTCGCCGACCGCAAGCTCACTGCCGCGAAGCTTTCCATCCTCAAGCGTCGTCCGACGAATAACGCCGGCGGCATTGATGATGGTGATGTCAAGCCCCGAAAGATTCTTGAGCTTCTGAAGCCCGGCATCCGGCGCGGGACTTGCCAGCACCAATTTCACGGCGCTTCGCATAATCGGCAAAATCCCGACGAGCTCGCGCTTTTCGGCCTCCACCATCGGCGGCACGACTGTCCGGCTCACCAAAACCATCAGCGCCCCCACGGCAAAAAACACCGTAAAAATCGAGATGAGAATAAAACGCATATTAAAACCGGTACCTGATACTCTACTCCTTATCGCCCGACTCGCCAATGCAACCCCACGAAGCTCCGTTCTAAACTACCTGCGGTAGAAAAACTTTCTCGTTTCTTCAACTACCACAATGGATGCAGCTATTGCGATAATCACAAGCCATTCGGATAACGCCAGCGGTACGGTCCGGAGAATTCTTTGCATTACCGGATGGTACACAGCGAATATCTGGAGCGCGATGATAATAAACGTTGCCCCGACAATAAATTTATTCGAAAACGGACTTGTTTTAAAAATTGATTTATCCTCCGAGCGGCAATTCCAAGCGTTGAACCATTGGAAAACAGCAAGCACAGTGAGCGCCATCGTCCAAGCTTTTGCCATATCGGTTTCGTAGTACCGGGTGAAAAGGTATAAGGCGCCGGCCGCCATCGGAATCGCCATAAGAACCATACGGTATGCCATCAGCTTATCCATCAGATATTTCTTCGGCCGCTCGAAACTTCCGGAAAGAAGCCCCTTCTCTTTCGGCTCCATGGCGAGCGCCACGTCAAGAAAACCGTCGGTCACGAAGTTAAGCCAGATGATCTGCGCGGGGAGAAGCGGGAGAGGAATACCCATAAAAAGAGCTCCGGCGATAGTGAACACTTCGCCCATGCTTGTAGAAAAAAGATAAAGTATAACCTTCTTGATGGTTTTATAAATTCCTCGCCCTTCTTCCACCGCAGAAATAATGCTTCCAAAATTGTCGTCAAGCAGCACGATATCCGAGGCCTCTTTGGCAACTTCGGTGCCAATCTTGCCCATGGCGACACCAAGATCCGCGGCAACCAGCGACGGCGCGTCATTCACGCCGTCCCCCGTCATAGCCACGATTTCTCCGCGCGCCTTATACGCTTCAATGATACGCAGCTTATGCTCCGGCGTTACCCGCGCAAACACCAAGACTGACCCCAATTTTTCCGAAAGCTCTTTTTCCGTCAAAGCATCAATGTCTTGCCCGGTAAGAATAATGTCGCCATCCCGGAAAATTCCTGCGTCCCGCGCAATAGCTTCGGCGGTAACCTTATGGTCCCCCGTAATCATTACGACGCGCATGCCCGCCGATGCGGCGTTCTTAACCGCGCCCGCCGCTTCCGGACGCAATGCGTCTTTCATCCCCAAGAACCCAACAAATACCAAATCATCAATGCTCTCCGGCTTAAGCGTTTCGGAAGACAGGCGGCGCTCGGCCACCGCCACAACGCGCAGTCCTTCTCGAGACAAGGAAAGGAATATCAATTCAAGTTCTTCCCGTTCTTTCTTCGATAGCGGGAGTTCCTTCCCTTCGCGCCAGATCTTATCGGAAAGTTCGAGAATCACCTCGGGCGCGCCAACAACAGAGAGAAACGGGCGGTTGTCTTCTCGATACGCGGTCGCATGATATTTGAGCCGATAGTCGAATGGGATTTCCGCAACAATTGGCGACTCGTAAATAAGCTCATCTTTATGAAAACCGAGCTTCTGGGAAAACACGAGGAGGGCGGCCTCGGTCGGGTCGCCGCTGATACGCCACTCCTTCCTCTCTTCAGAAAACATCACCCGAGCATTGGTAGAAAACGCCGCTAACTTGGCGATGAATAAAAGCTCGGGATGGTTAGCGGCATCCACTGCGGCCCTATCCAAAAAGACTTCTCCCTTCGGCTCATAGCCGACACCGCCTATATCGAATGTTTTTCCGTCAACATAAGCCCGCTGGATCACCATTTCGTTTTTGGTGATGGTTCCGGTCTTATCCACCGCAATGATTCTTGCCTGCCCCAGGGCCTCAACCGCCTGGAGTTTTTTAACAAGTGCATTTTGCTTAGACATACGCCAGACGCCGGAGGCCAGCACTAGAGTCATTACGATCGGAAGCCCCTCGGGGATGATGGAAACCGAAAGTGACACGACGGTGGCAAACATTTCTACCACGGTTTTCCCGGAAAAAACGCCGACGAGGAAAAGAAACGTACTGATGGCAGCAACAGTGATAATAATAAGCCGCGACAAGTAGCGGATATTCGCCTTAAGGGGAATCTCCGATTCAATCGCCGTGATTTCCTTCGCAATTTTGCCGATCGCGGTATCCAGCGCCGTTCCAGTTACGACAGCCCTGCCGTTTCCGGCGACAATATGCGTGCCCTTAAAGATCATATTCCGCTGTTCCTCAACGCTCGCGCCGGAATCCAGTGCGTCGGCAACCTTATGAACCGGCTCCGACTCGCCCGTAAGAGCCGCCTCATCAACTTTCAGATTTTGGGACAGCGTGATGCGCGCATCCGCTGGAACCCTCTCGCCCTCTTGCAGAATGATGAGATCGCCGGGAACAACTTCCGTATCCGAAATTATGACCTCCTTCCCGTCGCGGAGCGCCGTGGCTTGTGTTTCCACGAACCTTTTCAGAGCAAGCAGCGTGTTTTGCGCCTTGCCTTCCTGAATTGTCCCAACAATCGCATTGAAAAGAAGAACGGCAAGAATGATCGAGCCATCAACGGTTTCTCCCATTATAAAAACGACCGCACTCGCGGCAAGTAGAATATATATGAGCGGACTTTGGAATTGGCGGAGAAAAATTACCGCGAGACTGTCGGCCTTGGCTTCCGGCAGCTTGTTCGGACCGTATTCCTTAAACCTCCGGGAGGCTTCCTCGGCATTTAAACCCCGATCGCTGGTGCGAAGTTTTGCAAAAACATCCGGCAGCGATTGCGTATGAAAATTATTATTCATTCTCTTATAAGGCAGCTCCGCGAGTTTATCCCTGCTTAATAGATTAGTGTAATTGGCACTACACTTGCAACGAGTTTCAAGCGCCTACTTTATATTCATACACTTTGACTCCGGTGAGTTCAGTAACCCCTTCAATAGGAGTCAAAAGAATTCCATCTTTATCGAACGGCCTGACGCCTTCTCCGATGGCGGTCGGAACTTCGTGAAGAATAATTTTTTGGATCAAGCCGTTCTTCAATAAAAAGTTATTTAATGTCGGGCCGCTCGATACCAATGCATCGGGCGCAATGGCGAGAGCGTCTTTCGGAGCATACGCGACGATATATCCTTTCTTGGGACGGAAACTTAGGTTGCCGCTAATTACTATCTTCCTAATCGGCAACTCTTCCAGCGATTGATAAAATTCTTTGCCGTATTGCTGGACGGCATCGTATGTTTTCCGGCCCATTATCAATGTCCCGTATTTTCGGCAAAGATCAAGAAAATTCGGCCACAAATTATCCGGAATAAAATCCTCGCTGCCGTCATTACGAGCGATGAATCCATCAGATGATATTACGTTGTATAAAGTCAGCATAATTTTCTAATGCATCCTGGGCGAATCTAAATCCACTTATTCTCAATCAAAAAATCCCTGACTTGGAAAAAGACCTTTTCGTGACCCTTCGCATTAGGATGGAGACCGTCATCAAAGTCATTGTTATCCAAGGGATTCATATCAAGAAAGATAATATTATTCTCCTGACAGACATCTTGCATTATTGCACTGTACTTCTTTATATTTTCGTTTGTGTAATAAATATCAGCCCAAGATACTGGCATCGTTTTAGATTCATCGCAATTCTTTAAATCCATGAAGATAATATTTTCGGTAATCTTCTTGGCTCGCTTTATTATTTCTTCCAGATTCTCCTTAAACTTTTCGGGTGATACTAAATAATTTCCCGGTGCATTCCCATAAGAAGCATCGTTTCCCCCAGTTTGAAATATTAAAGCATCCGCACTTCTTATTTTAGCTTCAGATTCAAAACGCTCTAAAATTGTATCCGTAGTGCCGCCCGAGACGCTACAATTATACACTTCGACATAATCATCATCCTTTCGTTTTGCCACATGAAACCAAAGGCGGTTTACCCAACCGCCTTTTTCCAAGTCCCAAGCGCCCCAGGCCGTGCTATCTCCAAATACGCAAATCGAATTCATGATTTTAATTATACAGCGCCGCCACCCAAGTTCGCATGTGCTGGCTGGCCGTTTGGCCTGCTTGCCTGCCCGCCGGCAGGCAGGCGGTGGGCAGGGACGCTTGCCCATCCTTCTCCGCCAGTAGGCGGAGAAGGAGGAATGTTGGAACAATTATTGCACCAAAAACCTAACGCTAACTCGTTGTTAGTCGGTAGACAATCAGATTATAGAATTGTTTTGCCCAAACAAAACTCTCTATACCGTTCCGAAGCGTCGGCGATCCCAGAGGAATGAGAGGAACGCGAGCGCGGCGAAGATGATTGGGATCCAATAGCCCGGCAGATAGAGACGGGCGATATCCCAGAAACTTACCCATCGGACGGAGACCGTGCCCGTCACTGTTGCTACGTTATCAAGCAGTGTCTTATCCTGTGTCTCAACGGCCTTCTGCCAAGCCTCTGCATTTTTGATATTCCTATCCGCGTTGCTCAACTGTACCGCATATGATGCATTCTCATTGGCGAGGTGCTGCCTAAGAGACGACAGGTCATCAGACACGGTTTCGATCTGGGCTAGTATTTGAGGCGTTGATGTCCCGGCACGCAAAGTGGCAAGCAGTTGCACATCGGCATCAATCTTTGTCTGGAGTGACTGCACAGTATTCGCGTGAGCATTGACAATTTTTTGGCGCGCCGTTTTGTAATCCGCAAGCGCGGTATCAGCCTGCTTTTGCTGCTCTTCGATGCTGATCTTTTGTGGCAAGAGATTCTGGGACGAAATATTGATGGTGAGAAATCGGCTGCCTACAAGACCCTCAAGCTCGGCGCGGAACGCGTCGTACTTACTTTGGGGCACCACGAAGCTAACAAAGCCATATTGCGGAGAGCTTGATTGCTGATCGATGCGGCCGTTGTATCCACGCACTGTCGTCTCAACGCGGCGTGTGAGGCCCTGCACATCGCGAGTGCGCATAGACGCGCTGTAATACACTTTCAAAAATTCCCGCGTGTCGGTTACTGGGATATTTGGATCGGGGTACGGATAATATAAACTCGAATCCGCCTTGCCTTGAGCCGGGGCGCTCGATACGCTGTTGTCCATCATAGGCGCCGCCCCCGAACTACCCGAGTTTTCCATCACGCCTATGCCCGTTCTCATCGGTATCGCATACTGCATGCCGGAACCAAAAATCGCCAAAAAGGTTACGATCGCTAGGAGCGCTAATATAATCGTGAGCCACGAGATGCGCCGCGGCCAAAAACTCCGTGGATTGGCCTGATTGTCAGTCATATAGTAACGTTACACTACCACATTCCTTACTGCGAAATCAAAGTAAATAATGAACTTTGGGGCCTTTATTCGCAGAGTTGACTTCCTCGGTCTTGTAAATTCTACCATCAGGCCTCGTTCTTCTTAGCTAAGGCTTCGAACGAGCGGAGAAGGTGGTTGCCGGATTTAGATTCACTGCACTATTTCTTCCAATCCGCGATACGAAGGGTTTTGCCATGTTTGGTTACCATGACCTTTTGGCGTTCTCTCCAGTTGAGAGCGTGTACCAATTCAATTGGGATCGTAAGGCCCAAACTTCTGCCTTTGCGGCCGAGGCGCGTTAGCTTTCGTATGTTTTTATTTTTTGCCTTTGGTCTTGACATAAGGTTGTTACGTAATTTGTTACTTAACTTGCTATCTAGATTTACAAACTGCGGGACTAAAAATTTTATCCCCAAACCAATTTTCAGATACTAACCCTACTCCACCCCATACCTGCGGGGCTTGTTAGCCAGAGGCTAATGCGCCTATGGCGCAGATTCTCCGCCAAAGGCGGACTCGCCTCTGGTGAGGAACTTGTATATTTCTTTCCAAAACTGCGGGACTTGGATTCGAACCAAGATAACAGGATTCAGAATCCTGTGTCCTGCCGTTAGACGATCCCGCAGTTTTGGAAAGAAGATCCTAACACTTAATATTTTCATCAAGCCATTTTCTACCTTGGCCCGATTTCAAAAATATTTCCCGCTTCCTTGCTTCACCTAGTGTATCTTTACCCTCGACATACGCAACTTCCCAGGGCATACGCCCTTTTGTATAGCGGCACCTCCCGGTATTATGCTCCCGCAAACGTTTCTCAATATCTTGGGTAACGCCGATATATCTGGTGTGATGCGATAAACTCCGGATTATGTAGACGAACATCATGATTTAAGAGATTCTCTGCCAAAGGCGGACTCGCCTCTGGCGAGGAACCTAGATTTCAAGGGTTAGAACCTTGCGTGCTGCTTTTACACCATCCCGCAATATTATTGATTATGCTTTCTTAATCTAATCTATTGTGGGATTTTTTCAACCCCGTTAGAAGTAGTCTCGTCCCGTTAGAGATCCGACTTGTCGTAGACATGCGCCGGCAATCGCCAATGGCGATTTATCTCTAACGGGACTCGCCGAGATCCTTTGGACTCGCGCCGAAAGCGCGAGCGAGACTTCTAACGGGGTCAACTTCGCTTTTATAAAAATAAGAGGGGGCGCTCCGACAGCTGTCGGAGCGCCCCCATGCTACTCCCGCGTAAGATCGAATACCGCGCTTTCGACCGGCTGGCGGCCAGGTACGGCCTTCCATGCATCCTTGGCATAAGGATGTATGGCGGTGTAAGCGAGATCAAGCTTATACGGCTGATCGCCGCGCTCGGCGCGCCAAGCCTTGCGCTGGGGCTCAAGCATTCGCTCATGCCGATCCCTGGCCAACTGGAGCCGCTGATACAGAATCTCTATCGCCTCGCTGGCATCAGCGGCGCGAACATAGGCAAAACGAGGCGATTCCAGAACTGAGGCGACTTCTTCCTCCGAGACCTCTTTCGGGCTCGCGCGCGAGCCGTAGTAAGTTACGGTCCAAGTAGACATGGCCCCCTCCTCGCCTTTTGCAGGCGCCGATCGTATGCCCCCGCGCTTCGGGGAGTTGGTTTAGAAAGGTGCTTCAAAGACTTTAAACCAGCCTACACGGCGTGTAAGTTCGCTCGCCGGCTGGCAAGTTGAAAGAAATTGACCGAATTGTAGATGAATCCGGCTAAACTTTCAAGTAGCGCCGGACCGCAAGAATCGAAGAGAGAATCCCCAGTAAAACGCCGGAAGCGAAAAGAAGCGCAAAAAATTCAAGGATATGCCCCATCAAATATTGAAACATATTGATTCCGTCCAAGAAATTCTGGATATTCGACGCCAAAAACCAAACGATCGGAATATATATCGCCGCAGTGATTACGGCGGCCAGCCCCCCGTCAATCACCCCCTCAATCAAAAACGGCCCGCGGATATGCCAAGCTGTGGCGCCGACAAGCCGCATCACGTTAATCTCGTCGCGCGCGGTATAGATCGCAAGCCGCACCGTGTTAAACGCCACCAGCACCGCGATAAATGCAAGTATCGCCGCGATGGCGGCCCCGGTCGTGCGGGTGGCTGTCATAATTTTCGAAAGCCTCTCAATGGCGCGCTGATTTTCAAAAAAATTGACCTTGTCGATGGCGGGTTCTTCGCGCGCATCAATGGCTGTTACAATTTCCTGAAACTTTGACGTGTCAGCCGCGCTGATGTTTAAACTCGCCTCCAGCGGATTTTCTTCAAGCTCCGCAAGCGATTCCAAGATCAAAGGATTATTTTTATGCCGTTCCTTGAAACGCTCGAGCGCCTCGGCTTGAGATACATAAGATACGGCGCTCACGTTCGGGATTTTTTCAAATTCCGTTTTTAGGCTCGTGATCAGCTCCTCTTGGGTTTCCGGCAGAAAATAAACCGAAACATCTATGCGCTCTTCGAGACTATCGAGAATCGTGTTCATGAGAACGCTCGAAAGCAAAAGCCCGCCGATAACGAATAGCGTCAAAACCATGACGAGCACTGTGGCTGTCGAAAGCCATCCGTTGCGCCAGAAGCTGACAACGGCCGATTTTATGATCCTGCTCGAGGTTTCTTTCAACATAATTTATTCTTTGGAAATATATTTTCCCCGCTCCTCATCGCGCACGACCCTCCCCTTATCAAGTTCGACTACCCGCCGATCAAGCGCATCAATGATTTCTTTGTCGTGCGTGGCGAGAATCACCGTCGTGCCGAGCTCGTTGATTTTCAAAAGCAATCTGATGATCTCCCAAGTATTCACCGGATCAAGGTTCCCCGTCGGCTCATCGGCCAAAAATACCTCGGGGCGATTGACGAGAGCCCGGGCGATGGCTACTCGCTGTGACTCGCCGCCGGAGAGTTCATGCGGAAAATGGCTCATCTTGTCAGTCAGGCCTACCAGCTCCAAGACCTGTGGCACGTCATGCAGAATATCCTCCGCGCTCTTCCCTGAAGCCTCCATGGCGAAAGCGACATTCTCCATGGCAGTCTTTGTCGGCAAGAGGCGGTAATCCTGAAACACCTTGCCGATACGGCGCCTAAGATACGGCAGCTCATGGGGCCGCAGGGCGGTAATTTCATCCTGATCAAAGAACACCCGCCCCTCCGTCGGCCGCTCTTCAGCTATGAGGAGCCTCAAAAGTGTAGTCTTGCCCGAACCTGAAGGCCCTACCAGCGAGACGAACTCTCTCGGCTGGATGCGAAGCGTCACTCCCTCAAGCGCCGTTGATGTCGGAGAATAAATTTTAGAAACATTATCAAAAAAAATCATCCGGATTGCAGTTAATGCCCTGTCTGCCTCGCCAGCATCGGCCAACTTCCAAAACCGCGCTGGCGGCTATTAGCCGATACTCACTTATTCTACCAATTCTGCCACGTTCGGCAAACCCAGTTAGAAACACAGTTTCTAGCAGGGCAAATGCTAGCTGCTGCTTTTCCTAATAGCCGCGTCAACAAATCCGTCAATTTCCCCCTCAAGCACGCCCGCCGTATCTGATGTCTCATAATTCGTGCGGTGGTCTTTCACCATCTGATAGGGATGCAGGACGTAGGAACGAATCTGGCTACCCCATTCCGCCGAGACTTGTTTCCCGCGAACGCCGCGCCGCTCCGCCTCTTGGCGTTCCAATTCGCGCTGATAAAGCTTTGCCCGAAGATGGGCTGTTGCCAATTCGCGGTTGCGTTCCTGCGTGCGCTCGCTTTGGGCTGTGGCAAAAACTCCGGTCGGCACATGCGTAACGCGCACCGCAGTTTCGCGCTTATTGACATTCTGGCCGCCGGGACCGGAGGAGCGGAAAAAATCAATCGTTAAATCTTCATTGGAGAGTTCTATCTCATCGGGCGCCACGAACTCCGGCAAGACATCAACCAAGCCAAACGAAGTGTGCCGGAGCGACTGCGAGGAAAACGGCGAGATGCGCACCAGCCGATGCACGCCGCGCTCGTGTTTTAAATAGCCGTAGGCAAAATCCCCTTTCACATCAAGCGTGACGTTTTTAATGCCCCAGCCGGACGGCCCGTGGTATTCGCCGTAGTGCTCGTGCACGCGTGTAACACTCCACTGCTTCGACTCGGCGTAGCGCTCGTACATTCTTAAGAGCATAGCCGCCCAGTCCTCGGCGTCCTTGCCGCCGGCTCCGGCATAGATTGAAACTAGGGCGTTCCCGCGATCGTACTTGCCGGAAAAGAGATATAAAATTTCAAGCTCCCGGAAATATTTTTCGGCACGCTTTAATCGCTCCTCAAACTCACGCAAAAAATTATCGTCCGCGTCCTTGCCCGACAGCAGCCGAAGCTCCTTTAAGGTCTCGACCTCCGCAGTCACTTCCTCCCATCCGCTAATTTCTTTTTTTAGAGACGCAATGCGGCTGGAAATCTCTTTGGCGCGATCGGGATTATTCTGCCAAAAATAAGGCGCGGCAATTTCATGCTCCAGCCCTATAACCTCCTCTTTCATCGCGAGCACGTCAAAGCCGATCCGCCAAAAGGCGGAGATTAGCCGCTAATTTTTCAAGACGCTCATTAATGTCCGGGTCCTGTGCCATAAAACAACATTAGAAGTTAGGACACGATGCTGGGAAACTAGCTCCTAGTTCCCGCTTCTAAAGTACTGCTATTTCTTTCTTCAACATTTTGAGCCGGAGAGAGACATCGAACCTGCCTGCCGGCAGGCAAGCCTCCGACCCACGTTTATCCCGTTAGAGCCGCCTCCGAGATTTGAACTCGGGACCTACGCGTTACGAGTGCATTGTTCCCTCTTTGTCCAAGATTTTGAGCCGGAGGCG
>Ga0209542_10015384_pt1 | contig 12843 bp, 8 predicted proteins | sample RifCSPhighO2_01_FD_184028 | JGI IMG/M metagenome (GOLD analysis project Ga0209542, IMG submission 184028) | Soil microbial communities from Rifle, Colorado - Rifle CSP2_plank highO2_0.1 (SPAdes) (version 2) | ecosystem: Environmental > Terrestrial > Deep subsurface > Rock core/Sediment ...
TTCCCTGCAATCCTCCCACGCCGGATGATTTTATCAGTACAATATTTTTAACCGCTTGTTGGCCGGATTGTAAAACAAGCTCGAATGAACTAGAAGCATAACTTGAAGCAGTTGCTTTTACCAAATAAGTTCCAGGATTGAGAGAGGGAAAAGAGTAAGCACCGTTAGCATCAGTAACTGTTTTTTGAGCTGTTCCTTGTAAGGAAACTTCTGCATTAGCCAGACCGGCACTATCTTGATTAGTAACTTTTCCACTTAAGCTTCCTTTCGTGACTTGAACTCCGCAGTAAAGCTGGTTACATTTTGCCGTGCTCATGCCCAAGCTGTTATCATACACTACATTGGAAAGAGGAATTCCTCTATTATTTGCCTCTTTTTCACATTGGTAGCGATTTAAGTTAAAGCTGCAGAAAGTATCAACTTTACAACAGCCGGGAGAGCACCAGTTTGAAAATTGATCAGCAGGAACTTCGACTCCGCCCAGCTGAGTACAAACGCCGCGGCTATGAAGCTGACAATCGACACTGCAAGTTATTTCCTTACATTCACTAAATTCAGCACAACTCGAACCGGGTTTAAAATAAGTATTAAGATCACAATCGCCATGTTGACTGCAATCAGCTCCCGCCTCAGTATCTAAGATTCCTGGGACACAATAAAGGTCTTCGCTGGCCTTGGGATAGACATAACAGCCGCTGGTATCCGCAAGAACAAAAGTAGAGGCGTAAACTGTTAAAATTAACACTAAGACTACTAAAAATAAACCTCTTTTTTTCAACATCATACCCTAGCCTAATACAATAACTTTATCTTTATAAATGTTATCAGGAATGGAGACGATAAAAATGAGTTAAAATTGAAGCTTTCTAAGCATCTCCGGCACAAACATTGTCGGCCTGGCAAACCCCGTTAAATTTTCCGTCAAAATTTCCATCACAGCTCTGTCCAGCTGCGGTACAGCCGCAATGAAAGGAAATATCTTCTTCATGTACCGCTTCTTCATCTCGGGCTAAGATATTAAGATCAAATAATTTTTCTTTGCTTGCTGTACCAGTATAAGCTACCGGCTGCTGGCAGAAATCGGTGCAGCCAAAAGTTCCATGGCACCAGCCCGCTTCCTGCCCTTCGCCAACAAAAGCAAAAGCAGGTTGGTTGGCACATTTAGTGTTGATGTTAGAATTACAGCTATTTTCTCCGGGAGTACCGCAAATTAATTTGCCATCTTTAAGTTGATTCCTGAAATTACCATCGCAGATATTACCCCTCAATCCCTTGCAGAATTGTTGCTGCACTTCCAGCACATAACCTTCTTTTTTAGGTGATGCTTCCAAAGCAGTGTAGGTGGTTCCCGGAAATTTTTTGGAAGGAACTTGAGCATAACATCCCGGTTCAGGATTAATAAAACAGGGTTTTGAATAGTTCTCAGGAGCAATTTTCCAATCATTGGGATTGTCTGCAACGCCGATACAGCAGCTATGGGTCGCTTCAAAAGGATTTACTGGAGTACTGCTTTTGCCCACATAATCTCCTTGGCGGGTCTCAAAATTAAAGTTGGAGTAAGTATAATCCTGATAAGGAAAAGCCCAGGGATGTTCCGGATTTCTATTAGGTACGCATTCATTTACCACTACAGTTGCTGCTGCAGATTTAGATTTATCAAATAAAGCACAATAGTTTGCAGTAAAGGATAAATTGACCTTCCCAGTTTTAGTCAATTTGCTGAAATGATTGTACGATCCTTGAAGCAAAGTATTCCATTTCGTTTCAGTGATATCATTTTGGTAAGCAGCCAGAGTGCAATCTTTTGCTTTCAAGCCAGGAAAGCTGAAACAGCCCTTATTTCCATTTATTTGAATTCCTTGGGGAAGAGCATATCCTTTTCCTGCGCCAAAACTTTCAGTTTTTTCTTTATTGTCATAAAATAAGGTGATTAGCTGTGAATAGAGCGAGGGAGAAAGTGAAATTTCCGGAAAAGTAAGATTCACAAAGATCGGATCTTCCTGAGAAGTTACATACACATTTTTAGAAAAAATTTCAGAATAACTTTTTAATTTTCCATCACTACTTAAAATTTTGTAAGGCAAAAATAAAGATACGCCTAATTCCAAGGGCCTATCCACTAACACTCTAACTTCTTGCCAATCTGCCGCGGCATGCTCATCATTGGCATAAGCAGTAAGATGATAAGGATTTTTTTGTTCTATCACTTTATTGCGTACATAATTCTTTCCCACCGCATTGCCAAAATCAGGGCTGGCCACTACATATTTTACGTTATCTTCATCAGGATCTTGCGCCGAGAGATTAAAACTAATGTTTCCTAATTCAGGATCATCTTTGATCACTAAATAATCATAACCCGCAATCGGACATTCAAGACGATGAATATAATCAAGTGCTGGCGGCCTATTCTGACGTATAAATTGATAAGAGTACAATTCCGGAGTATTCAAAACGCTGGAAGATTTGAAAATAAATAAATCATCGCCGTTAGGTAAAGGCTGCCGGGACATTTCCACTCCTAAAGAAGCATATTGCTCAGAAAAAAGAGCTTGATGGCAGAGAAAATAATTCTTGAAAGGTAAACAGTTTCCGCCTTCTACCGAAGTTTCTTTACCATATTCAAAAGAAGAATTTTCTAATACCGTTTTATTGTAATTAAAATCCACATACTGCCAGTCCATGCGTAAAGGAAAACTTACTGCTGTATCTAATAAGGCTTTAAACTTCGTCGGGTAAAAAAAATCAAACTGTGATAAGTGGAAAAACTCTTCTGTACCAAGATGTAATTTCAGAGGATAATTCACTTTTACGTCAATTCCGCTGTCGTGTATCCCTAAATCAAGATTGATTTCCTGCGACTCCAGAACTGCGTTGCTGGAAATATTATTTTTGGTGAATTCTGAAACACACCATACAGTTCGATTCAAAAGATAGCGGCGTAAATCATTTTGGATGGTGCTGGTGCGTAACTCTAGAGAACCAAAACCCACTTGAGTATTAGGATAAGAGTACTGGCAGAACTGCTCGGGACTGGACTCATTATTGCAAGGATAGGCATTCTGAAATTCTAAATAAGGATCTTTAGTCAACCCGTAAAAAATTCGTTCATTACCTACTGTTATTCCAGAAATGCCTTCTTCAAAACTTCTTGTTCCGCCCGACTGATCGCTCCACAATCTGCCTTGCTTCCCGATAGTTATCAAGCCTTTTTCCAATTCATCCGTAAGGCAGTCTTCCACAAAAATTCGCAAAGCCTCTTTTTTGAATGATTTAGTTAACGTTTTTTCTTGAATATCTTGAAGTTGGCTTTTCTGAAGGCCTGCAGTGAGGCTGAAAACAAAAATGAAGGCAAAAAAAATCAGTAATCCAAGAATAATAAATACAGTGATCTGTCCGGATCGAGAGGGAGGAATAATACTAACTCTAGCTGTCCTCTTTTTGTACATACAGAAACATAAATATTTGAAACTTATAAATCTATTCAGGCTAAAAGAAGGTCAAATATTATCAAGCCAAGAGGCGAACGAGGAACAGAGAGACGTAAGCTAAAAAATCATTGTTTGGTTTTCTCAAAAACTACATCCAAGAAACCAACCGAGTGAGCGGCGCAGAAGATTTGAAAGAAAATATAATTAATTTCCGCCAATTCTCAATTTTCCTGTCAATTGCGGCCAGAAGAAGTCCAAGCCGGCATTGACTACAACTTTCTGCGTAGTGCCATTAGCCGCGCAATATACTTTTTCCATTCCACTAGCCTTTTCGAGAACTTCTAACTGCAATTCCGGCGGGACTTTGATGTTCTTGACATACTCGCAGATAGGTGTATCAAAGTTTTGGTATTCTGCTACCAGAGACTGTTTTACGCCGGGAAATATCTCTTCAACTGCACGTACTTTTTTGCCGCCGACATTAGCCAGGTAGATATTTCTAAAATTTTGCGCCTGGGCCACAAATGTTTTTTCCGCTAATGATCCTGAGCCAAATAAATTCTTAAACCATTTCATAATATTGCTTACTGTTCCCGGATTTAATTTCATCCCTTCCCCGGCATAAATTAAGGCATTAAGATCTTTAGAGTAGTATAAATTAGCATTGGAAGGAAATTCTAAGCCTTTCAAATTACATTCTATAAAATCGCTGCCTGAGCCTTGGCAAATTTGGCTTAACTTTTCCTGTGGTATATTCAACGATAACAAGAATGAATTTGCATCTGCAATACCTTTGTTTAAGGTAGTAGCAAAAGCCACTTTGAATTGGCCGCCATCTTTATACTGAAGTATACAGACATTGTTAATACAAGTATTTTGCGTATCAGGAACTAAGCCTTTATCCAAATTCGGATAACAGGTGTTTAATACTTTAGGAGTCTGAGGCTTGCCCAAATTAGTCGGTAAAGAAGCTGGTTTTTTTTCTGTTACTGTAACTGTACCACCTAAGTAATTTTGATTATTTCCTAAATCCAATAAAGCTTCTTGGTAAGGTGAACAATATAACACATATTCACTATTCTCAGCTACCTGTAATAATTTTGTAGCTAAAAATTTAGTTCTGCTGGTCCAGTTTCCTTGACTGCAGTAATTGTCAAAAATATATTCATCATTATTGATACAAATCGGAGCTTGTCCTTTATAGAAACTTGTAGCAGTATTTTCTGTTTTTCCTGAACCTAAGACAAAACACTGGCCCTCTTGTGGGCAGAATCCCCATTGCTTATTATTCCAATCAAATTTCAGGGCAGAGGCCTTCCATGATCCATCTACACAGCGATAATCTCTGCCATCAGCAACATGTTCTGTCGTGGTAGTCAAAGAACTCATTGGTTCAGCACAAGCATAGCCGTTCCAGCAATAGCCGTCAGGACAGCAGGCTGCACCGGAACGTGCATCAGGATCAGCCAATTCAGCATGAGATTGATAAGAATACTCAGCTGGACCTAATTCATCCACTACTTGCAATGATGGTTTCTCAACTTGACAAGGACCAGTAAACTCAACTACCACATAAGAAGCTTCAGCAGTGTTAAACTTTGGTAAATCTGCTTCTTTACTGTTGCCATCTTTATCTACGACTAGGACTTTGGCTTGACAATTTTGCGCCTGACTTAAGAAGAGGTCAACCTTTTTTCCCACCGCTAGACGTTCAGAGCGAAGTATTTCTTTGTCCGCCAGGGTAACTTTTCCTGTTTCGGTCAGATATTTTGGACTGTTAAGGCTAGCAACTTTATTTCCGGTAGCATCAAACAATTCCCAATGGGGAATTTCTTTTGCCGCTGTAGCAAACTCAGGATTAGAAATGAAATTTCTAGTTGGTAAAACAATAGCCGTATGATTTCGCTTTTCCGGAGAGATAGGAACTTTCAGAAGCTTAAGCTTCAATTGGGATTGCTCATAATAAGCAGAAATATTCACGCCTGGCTCAGGCGCAGGTAATGGTTCATAACCGACATGAGTGATTTTTTCATTACTCCAGGAATCTATAGTGGTAAATTTCTGTTTTGCTGCTTCCTGTTGTACACTGAAAGCGCAGAACATGCCATCGATAGCTGAGCAATATTGCTTATTGGAAAAATAACTGCTGATCAGCGGATCATTGGCAATGAAACCGGCAGCATTACAACCATAAAAGCCTGAGTTCAATTTAACATTGTCTCCGCCGTTATGAAAAATCACTTGCTGTGCAACTTTCCTTGCTTTTAGATTCCCATAATCAGCAAATTGTTGGTCTTTCTGCGTGATCAGTTTCTCATTTTCCGGCAATGATCCGGTCACAAAATACAATTCGTACAGATCAGGATGTAAATTAGTTATCTTGTAAGGCGGATTTCCTGGCAGGGATAACAAGCATTCATCGCTGCTGCAGGAATCAGTTACGGGAGTAGTTACTGTCTTAGGATCTGAAGATGCCTTTTTAGGAGGGAAATACGTTTTATTCTCTAATTGCATTATGATAGCAATAGGACGTCCCCATAAATGTTCCACTTCTTTTTCATTGAGATATATGGAAGGTTCTTTTATGATTAAGTCTTTACTATCTGGATCAGCTAAAGAAGGTTTTGCTTCTCCATACGTTTCACCAGTAATAGTATCATAAAAGAATACATCAACTAAATCATTATTTAAGCCTATATCTTTAAACCAAAGTGAAGTTTGTCCTTTTACAGCCTTAGCAGGAAGGAAGGTTTTTTCCGTTAGATTGAAAACATATAGTTTTTTGAAAGTCTGTCCCGGTTGTAAGACCGAAGGTTCAGCAGGAAAAAGATGATCATAATTTTCGCCGCTCACGCGCAGAGTAAAACCATGCAATTTTTCCAAAGTAATAGGATCGTAACTGACATCATTATTTGAACTGGTAGAAGTAACCAGAAATTCTACATTCATGATGGTTTCGCCGGAAGCGATGGGCTGTGAATTCCAACAGCCATAATTTTTGGCTCCACTAGTTGAGACGGCATCTTTAGGTGTATATGATGCACTCTTCCCGGCATAATATTCATGAGGAGTATTACCACAGCAATTTGCAGAAGCGGCATCTACTTGCTGATCGCTGCCCAGCCACGCAGTTTTACCATACAACGCCGTACACAGATTCTCTCCGTCTACTTCCTTATCTGGATTACCAAAATCAATATCATTAAGCCAGGAAGACTGGTCAACTGCATCTCCTTGACCAGAACATAAAGGATTTTCTCCATCTTTGCTTAAGTAAATATTACGAACTTTCATCGTATTCGGAGCAGCCCCTTTGCTTGGCCCGAGAGCAAATGTTTTTACTGCCTTGTAATCTCCTATAGGAACTCGCACATGCATGTAGCCGTCTTTATCAAATAAAGGACCATTCACCACATATCCTAATACCTCACCATCAAAATAGACAATCTCTTGGCCTTTTTCATCTTTAGGACCATTAATCTTGAGATTTATGCCAACGGGCAGTTTTGGTTTCTCATCAACAAATTTGACCATGAAATTAAAATAACTATAGTTGGAAAAATCTAAGTAATTGTAATCAGGATAAAACTTCTTATACCAGCTGGATTGAAAGGCTAAAGCTTTGCCTTCTCGTTCCTTATCTATAACTACTTCATCTCCTTCTACCTCTTGATTTGGGTCATTTACCAAAGGAAGAGAAAATAATCCTTCGCCTTCATAACGGCCTTTAATACCAAAATTACGCCTATTATCTTGCTTGTCTGCACATTCAGCTAAACTCCAGCGGTTTCCTTCATCATAACAATAAAAGCGATGGGCTTTTTTAAGATCGGCTTCATAATCTTCAGTAGCTCCTCCCGGATCAGGAACAGTTGCCGGAGCTCCTTCTTTACACATAAACCAATCATCATTATTAGAAACAACATCAATCGGTTTCTCTCCTGGTTTTAGTAAGGAGATGATCTGAAACTTTGTTTGCGCGCTGATTGCATTCAACCAGCACCAGTTCTCACCGCAGCGGGAATCACCTTTTTCTTTTCGATCTAAAAGGTCTCCGATCCAATTTACTTTATTTTTATCCGCTTCGCTGCCCACCATATTTTTGTTGACACAAATAAAATTTCCCTCTTCATTGGATACAGTTTGACTTAAATCGTCTACTCCATTAAATCCGCAGCAGTAACCGCCTGTTTCAGTATCCACCCAAGAGAAATCTTCATCGTAAATGTTAAATCCTGATTTAGTTTCAGCTGCTTTTGAAAGATCACAATCATCTCCTTCCTTACAATCGTTGGTAGAAGAACATTGCTGCTCCGGATCTTTTTTACATGTACCGATTGCTTTGCTATTAGGTATGGGCTGTTGGGTGCAAGAAGCTTGGTTTAGATGACAATTATCGCTGGTTTCTCCCGCCAGTTCATTCTTATTTTCCCGAGTAGGAGCATTAGGACCGCCGCAATCATTGTTGACATTATCTCCGCAAACTTCTGGAGCATCGGGATTGGTGCATATGGCACATTGAGAATAAGCAACCGGATTTTTGTTACATTCAGTTCTGGCTGCAGCCTGGATCTGTTCCAGTGTTTCGCCGACATGCTTAGTTATATCTATTCTTGGGCAGGCCACTCCTGACGGATCGCTGCCAGAATCATCGTTACAATCATGACCGCTAAGTTGAGTGTAACCGTCTCCATCTAGATCTGCATCGGTTACTACCCATTGATATGCTGGAATTTCTCCTTCATTTGCGACGCACTTTAAAATATTACCATGCCCTTGTATAATCTTATCTTCATTGTTTTGATTACATGGATACCAAAAATTATCGGCAGCGCAGGCATAAGAACCAAACTCCATTTTTACAGGCTGTTTCAGACAGGTAATTGCATCATTATCGCCGCAGGGTTGATTATACTCAAGAGAATTCTCTGGTATATTAACTCGGCAACTCCCATCTCCATTATCACTATCTTTTTCCGTACATTGCCAACCAGTTATTGCTTTGTAATTAAAATCTTGGAGACTTAGAAGTATATGTGGATTTTTTGCATCAAAAATTTCTCCCGCAGAGACAAAGGCCACGGCTGCATCATCTGTATCTGTTCCAAAATTACCGCTATCAAAATTGTTTACACCTAAAGCACAGCCCTGCTGACCGCCAGCTCTCAGAGGATTAATCCCTTGGGCATCATATTCTTGGAGACTTGGACCACAATCCGTCGGTGCAAAATTATCGCCAAATGCCAGCACCTGATCCCTGGTCATCAGATTAAAAGGAGCATCACAACCTTCATCATAACCTAATAAAAGATCAACTGCATCCAACAATTTTTCATCTTTTGGAGAATCATCTTTGGAACTCCCAGGTTCATCGCCTTTTACCAAAATAGAAAAACTCAACAAAACTATGACTACTACTACTATTAAAAAACCTCTTTTTTTACCTATCATACTCTCAACTAGATCAATAACTTAATCTATATAAATCTTATGAGAAAGACAGAAAAAGAAATAAGTGAAAAATTTAGTACTCAGGCATATACTGATCGCACTTGCCATCTTGCAGTTCTTTGCATGAAGAATTCTGGCTGCATTCAAGATATTCTACAGCACCGCTTAAGTGTGTCTCACACTCATACAACAATTTTTGGCGGAAATCTGGATCTTTAGAATCAGGATCACTCACATATAAACCGCAATCCCACTGTTTTTGGAGGACGGTTTCACAATTAGCAGAAGTGCTCTTTTCTGAACCTTCTTTTCCGTCCACATTGTAAGTGTTGTAAGTACAAGCGGCAATTAACATTGTTAAAGGTAGTATTTTTTTCATTTTCATTTCCTCCATTTAATCCAATTCCGGTACTAAAGTATAACAATGTTCCAGCTCTTGGAGATCACATTGCGCAGTTCTGCAGCAATCTATCAAAGCCCGCCCTTCGGAAGTGTTTCCAAAATCAAACTCTTGGCAGATGCTAAGCAACTCATCAACATAGTGAGGGCCTTTAGAAGGGTAGCAAGGAGCGGTGGTAGCTGCCCAAGTTTTACACGAATAATCGTTGTTGTCTGGGGAACTTCCGTTATTGATGTAATAATTATTATGAATTTCGTCTTTTGGACCGCAATTCAATAAGGTGGTTAGACCTAAAATAGCCATTTTTGTTGGTAATTTGGTAAGTAATGTCATAGTATCCTCCTGTTTTTAACTAATTTACTACTTTAAAATGACGATTATTTATAAAACTTGCCTTGTAAAAGAGCTGATACTCCAACTTTCATTATAACCCTAGAATCCTGCCTAAAGCCTGCAGATCCTTAGCGGAACGCATCTCTTCCTTAGCAGCAGCAAAACTAACTAGTGCTATCGGCACTTTATACTTCTTACAGAGCTTAATATTAAACATCATCCGAGCTAGTAATTTCCCTTTATGAGGAGAATTCAATATTTCTGAAAAAGAAAATCCAATAGTCTTGCCTTTTTCGGCGGCAATAGTACAAAGAATCTGATCTAATCCTCCACGCACAAAATGCAGGCTGTCTTTTGGATGAAGATCTTCCAGGTCATATATCATATCTACGCCATTTTTCTCTAGCGCAAAGCGTAACATCTCTTCTGAATCTGCCTTAAATACTGTCTTCAGTTTTTTATTGCGAGCGAGGTCAATTTCTTTTAGCAGTTCTTTCTGGGTCTTTCCCTTTAAGACCACAAAATCAGTATCTAAAAAGTGCACTTTAGTAAAACCCAGCTCTGCCGCCAGCTGGTCAATTTCTGCACTTTTTTTCATAAAAACATAATCATCCATATCCTGTAAAATAACCATCAAATTTATAAAATATACTTCAAAATCAAATCCTACACTAAACTGTGCCTTACTTAGAGACGCAGAGAGGTAAAAGAATGTACATCGAAATATTTAACGAACGAGAACAACATACTCAAAAAATTGAATTTACGGGAAAATCAGTCAAAGATCTTCTTACTCATTTAAAACTCAATCCAGAAGCCTTCTTAGTAGTCCGAAATAATGAAGTTATCACTGAAGAAGAAATTCTTCAGGATCAAGATAAAATAGAACTTCTCAGCGTCATTTCTGGAGGATAAGATGCAATGCCACAAATGCCAGAATAACGCTGTAATTACCCTTCAGCACGGAGGTTTATGTAAAAATCATTTCATCGACTACTTTGAAGAAAAAGTATTCAAAACCATCAATAAATACCAACTCATCGGCAGAGATGAGAAATTATGTGTAGCTGTTTCCGGAGGAAAGGATTCCCTTACCGTTCTTTATCTCACTAAAAAATATTTGGAAAAAAATAATATTCCTATACAGGACAATCTTGTTGCTCTCGCTGTTGACGAAGGAATAAATGATTATCGTGAACATACCTTAGTCGATCTGAAAAAATTCTGCACCGAGCAGGCAGTTCCCTTAACTATTGTTTCCTTCGAACAGGAACTAGGAAAAACTCTGGATCAGGCTTACCCTATTATCAATAAAGACACTGACAAAAAACCATGCAATGTCTGTGGAGTCTGGCGCCGCTACTTGCTCAACAAGCATGCCAAAAAACTGGGAGCAGATAAAGTCATTACCGGCCATAACCTCGACGATGAAGCGCAGGCCATTGTCATGAATATTTTCAAAGCTAACACCAAGCTGGCAGCGAGATTAGGACCTATTTCAGGAGTGGAAGAACATGATCTTTTCATTCAGCGCGTAAAGCCATTATATTTCTGCGCGGAAAAAGAAGTCCGCCTTTACGCCTTACTGAAAAATTTCCAAATTGAATTTACCGAATGTCCTTACTCAAAAGAAGGATACCGGCATCACATCCAGGAAATGCTCAATGACTTTGAACATAAATACAAAGGCACGAAGCAAGGCATTGTCAATTCATTTTTAGCGGTGCTTCCCTTGCTGCAGAATCAAGATAAAGAAGCTTCAGAAAGCAAAATCCAGCAATGCCGCAAATGCCAGGAAGCTTCTAACAAAGAAGTCTGCAACGCTTGCGTGATGAAGGAGACTATTCAAAATGCATAGCTCTGGAAGTAGTTCTCGGTACTCACGGCAAATCTTGCTAGATCAAATCGGCACAGAAGGGCAAGCCTTACTGCAGAACAAGAAAGTCGCTATTATCGGTATCGGCGCCCTAGGAACAGTCGCTGCGGAGTTATTATCTAGAGCAGGAGTTGGCAATCTCATCCTTATCGATCGAGATGTAGTAGAACCATCAAATCTGCAAAGGCAGACTCTCTTCGACCAGAAAGATCTAGGAAAAAATAAAGTTACTGCCGCAGAACAAAGAATTAATCAGATCAATTCTGAAATAAAAGTTGAAACTCATGCTATTCACGTAAATGCACAAAACATAAATCTTCTTCATAGTGCAGATCTCGTCCTCGATTGCACTGATAATTTACAGACTAGATTTCTGATCAATGATTACTGTAAAAAAGAACAGAAACTTTGGATCTATGCTGCCGCAATAGCAACTTCCGGATATGTCATGCCTATTTTTCCAAATGGAACTTGTCTGCAATGCTTCCTATCTGAAAGCAATTTGGAAACTTGCGATACCGTTGGCGTGCTGAACACCATAACTGTTTCTATTGCTTCCTTACAAGCTACTTTAGCATTAAAATTATTGTTAGGAAAAGAAGTTGAATCAAACTGCCCTACTTGTGCAGGTAATTTTACTTACTTGGAAAAGAAAGAAACTTCAAAATATATCCGTTTCTGTTCTACTGGAAAATATCAAGTCTTAGGAAATAAAGAATTAGATCTTGCGGAAATACAAAAACGCTGGGAAAAAATAGGAAAAGTAATCCAAGATGACGCTTCATTACAATTCCAGAATATCACTCTGTTCAAAGACGGAAGAGCTTTGATTAATGCTAATTCAACCGAAGAAGCAGAAGCGCTTTATTCGAAGTTAGTGGGGAATTGATTAAGAATAATCATCAAACCAAACCCCTAAACCACTCCAACTGTTCCTTAATCTGTTTCTTAGAATACGCAACCAATGGCTTCATCACTGTTAAATCTCCATCGTATTTTCCTTTATCAGCAAGTATCTGTCCGGTCACGAGAATGGAAATCTTCTCAGATTTCGCCAAACTATCTATCTCAGCTGCATTCTTTACTAATCGCAACCTCAATTCCACCGGACTAAAGGCCTGCATCAAAGAAATGTCTTTCTCTGCAAAAGCAACCGGAAAGACGCTGCAGCCTCGCTTCATGAACAATAATCCTGCTAACAAGCTTGACTCATTTTCCACTAACAATAACACTTTTCCCTCAACACCAGTTGGCAATCCTCCCCCACAAATAATTGTCTCCGTAAACAAATAGGCACCTTCTTGGTTGATTTCAATTATTAAGGTTATCTCCGGCGCAGCGGAAGAAAATCG
>Ga0209542_10015386_pt1 | contig 12843 bp, 17 predicted proteins | sample RifCSPhighO2_01_FD_184028 | JGI IMG/M metagenome (GOLD analysis project Ga0209542, IMG submission 184028) | Soil microbial communities from Rifle, Colorado - Rifle CSP2_plank highO2_0.1 (SPAdes) (version 2) | ecosystem: Environmental > Terrestrial > Deep subsurface > Rock core/Sediment ...
CCGCCGGCTGGCGGGGAACAGAGTAAAGTATATCGCACTATCATGGCATAACGCCGATATGCTTGTCAAGCGGACTTGAAGAATATCATGACGAGCGGCGCAAACGTCAGCGCGACGAACTGCAAAATCATTGAAACCAGAACAGAGATAAGCAACAGTTTATTTGAGAAGAACGATTGGTTTTTTCTCACCAGAAAAACGACTGCAAGCTGGAAAATCACGAGAAACGTAAATGCCAGATTCTGGGAATGCGATTCTGACGTGTTAAGGAGCGATACGATAAATAATAAGAGCGTAAGCGAAGCGATGACAGTACCGACCGGCAAAATAAACCCGAGAGACTCCCGATTGATCAGGCGGCGGACGTCAACAGAATTGCGTCTCTGCATGACCGACGGCGTTCCCGGATCAAACGCAAGACTCAATGCCGGCAATCCGTCGGTGACGAGATTAATCCAGAGGATATGGACCGGAAGCAGGGGTACCGGGATAGGGCTCGGCAAAAATAGTGAAACGATGAGCGCGCCGAATATGATCAATACTTCTCCGAGGTTGCAGGAAAGCAGATAGGTAATGCTTTTAACGATATTATCGTAAATAATTCGTCCTTCACGGATAGCATGGACAATCGTCGCATAATTATCGTCGGTTATAACCATGTCGGAAACCTCTTTTGCCACGTCTGTCCCGGTTATGCCCATAGCGACCCCGATATCCGCCTGCTTGAGGGCGAGCGCATCGTTTATGCCGTCGCCGGTCACGGTCACCACGTGTTTTTTATACTGTAAGAGTTTGACGATCCTGAATTTATCTTCAGGGGTTGCACGGGCGATGATGCGCAGGGAACCGAGGCGTTCGAGCAGCTGTTTGTCTGATAAAGTCGCCAGCTGCTGGCCGGTCATCACGACGTCATCGTCATCGAAGAGGCCTATCTGACGGCCGATGCTTTCTGCCGTCAACGGATTGTCCCCCGTTACCATAATAGTTTCTATGCCGGCCGATCGGGCGGTGCGTATGACATTCCTCGTTTCAGGCCGGGCGGGATCGTGGATGGCGACAAATCCCAGAAATGTCATCGAATGTTCGGCGTCATCCCGGTGATTCGATTGGTCAATCCGTTCCCGTTTTGCCAGGGCGAGCATGCGATATCCTTGCGCCGCCGTGCGCTGGAATTGCTCTGTCGTCTCTTTCCTGATCCGTTCCGTCATGACCACCCGTTTTCCTTTCAGTTGGATATGTGAAGAGCGTTCAAGAATGGACTCGGGAGCTCCTTTTGCATACATATTTTTCTCGCCATCCTCTTCCCACAAGGTACTCATAAGTTTTCGTTTTTGGTCAAACTGAAACGTATCGAGCAGTCTCCCTTTTTCATTGACGCTTTTAATGCTGAAGCCCGCATCCTTTGCTAAAAGAAGAAGGCTGCCTTCAGTTTGATCGCCCAGAATATCATATCCGCCTGTCTTCTTATTTTTTATCAGTGAAGCTTCATTGCATAAGATGCCGGTCTTTATAAACTCCTTAATGTCGTGGTTATGAACTGGTGAAACGATCTTTTCGGCAGGATATAAAGAACCGGCAACCCACGCCTGCTGAACACGCATTTTATTTTCGGTCAGCGTACCGGTTTTATCCGTAACAATTATCGTGGTATTACCCAGCGCTTCAATGGCGCTTAGCTTACGAAGGATAGCCTTCTGCCGTGCCATCCGTTGCAAGCCAACCGCGAGAGTAATCGTAATGACCGCCGGAAGCCCTTCGGGAACCGCTGCGACAGCCAGGCTGATCGACGTAAGGAGCATTCTGATCAGTGATTCCCCCTGCGCTATGCCGAGAAGAAAAATGAGAACGGTAATCGCCAAAGCGAGCAGCGTAAGCTGCGTTCCTAAAACGGCAATCTTTTTCATCAGAGGTGTCTGTTCATGGGGAATATTGGCGAGCGATGCGGCCAGTTTTCCGAATTTAGTTTGTACGCCGGTTGCCGTTATTTTCATCATTCCGCTGCCCGCCGCGACGATTGTCCCCATAAAAACAGAGCGTCCGTCATTATTGCGGTAATCCTTTTCCACGGGAAGGGACTCTCCGGTCAGCGAGGCTTCGTTTATTTCCAGCCGGCTCGAAAATAGCAGTTCGCCGTCAGCCGGCACTTTATCGCCTTCAGCGAGCTTTACGATATCGCCGGGGACCAATTCGGTACTCTTGACGAGCTGTTCCTTGCCGTTCCTGATAGCGCGGACCTTCGAAATCGCAAACTGTCTCAAAGCATTGATCGCGTTTTCCGCTTTATATTCCTGTATAAAGCCGAAGATCGCGTTAACCACTACGATAAAAAATATGAAACCGGCATCGATCTTCTCGCCGATGACGAAAGAAAATATCCCGGCGCCCACGAGGAGAAGGACAAGAATATTAGTCACTTGCCTGAAGAACATAGCGATAGCCGGCGTGTGCCGCTGGTCACCGACCGTATTGGCGCCATACTGTGATAGTCTGCGCGCGGCCTCATCATCGGTCAGGCCATTTGGCGTTGTAGGCATACGAATCATTGTATACCACTCTGCTTTGATTTTGCAATAAATATTGTATACCGGCGAAGGGGTATACACGAGAAATCGATCGAACGGAATAACCTATTCACCGAGTAACAGACTAACATTCTGTTTAAATGGTATTCCGTCCGTCGGAGGACCGGTTATTCAGTTATTCGTTTCCCTAAGTTTTGCTTTACAGCTATGATACAATACGTTCATGGATAGCAAAGTAGTTATCGGGCTTCTCGTCATCATCGCGCTTCTGTTCGGCGGCGTATTTCTTGTGCGAAATAACCCGCAACTGATTACGCGGTTTACCGGTCAAGATTCCGACGCGATTTCCCCGACACCCGAAAGCACGGATTCTGCCGAACTGGCAGCTGATAATGCAACGCTTGCTGAAGTCGATGGCGGTGAAACTCAAGGCATCAGCGACGATGGCAGCATGCCGGCAACCGGTTCCTACGGAAGCCTGGCAAATTGTACGCCGGAGCTTATTGAAGCCGATTGTTCGTCCGCTGCACGTGAGTCGGTCTGCGGTTACGAAACGGTAATCGACTCGAGAGGAAACGAAACAAACCGTGAACTCGACTATATCAGCGCATGTCATTTATGCAAACTCCATGCGAACGGACGATTGCGCATGGGAGATGAGATGGTAGTCCTTCTTGGCTACCGGAACGGCACGTGCAGCCAATAAGAACATTTACCCGGCAACATCGTTATTCAAAAAGATGACGTTACGTTTTACTTTCCGATCGTTGCCTCAAAACTTCTTTCAATCGTCCTGACGATCTTACTCAATTTGTTTTTGAAGAGATAATTTTTTGGAACAACATACTCCATGTAGATTTCCTCGTTGTAGTCGCTATGCATATATGTTATATTGTCTTATATGGCACTTACCAAAGACGATTTAAAACAAATTAGAGAAGTACTGCAACCTTCTTTTGATCTTTTGGAGAAAAAGCTGGAGAAAAAGCTGGAGAAAAAACTAGGGAAAAAGATAGACGACGTCGAACGTCGGATCACCGATGCTATAGGAAGTATCCCTGATGTTATGTACCGAGAATTTCCGATGCGTGAAGATATCATTACAGGACTCAATGCGTTTAAAAAGGCAATCGAAAGACCCGTAAGTAGTCTTTAACCTCATAAACACAATTTTGGACTATTAAGATAGAGTAACGTTACCCATCCTCAAGAAGTTTTCTGATCAACACACTGAATCGAATCCACGGATTGGATGGATACTTCACCGTTACGTAAACCGGCGATGATGTAGCAACGAGTTCTCCATCTCTCAAAAGCCCTAGTACGAATGCAGCAACCCCTTCCGTATCAGGAGCGGCAAACGGCAGCGGGATGGTCGTCTCCTGACCCGGCATAAGTGGCGGAAGTGAGGCCGTATAGCGCGGATATGATGAACCGGCAACTACCAGTTGCCAGCCGTTATCCGTTTCCCAGAGTACCTGTCCGGTATTTCGTACGACGATGGGAAGATGATAGCGCCCGTTCGTCAGAAGAACCGGCGGAATGGTATCAGTTGCAAGGGTCGCATTGTCAATTTGCATAGGGGTGCCGCGCACTTTTTGTATGCCAAGAATACGTTCATAAACCGGATAATATTCGTCAGTCCCCAGCTTTTTCCATGAAAAATGGTCGAACGGCGGCGACTGGTAATTCAGGATAAACGGCGCGACCATCACGATGCGCGGATCATCCCATACCGAAGAAAACGCGGTTTCGTACTTTTCCGTTACTTCTTCCGCGGATTGATACCGCGGATTATATGCCACCCCCTCGGCGTGCGCCCATCCTGTTTCCGTGATAAAAACCGGAATATCTTTCCGCATGCCCCGGGATTCCAATACGGCGAGCTCCCATTCGTAACCGCGGATGCTTTGCCGGCCTTGCGCTTGGATCGAACCGGAGAAATGAGGATTAGGATATGAATGCGACGTCCATCCGTCAAAACGGGAAAACAACTCCTTGTCAGCTTCATACATCCGCTGAAAATAACGGTCCAGCGACATTGTATCAAGGGTATTATTCGCCGCCTGATCAAATCCGGCGGGGAGGATAAAAAAATCATCCGAATGTTCCTTCAGTTCCGTGATAAACGAGTGCGCGACTGCCGCATATTCTTCCGGGTTGAGGTCATTCCCCCATTCTTTTGCGTGATTCGGTTCATTGAAAAGGATGACGTACCGGTTTTGTATAACCCAATTCAGGCCGTCCAGAAAATCCGCCCATTCCTTCGCATCATCCGTCGAAGGTTTTTCCCAATGATCGCCTGCCGGTCGCGTCGCCAGCCGGATCATCGGGATAAGCCGTAATTCACGCATGCGGTCAAACGTCCGCTGCCATTTATCCGGGTCCCGGTCATCTTCCGTTATGACCATGGCGATATATCCCCACGCGCCGCCGTTTCCGTTCACGAGGTTCGCTGCGTCTACAAGGTCGTGCTCGTCGACGATATGGATGCCGAAACGGTTATTCGGTGTCTCCAAAGGATTGACGATTGCCCCTGCATGAGCCGGAATAAGGAGAACTATGATAATGAGGCCAATGACCGTTCGTAAAAGCATTACTTAAGTATACCAGCAGATAGAAATTCGAAGTTAGAAATTTGAATATTGATCTTTTTAACTAAATTGATATAGTTAATTGTGGGTGGGTCATAAATACTACCCATGAACCTGTCATTCTGTCCGCCGGCTGGCGGATCAGAATCTAGATGCTGAAATGGATTCGTCAAGCTCACCATCCTGAGTTTAGCGAAGGACAAGTTCAGCATGACGAATGATGACCCAGTCATAGTTAATTGTATGATTTCTTCATTTCGTGATTTGGAAGTATATAACGAAGCAATAGACCTATCTATTCAGATAGAAACGGATATAAAAAAATACCCAAAGCATGAGCAATTTCTATTGGTTGATCAATCAAGACGGGCATGCCGCGGTATTGCTCCGCTTATCGCCGAAGGGTATGCAAAACGATCATCATTAAAAACGTTTCAAAAGTTCATGAGAGATGCGATGGGTGAAGCAAATGAAATGATTTGTCATCTGGAAGTCGCATGCCGACTTGGATATACTATGCATAGCAGAACTGAAAATTTAATACAGAGGTACGATATTCTCGGACGCAAAATCCATAAACTTCATGATAACTGGAATAATTCAAAATAATGTACTTTCCATTTTCAAACATCGAACTTCATATTCGATGTTCTAATTTCCAACCTCCAATCTCTATCTCTTAAAATGCGCGAATCTGAACGCCGAAGGGCATAGTTTGTTTAAAAAACACGCATCGCACTTCGGCTTCTTCGCTTCACAAATTGCGCGGCCGTGGTCAATTAAGAGGTACGTTAGCCTAAACCACTCACTCTTGGGAAATGCCTTCATTAAATCCTGTTCAATCTTCACCGGATCTTTCTTATCGGAAAAACCTAACCGTTGCGATAACCGTATGACGTGCGTATCTACGGCTATTCCTTCGACCACCCCGTACGCGTTTCCCAATACGACATTTGCCGTTTTGCGCGCGACGCCGGGAAGCGTCAACATTTCATCCATCGTCTTTGGTATCTTACCGTTAAATTTATCTTGTATGAGTTTCGCCGCGGCAATGATATTTTTCGCTTTATTCCTGAAAAATCCGCTTGAGCGAATATCCTCTTCAAATTCGCCTAAATCCGACTCGGCATAATCTCCGATCGTTTTGTATTTTTTGAATAGTTTTTCAGTAATCTTATTGATTTGCTTATCAGTGCTCTGGGCTGATAAAGTAACCGCCACGAGAAGCTCCCAATTGTTGGAATAGTTGAGGACAATTTTTGCATGGGGGTAATGCTGCTTGAGAAGATTCAATATTTGAGTATAATATTCATTATTTGTGGCAGATTTGTCTATTGACATATAAGAGAAATTTTAACACATTGTTCAGTATGGAAAAGGAATCAACGATCGCGCGTGCAGCATTTCAAGCGGCCCGGTATAACTTTCACGTCGGTCCGGTAGAAATTGCGCGCTATGGCAAAGAAATCATAACAGTTCTCGGCGCGAATTGTCAGGCGTTGGCCAGTGATGTGTTGGGTCTCCCACCTGATTATCGGTCAGCTGAAATATATCTGAATTTTCTTAATTTATTTGAAATCGTTCCTCATTTGCCTCATTTGGAGACCTGTCAACCGCGCGATGTGATATTATTAGGCCCTGGCGGGATACAGGATTATCGAAAGCTCCATATCGCACTGGTCGCTGATCGGGATCCTGAAAGCGGATTGATTCTTGTCGAGCATATAAACGTTGTTGATGGCTGCTACGCGATATCGCCGGTTGATAAGGTATTAACCAATAAACTGCATTCAGTGATCTACGGCGTTCGTCGGCTCAAATCATTTGATCACATTTAATGGCTGCTTATGATTGTTACTCCGATAAAAACCCACAAAATTACTGACAAAGACAAGTCGGTTACGAAAATTCTTGACCGGTACCTGAAGGATTTTCCCGACAGATCGGTACTGGGCATTGCCGCTAAAATCGTGAGTATTTGTGAAGGACGATTTGTTCCGGTTGGCTCCGTAGAAAAAGATGCATTGGTGGAACAGGAAGCTGAACGGTATATCCCCCGTTCTTACAATAAATGGGGATTTTGTTTTTCAATAACCCGCCGGACGCTTATCGCATCGGCCGGTGTCGATGAATCAAATGCATTCGGCAATTATGTCCTGTGGCCGGAAGATCCCCAGAAATCAGCTAATCAAATACGTGAATATTTAGTCAAACGCTTTAAGATTAAATATGCAGGAGTGGTAATAGTTGATGGCCATACGCAGCCGTTTCGCTGGGGAGTGATGGGAATAAGCATCGCGCACAGCGGTTTTTCCGCGGTTAAGTGGAATGCAGGAAAACCTGATGTGTTCGGCCGTGAAATCCAAGTATCTAATCAAAGTATCGTTGAAGGTCTTGCGGCTACGGCTTCGCTGGTGATGGGAGAAGCAGGTGAGCAGACTCCCCTTTCCCGTATTTCCGATGTGCCGTTTGTGGATTTCCAGGACCGTAATCCGACAAAAGAAGAATTAGATTCTACTTCAATTACTCCCGAAGAAGACCTGTACTGGCCCGTCATGATGAACGCCCCGTGGAAGAAGGGGAAGAAAAACTGAAAGACCGCGCTCATACTCCACGGCCTAGTTGTACTCGACGCCCACATCGGTGACAATCAACCAAATAGGAAGGAAGTTAATTTTGGTGAGATTTTCATCCGGAAACTCAAGTGGTTAACCGCTGCAAGTGTGCATGGCGAATTGTACGACCACCGTGTGCAAGCGTTGGATTTTATTGTTATTGGATCTATGTTTACCGTTTTCCTCATCTTCGGCACTTACGTATTTATGAAGAATGAAAGAAATCGATAAGTGTTATAATACATTCAAAATTTTATGGAACCTAAACCATTACCTCGACGTACATTCATTAAGGGAACAGCAGCACTATTTGCATCTGCTGCTTTAGACGCACCACACGTAATTGCTAGAGGGATAAGATATCTTGGTCAAGCCACCCCTCTTGAAGTTCAAGCAGGTGAAAATCAGATTTATTTCAATACTTTTACGATTAATGAACAAAATAACCCGCTAGATACATATGGAAATCCTGTCTTTGTAAATGGTGAAACGGTAGGACTTTTTAACAGTGTTCCAAAAGCTGAAGATGGCCCTAATGCAAAAGCTCGCCGATACTTTACTATTATCGGTGAAGGGAATCCAAATCGAGTACCTGAAAGTTGGTTTGACGAGAATGGCAATTTTGATTACAACATGTATTATGCCCAAGTTCTCCAAAACTTTGAATTTGCTTCACAGATGCTTGAACCATATGATTTAGCTCCTGTGAATGTTTATTTAAAAAATACCGGTGATTTTATACAAGGTGAAGCTATTGTTGAAGGTGGCCCACCGGAATCACTTGATGATTGTGTGCCTGCTGAAAAGGCATCAATAGTTTTAACTAACCGCCAAGTAAGAGATGACCTTCATATAAATCGAGCTAATATTGTAGATTGGTTTCTTCATGAAACCATAGGCCACATGCCATTTTTAAGAAATAAGGTAGCGCCAGTGGGTGAAGAAGCATTAGCCGAGGCGCTAGATTTGACAATACTGGAAGATGTATTACAAAAGACTGGCATTCTTGGTGAACAGTTGCACAACTATGTTCTTGCGCAGTGGGTTGATCGAGCAGTTGGATTTGAAGACCGAATGAATGAGAAAAGACCAATTGATTTTAAAAACGGCACTAATTATGATCTTCCAGTACTTTTTGCAAGTATGTTTCATACGGCAGGTGTAAAGGATATTGCTGGTCTAAAGCAGTTTATTGATACCTATATTAAAAATGCAAAAAAATCTCCTCACTGTAATGATCCGTACGGCATACCTGTACAAATTGCGATTGATAGTTTAAAGGAGATTGCCCCGGAAGCGAATCTTCCTTCTAATTTGAATGGAATGATTACTTCGGTCCTACCCGATTTTCTAAAAGTTCAAAGCGACGACCCAGAATTACGGGAAATTTTGGAAGTCCATCGTGATATTATCACACCAAACGTACTCGAATTTACACCTGATGGTCCAGTATATGAAGGAAATGGAATTAAATATATTCCTCTTGATAAGGGATACTTCCAAAGATATAAATTTGATGCTTTTGATCAAGATCCAGATATAAAGCATATTATCGCTTACATGGGAACCGCAGTTGTATATGGTCTTGTAGATGACCAAGTTGTGAAAGTTGAATCAGGATCTGATCTAAAGGGATACTTGAATAAGCAAGGACAACTTGAAGTAATCATATTCAACAGTACTGAAGTTTCGGGGACGATGTTCTTCCAGAGAGCAGAATACGCCGCATATCTTCCCTCAATTCAAACCCCAGGAATCACTACGGAAACATGAACTACTCCAACAAGGCATCGTGTTTATCAAAGATTTCAAGGAAGATAAAACGATGTAGAAAAGGACTATCTAAAGTCACGCTTAGCGTGATAAACTTTCCAGACCTGCTTAACCTCAATTGATCCTAACGAAAAAACCGCCCTCCTTGTTGCTATCTCTCGATTCAAAAAGGAGGTGAAACAATGAGCTGGTTTAAACGATCTAAATCTGTTCCAGATATAACTACTTCTATATTATTTTACGATAAAAGAACTTTTTTCAGCAAGGATTTACAGATGATCTAAACCAATGTAAGAAAGTGGAAATACTCTTATGTGTCCTAGCTTGACTAGTGATCATAAGTTATTTTATATCAATATAATATGAAGAAAAAGTTGCTGTTTGTATTAATTTTCTTTCTATTACTGGTAGTATCACTATTTATCTATCGATATATACGTGATGAATATTGTTTATATGGCTCTGTAAGCAATACTTGTCTCTATAAAAATACCCCTGAACTTCCTCCTGGAGGGGCCTACTAACTAAGGACAATGTCAGTCATGGATCGTGAAATTCATGTAAAAACTTATGGTATTTAATCTGTGAACCCGACCGGAATCAAACCGGTGAGCTTTGCAATACAAATGCGGCGTTCTACCAACTGAACTACAGGCCCAGTACCACTTATTTTATCACGATACGTGGAGAATTGATGCTTAAATTTTAAATAAGAAATTACTCTACAGGAGTTAATCTAGGAAAAATCATCCTACTAAGATAAGCATTTCCGAGAATTAGATTATTTATTCGTGTAGATGGTTTAGATAGCAGCTTATATGAATCTTCATAATGACTTGCATGAAACAACTTATCACCCTTAACATTAGAGTAAGCTAAAGTACACCGTAACATATTAAAATCTGAAAGAAGATTTACTTGTAATCCAACCCCTTCTCCATTCCAAACATCCGTTTTTTCAACCATTATTTCCATAGCTTCTCCTTGTCTTTCAGCGGTTGCTTCAACATGCCATGGTCTTCCTTTGGGACCGGCATAGTATACTTCTGAATTTGCTGGGAGCAGATCCTTATAGTTCAAAGGAGTCCAAAGGCTTTGAATATGTGGCATCATGCCGTTCGCAATCGCGATTAACTGAGGAGCATAATCGTCGAGATGTTGATCTGGTAGTTGTAATTGATCAAATAGTTGAGCAATATGTTCTCCTGGTGAAATAGTAGTTGATACGTTCTCATTTGTTCCAGGCGGCGTATACCGTGATTCAACATTGCTCATAGCATAATTATAACAGGTTAAACTTTCATGTGCACCATCTGGGACGATGTTCGAACCTATCTAACTTCACAAATTGATCATCAAGAAAAAACTGCTCTCCTTGTTGCCGTTTCTCATTTCAAAAAGGAAAAAACAGTGAACTGATTTAAACGATCCAAACCTGCTCCAGATATAGCAACTTCTATATTATACGATGAGAGCAGGTTTTATCAAGTATTCGTGCGTGATTTACAAAAATGTAAGAAGGAGCTTATTATCGAATCTCCTTTTGTTAGCTCTTTATGAATAGAATGGGTACCCTGACAAAAATCCTAACCATAATTGTATTTTCAGCAGCGGTATGGTAATATTACGCATATAAAATGCAGTTTAGGGCATATTTTATGGGAAAAGCTGAAATTAACAATCCAGAAAAGTTGAACCCGCCGGTTGTACTCAAATTTTGTATAGGAACGAAAGCTTTAGGTTTAAGCGAGAAACATCTTTGGGGGGCTTTCGCCGATGGAACCGCTCTGGGTTGGCATACTCTAGAAAATGCTATAGAAATTTATGGAGAAGGGGTTAAAATTACTGCAAGCAGTACTATGTGTCCTACTTGTGAGGAATATATTGATGCAAAACTCAATGAGTTAGGGGTTTAATGCGTGTGTAAACTTAAGGAGAAAGTGATTGCAAGTGAAGATGACCTCAGGGCAGAAACTTACAAACGTCAACTTATGTGCACCATCTGGGACGATGTTCGAACCTATCTAACCTCCACAATTGATCCTAACGAAGAATCTGCTCTTCTTATTGCTATTTCTCATTTCAAAAAGGAGGTAAAACAATGAACTGGTTCAACTTTTTAAAACCCGATCCAGATATAGCGCCATCTATATTATATGATGAAAGTACGTTTTATCAAGCGTTCGTGCGTGATTTGAAAAGGTGTAAAAAAGAGGTTATCATCGAATCGCCTTTTATTACGTCTTCATGGATTGAAACACTTTATCCAATATTCAAAAGAACATTGGATCGTGGAATTAAGACTACTTTCTTGATTTCCATCGATTAACTATTGAAAGATATAGCGAGAAGAGTTAGTATTAAATATACTATATCATTTTTAGTAATCTATGTCTCAAACTCATTTAGAAGGTGAGGAATATAGCCATAATCCATCATCAATAAGCCAGCAAACAATCGATATAACAATTGAACTTATAGGAAGCAAATCAGAACATGAGTTAGATGAACACTGGTCTGACGTTGGTTTTACCGAAATCTTTTTACCTGAATTTCAAATGATTAGGATCGGTCATTTAGGATGGCAAATTCAGATAACAGATGAACAACGGACAAAATACGGAATTACGGTATTATCAGTAGATAACATGGGTGCAACAAGCGGTAAAGATAGACGTTCACCAACTGGATATTATCAATACTTCGGTTCTATAAGCGCAATTAGGACGTTTGTGGGAGGATCGTTTATCGAACAAGCAAGAGCAGATGGGTTACCTCTTTCTGCACTGGGCATAAACGATGAATTAATAGATGCACATCCATTTAATAAAGATGAGCTAGGAGAAGTTTACGCTGAGGCAGAAGGTGGATTTATGTTAGATGCAGATGACCTGCTGGAAGCTCAATGGAAAGAAGAAAATGGTCTACAACATAAAGAGACAATGGGTATTATAGAAGGCTTTGTCGAAAGACTTACACCCGGATCAATTGACGTACTAAGCGAAAACTTACCCGAAAAACTGGTAGCTGAGTTAGAGCCGGAGATTAGAGATTGTTGGCAACGTGAACTACATGATACTGCGCTAAGAACGTATGCAATCTTCACGCCAAATGCTCCTAAGCGTATTCCAATACCGGTAAGAGAAATTGGTTAATCCAGATACCCGGAAAATATTATTGATATAAGTAAATTTTTCCATCTCCGATCTTACTTAATGGAGACTTATCAAGTAGTAGAGGAGGAAAATAAATGAAGATAATTCAGTTAACGAACTATGACACTTTCTTCCTGTGCCTTTTCATCTAAAAATACTTTCATAAGAGATTGATACGGTACAT
>Ga0209542_10015387_pt1 | contig 12842 bp, 15 predicted proteins | sample RifCSPhighO2_01_FD_184028 | JGI IMG/M metagenome (GOLD analysis project Ga0209542, IMG submission 184028) | Soil microbial communities from Rifle, Colorado - Rifle CSP2_plank highO2_0.1 (SPAdes) (version 2) | ecosystem: Environmental > Terrestrial > Deep subsurface > Rock core/Sediment ...
AAAGAAACTTTTGGGTTCATTGACGTAATTTGGTTGAAAATTTGCCATTGCAAGTAATGAATTTCCGTAATCGGAGAAACATCGTCGCGCGAAGTAAAACTGACTGCGGCGTCCGCGCCGTGCTTGTTGCTCTCCTGATAATCCTTCCGCTAGACTCGATTGAGTTGTTGGTTGTCGGCAGATTTAGTTCGGAATATATGAGATAGGCGCGGAAATCATCGAGGGTACGAAGAAATTCAACGGTCTAGATGCGAATCCATGGCGGACAGAGCGGATGTGAAATTAGTCGTCGGGCTTTAAGTGTCTGCCTTTTCAAAGTGATACTGTCTGGAGTAGTAAGCAACACGCGAACAACGCCCAACAATCTTTCGCGAACGCCCGCGCCCTTGACTCGATACGATCTCCGGCCATGTCTGCGGATCAGTGCCATCAAGAGATGAAAATGACAGCGCTGATGAATCCAGCCGTGTTCTCTGGCAATGAGCTTTGACCCTCGGAAACCATCGGAAACAAAGGCCTTAACACACTTTTTGGTCTCTGGCGGTATTGTCGCTAACGCCACGCGCCAGCGCTCATAGCATTCTTTGCCTTGGAGCAGGACTGGATCGAGGAAAAAAGCCCGATTAGATTTGATTGGCTTCACCGCCATGATATACATCACCCAATCCATCCGTTTGAACTTGAAGTACAAGCCATCGCCAAGGAGCGCGTAGGGACTGGACGGAAAACGCAGACGCGCCTTGAGTTTAGGATCGGAACAGATGGCCTTTGAAAGTCGTCTGCTGAAACCGCTTTGTGAGATTGATCCTTTGCGACAGTGATGTTGAAAAGTCCGATATTCGACAAGTATCCGATGAGCCAGTCGACGATCAACACGTTTTCGCTTCCTGCCACGGCGTTTTTGTCGGATACGCCAGGTGCGCTTGCATATCGAACACTGTCTGCGACGCTTGCCGAAACGATTTATACTCCCTCGGCAACAAGGAGATTTCGCGTGTAGTGTTTTCATACACGCGAATCATCGCAGAAAACAACCAAATTAGCCTGGGAAAGCGACGCTTTTCCTTACTTGTCATCAACCAAATTTAGTCATTCATCCCAAAAGTTTTTAATCATAAAGTCGAAAATAATTATTAACTAATAAACATATGAATAAAACTCTTCTAAAATTTACAGGTTTACTTTTTTGTTTCAGTGTCATTGATGTGCTTGTAATTTTATACTGGTGGATGAGGTGCGGACAAACTCAATCTGCTTTTTACTGTGACTCTTTTATGTTTGGCGGAATACTTCTTATTCTAGGTATACCGGCTTTGATTTTGCTCGGGCTATCTCTCATCATCTTGGCGTTTTCTAAATGGTATAAAGGAAATGTTTCCACCGTAGCAAAATCAATGATTATCATTCTGGGAATAATTATTTTTGTTGCCCCATTTACGCCATTGTTGTTTTCCAGCGAACAACCGAGAACATATCGAGATTTTCAAATTCGGATGGAACGCGGAAGAATGGAGCTGGAAAAAGAGAAAAAGAATAAATGTATCGAGTACAAACAAAGAATATCTGATTATCGCGAGGGTCAACCAATGCCAGTTCCTCCTCCTGGGTGTAACTAAGGTTCGAATTATTGCCGCCAAAGAAAAATTGGAAATTGTTATCGGAACGGCTCCGCCGCCTTTCCGGATTTTCGCGGAGGGACTTTCTCGCCGCCTGCGGCGGCGAAATGCGTTCGGACTAATTCAAGAATACTGCAAAATGAAGCGGAGCGGAATTTTGGCCTCGGAACAGGCCAACTGCTTGGCCTGTGTCAGGAATCGAACAGCGGAGCCGTGTTTTGTGAGCAATTTGGCGAACAAAACAGACGAGCTGGTGACCAGCCCGAGCATTCGGAAGGATGCGAGAGGCGAGGGAGTTTCCTGCCGATGGCAAAATAATGTTCCGACTGAAACTTTTACTTCACGGCCTGACCATCCGTCTCGGGAATATCCGGAAACACCAACATCTTATACCCGACAAAATTGAAGAATGTGGCGACAGACGTGGCGACGATTTTGGAAATATTCAGCCAGACCGTAGGCGAAAAATTATCCGGCCCGACATACGTCGTCATCAGATAAACGATTGCGCTGTTTATTAAAATTCCAAACCCGGCCACGGTAAAAAAACCGATCATCTCTTTTGAAAGCTCTCTGGTCCCTCTCCTTTCGCTCTTAAAAACCCACTTTCTATCCCACAAATAGGCATTGATGGTGGCCAGGATAAACCCGGGCATGTTTATGGGGCCGATAATGATTCCTTCCGTTACTCCGGTAAGCCAGCTTAAAAAGTTCAGAGTAATAAAATCAATCGAGGAACTCATGAAGCCCACCGCCGAAAACTTCGTGAGCTGGGCGATAACCGGATGAAACTTTCTGCCGAGTATTTGGCCGACGGAGATGACTATCACCCACCACACCGGAGAAGCGGCTATGAGAATGATACTGAACAAGACAAGGTTCGGGATTTTGACGCCGGAAAACCAGATTGTCGCAGTGGCGAAAAGGCCGGTGAAAAAACCCGTAACCGCGGCAACCCAACAGTCTTTGCCGAAAATTCTTTTGTCCATGTCAATGTTCAAAAATAAACCGAGACCCCGAGCGCTATTTGAGATTTCTCCTGACAAACGCAACCACTCTCGATTTCATGCGGCTTGCGGTGTTCTTCTTCAGATAATTGGCTTTTGCCGCCTTATCTATGGCTTTGTAGATACTTGGGATGACAGACATGGCCTCTTTGGCCTGACCCGCGGCCACAAGTTTCTTGACCTTTTTTAAAGAGTTATCTATCGCTTTCTTGCGACGCGAATTAAACACCTTTTTACGGGCGGATGATCTGATCGCTTTTTTTGCCGATGATGTGATGGCCATAATGTAAAGTCAAAACTTAAAATTGGATTGACGTATACGATAATTGAATACGCGATATATTACCAACAGTCTCTCTAAAAAGCAAATTTTGTAGTAAAAGAAACAAAGAAGTACAATATGTTGATGATAGCGGTAATTGAAGGCACATTTTCCGAGGCGGAAACAAACCACATGGTTATCAGCGTGGGCGGTGTTGGTTACAAAATCTTCGCCACCAAGGAAGATATTGATACGGCCCGTAAAAACGGCACAATAAAAATCTGGACACATCTTGCCGTCAGAGACGACGCCATGGATCTTTATGGGTTCTGTGGTAAGTCCGGCCGCGATTTCTTTGAATTGTTGATCTCGGTGTCGGGCATCGGCCCCCGCTCGGCTTTATCAATCTTGAATCTCGCTCCACTCTCCGCCCTCAAACGCGCGATCTCAAAAGGCGAACCGGCCTATCTCTCGAAAGTTGTCGGCATCGGCGCGAAGAAGGCGGAAAAAATCATCATCGAACTGCGGGACAAGTTGCCCGAAGAAAAAGGCGGGGTGGATTGGCGGGAAGAGGCGGATGCGATCGAAGCGCTCAAGTCGCTCGGCTTCGCCGAGCGCGAAGTCCGCGAGGCCTTGAAAAAAATCGGCGAGGGGGCCATATCCGCAAGCGACCGCGTGAAAGAAGCATTGAAGGTATTGAAAAGATGATCTTCCGTGTCCTACTCCACCCTTATCACCGAAAATCTTTTTTAAGATTTTCGGTGTCCCACTCGGGGCGCTTTGAGCGTAGTATGGAAAAAGGCAAGCAGTTTCTTTTTATAGCCAACCGTCACCCCCAGACTTTTGAGTTCGTTACGATTGACTCGAAAGGTTGGGGCCGGCTGAACAGCCGACTTAATTGTACGACAAAAAACCGGTGTGTGACGACTGCCACACACCGGTTGAATTCTCGTCGCTAACAAGAGAACGAGAATTAAGACGCAAGATAGACCCCGTATAAGCTCCAGCGGACATCGCGTGGTACGCAAACCGAGGATAAATGAACCCCCCGATACTGAAACGACTACGGTGCTTAAGAGCTTTGTACGGGGTAAACTGCTCGACGAAAGCGGGTGCCGCCGCCACCGGCACCGCCCGGGCAGCAGTCGTTGACGCAGACCCCGCCGCGCCCACGACCGAAATCCACAAACGGAACACTGCCGTCCGCAGTTTCAGACTCGGCGCACATAGTTACAACATCCATGTCGAGTTGTTTCTTGGAATCGTTTTCCAAGTAGACATCGGCTCCGAGCGCCAATCTCACGGGGAGAGTGGTTGTACGAACTCCAAACTGTCGAAGCTCGCGTACGGCGTTTGTGTGGAGGTTGATTCCTCCAAGGTTCCCAAAGGGAGCTTCGTCGGCGTCTTCCACCCAACAGCCGAAGGTTCCCGTGAAGTTGTGGGTGGGGACCTTTTTGTCCAAACTTTTACTGCAATACTTCCAGTGCTTGCAGGTGCCAGACATGAGTTTTTCGTTGCCACGGTAAAGAAGCTCGGGCGAGTTTGACCCCTTCTCATGCATAAGCGTCAGACGGGCGTGAAAGAGAGTCGGCGGTTTGGGGATTATGAGTCCCGCAAAGTCCGCCTTGATCTCCCAGACATCCTTCCACCTCTTCTCCCAGTGTTGTGCCAAGTCGGAAGGGACTGGCATACCGCGCGAATCGTCCTTGACCGCTTCCGGCAGGGCAAGACGTTGGTCACGCCCGAGACGCGAAACTAGTGACAATAGCTCGGGAAGTTGCCCGCGATTCTCGTTTCGCAAAAAATACTCCACCTGATCATCGGGAAACACTCCCGCATTTGATGCGAGCATACCCCCCAATGTTAGCCGCCGGCTTGTTTTCTCGTCTGTATGTACTGTAAAGGTTGCCTTCATAGAAGGATGCCTTTCTTTGTTAATTTTTATTGTTTCCAAAGAACTCTGATCACACGACCAGAATCTGCTGACATGTTATCATAGTATGTCTAATAAGTCAAGTAGAATACGGGGCTCGATACATATATCATTTAGCGGTGAATACTCTCTTATTTTGGGCCAAAAAACTGATACCGAAACCCGTATTTGCCTTCCTTCAGCCGATTTATCATTACAAGATGGCACTTTTGGCCGCACTTGTTTACCGATTCCCCTCTCGAAAAATTAAGGTGGTTGCCATAACAGGAACAAAAGGCAAAAGTTCCGTCGTTGAAATAGTAAACGCCATTCTCGAAGAAGCCGGATACAAAACGGCCGTGGCCGGCACGATACGTTTCAAAATCGGGGAAAAGTCAGAGCGGAATCTTTACAAGATGACCCTTCCGGGAAGATTTTTTGTTCAACGATTTCTCCGCCAAGCTGTGAATGCCGGCTGTGATTTCGCGATTCTTGAAATGACCAGTGAAGGCGCCAAACAATTCCGCCACAAATTTATTTCTTACGACGCCTTAATTTTCACCAACCTCGCGCCCGAACATATCGAGTCTCACGGCTCGTATGAAAATTATTTGAAAGCCAAGCTTTCTATCGCGCGGGAGTTGGAAAAGTCCGCGAAAAGACCGCGGGCCGTAGTGGCGAACATTGACGACGGGGCGGGAGAAAAGTTTCTGTCCGTCAAAGTGGAAAAGAGGATTCCCTACTCGATACACAACGCGGCTAATTTGAACGCGGACAGCGACGGAGTGGAATTTGATTGGGAGGGCACGCACATAAAATCGAGACTGCCGGGAAAATTCAACGCATACAATATTTTGGCCGCGGCCAGTTTCGCCAAAGCGATCGGGGTGTCAGTTGAAATAATCGCGGCGGCTATCGAAAAAATCGTTGAGATCCGCGGCCGCGCCCAATTTATCCGCGGCGGGCAGGACTTTGATGCGATAGCGGATTACGCCCATACGCCCGATTCATTAAAGGCGTTATACGAGGCGTTTCAAAACAAACGAAAAATTTGTGTTCTCGGCAACACAGGAGGTGGTCGCGATAAATGGAAACGCCCCGAAATGGGCAGGATTGCCGACCAATACTGCGACGAAATAATTCTCACCAACGAGGACCCGTACGACGAAGACCCGCGACAAATTCTCAAGGAGATGGAAGCAGGAATAACCAAACACAGACCGGAAATAATTTTGGATCGGCGGGAAGCTATCGCCGTAGCCGTCAAAAAAGCCTCCGCGGGCGACGCCGTCCTAATAACCGGTAAGGGCACTGACCCTTATATCATGGGTCCAAACGGAAGCCGCGAGCCGTGGGATGACGCGACCGTGGTAAGAGAGGAACTTAAGAAAATACGACGCGGCTAAATGTCAATCTGTCTGTTATCCCCATCTAATCTTGCAATTTCGCTTAATTACAGTAATATGTTCTTGTAATTTACACTAAACACAAGAATAATGATAGTAGAAAGAACTATCGCGGGTCAGTTAAACGCCGAATTTTACAAAGGGAAAATAGCCATTATCTACGGCGCGCGACAGGTTGGTAAAACAACCCTTGTTCGCGAGTTGCAAAAAGCATACCCCGATTCCGTTTATCTAAACTGCGACGAACCGGACATTGCGGCATCCCTTACGGGAAAAACCTCCACGGAACTTCTGAAGATTTTCGGGAACTCCAAAATGGTTTTTATTGATGAAGCGCAAAGAGTAGAAAATATTGGGCTGTCCCTAAAACTAATCGCCGACAATCGGCCCGACATTCAAGTAGTGGCCACCGGTTCTTCATCATTCGATTTAGCCAATAAAATTACCGAGCCTTTGACGGGTCGTAATGATAAATATCATCTTCATCCCCTCTCAACAACCGAAATCACCGACGCTCAAGGCAAAATCGAAACGGCGCGGCTTACCGACCAGAGAGTAATATATGGTTCATACCCCGAACCTTTTTTCTTGAGCAAAGAAAATCGGGAAAAACGGCTTAAAGAATTGGCTGGAGATTATACGTTCAAAGATATTTTGTCCCTCGGACTGATAAGAAAAAACGAAAAAATTATCATGCTCCTCAAAAACCTGGCCCTGCAAATCGGATCAGAAGTATCTTACAGCGAAATAGGGCAAGCTCTCGGTCTCAATTATGACACGGTGGAAACATATATAAGTCTGTTAGAACAAACTTTTATTATTTTTCGGTTGCAACCATATAATCGGAACCAGCGAAACGCGATAAGAAAATCCAGAAAAGTCTATTTCTGGGACACTGGTATCAGAAACGCGCTGATAAACAATTTCAACCCGCTTAACTTGAGAAACGACAGTGGCGCGCTCTTTGAAAATTTCTTCATCGCGGAACTTCTTAAAGAAAAATCTAATCGAAGTGAAAATATCACGCCTTATTTCTGGCGCGACTATCAGAAAAAGGAAGTTGATTTGCTTATTGAAAGCAATGGGCGGATAACCGCTTATGAGTGCAAACTAAGCGGTGACGGAGGCATAAAAAAAGCTGGCGGCCTTGAAGCGGCGATCGTCACAAAAGAAAATTATTTAGAGTTCCTAACGCTGTAATAGTGGCAAAGAGCCGATTTGAAAACGCCGACTGAAATTAAGACCGCCGAGAGGGGTAAAAATTGCCATTTTTCATTTGGATTCTTGCCCTTTGAGTTTTGATTTAACATCATGCCCGAGCTACCAGAAGTACAAACCACCGCAAATTCTCTAAACCAACTCATTAAAGGTTTGATTATTAAAGATGTTTGGACGGATTACGGGGGCGCTTTTCATGACGGCAAGAGTCATATAAAAAACAAACAATACTTTCCTCTTTTCCGTAGAACGGTCGTCGGTCAAAGAATCACCGGTGTCGGGCGGCGCGGGAAAAACGTCTTGATCAATTTATCGAAAGGAGACACGATCCTTGTCCACATGAAAATGACGGGGCATCTTTTATACGGGAGGTACGAAAAAGATGGTTTTGCATGGGAAGCCGTCGGGGAAGGCCCGCTCCGAGATGATTCCTTCAACAGGTTTATTCATCTTGTTTTTACGCTTTCAAATGGGAAACATTTGGCGCTCTCGGATATGCGCAAGTTTGCAAAGGTCTGCATTATCAAAACGAGCGAACTTTCTCAAAGCGATGATTTGAAAAATTTGGGGCCGGATGCGCTCGACAAAAGTTTTTCAGAAAAAAAATTTAGAGGGCGGCTAGCTTTGCGTCTAAACAGCAAGATCAAACAAGTTATCATGGATCAGACGATCATCGCCGGCATCGGCAACATCTATTCGGACGAAGCGTTGTGGATGTCGGACATTCATCCCCTCTCGACCGTCAGCAAAATCACAAACGCTCTTGTGACAAAACTTTATACGGCAATCCAAACCGTTTTGAGAAAAGGTGTAGACTTCGGCGGCGACTCGATGTCTGATTACCGAACCCCCGATGGAGAGCGCGGCCTGTTTCAGCTCCATCACAAAGCATACGGCCGCAAAGGGGAAGATTGTCCGAAGAAATCCTGCCGCGGGAAAATAGCAAGAATTACAATTGGCGGCAGAAGCGCGCATTTCTGCGATACCCACCAAAAACTTTTCAAATAACCGTCCAAAGGTTACCATATAGTTTTAACTCACCGGCAAAACATGACCTCACGAAATATCGTCCTTTTTCTCTCTATCCTTCTTCTCCTCGTGGTTACGGGGACGGGCGTCGTTCTCTTGTATAACTCATCAAATGAGACCCCGGACACGCGGTCAGAAGAACCCGGAACAACCGCGACGACTACCAAAAAGAATGGCGGCATCTTCGACTTTTTTCGAAATTACACTCCGGAAATTCCCCGATTCCAGTCCTCGAGAAATAACGACGGCGATGCATCCGAGGACAATTCGAACAAACCCCCCACGCTCACGTCCGACGACATCGAGGATGAACTGCAAACGATAGAGCGGAAAGTCGAGGAGATCGCGAAAGAAATAGAGACATTAAAACGACAAGAGCTTCTGTCTGTTTACAATGGAAAAATCACCATCTACCGCGTCAGGAGAAGCAGTAACGACCAGAAACCGGCCAATGAATATATCACGCTGAAAGTATCGAAAAGCGCCGGAATAAAGATTTCGATCGCCGGATGGAAACTGCGAAGCGCGAAGACGGGACGGAGCGTCTCCCTCGGCAAGGGCGTTTATCTTTTTTATGACGGCCAGACCAATACCCCGCAGGACATAACGCTCGAATCAGGAGATGAAGTTTTTGTCTCAACCGGATCCTCACCCATGGGATTTTCGTTCGAGGTAAACAAATGCAGTGGATACTTTGAACAGTTCCATAATTTTATCCCCGCCTTATCTAAAAAGTGTCCCCTTGTCTCGGATGAAGATCTCCCGACTGCCCCAAACACGTTAAGCGACAGGTGTTTGAATTACTTGGAACAATTTCCAAGATGTTCAATCCGCACCGAGCCACTGCCGGACAATATCGAACCCGAATGCCGAAGTTTTCTCGATCGGAAGGCCAACTACAACTCTTGCGTTGACCTGCACAAAAACGACACCGACTTTTACTCGAAAGAGTGGCGAATCTTCCTCAACCGCGGAGAGACGCTATGGAAAGCCCAAAATGAAAATATCGAACTTGTTGATAAGGAGGGAAAAATGGTGGATGTCTTCATCTATTAATGTTACCGATACCGCGAGTACAAAATGATCCCGACGGCCACCGAGACATTAAGCGACTCTTTCCTGCCACACATCGGTATATCCGCGACCAGATCGGCTGTATCCAGAACCGTTTTTGATACGCCCAAGACCTCATTGCCGAAAATGTAGACGACGTTCTTTCCATCGGGAATCTCACGGAAATCCACCGAACGGGGAGTTTGCTCAATGGCGCAGATGAAATACCCGTCTTTTTTTAATCGCCGTATGACCGCGCCGGCATCCGTTACCTGTTCCCACGCGACAATTTTTTCCGCGCCGAGCGCGGTCTTGGCAAAATCTTTTCGAACCCGTCCAAAACGGTCAAATGGCGCGGGACTCACGCCACAAAGATAAATTTTGGAAACACCCGCCGCTTCGGCCGTGCGAAATATCGCGCCGACGTTATGGACGCTTCTTACATCTTCAAGAATCACGACTGAATCGCGCGCGCCGTTCTCGCGTGTTTTTCCGACAAAATTCTTCATGTAAAGAACTATAACCTTGTAATTTTGTAAAAACAACTGTTTCAAAACAGACTAGAACTGCCCACATGGCTTTTTACTGGTATAATTCCCGTATGCCAAGTATTTTCCCAAACATACTTTTCCTCTCCCTTTTCGCGCCGCTCATTCTGCGTCTGGTCGCCAGCGCGCTCGCGCTAAACCTGGCCAAAAAAGAAAACAGTCATCAACTGTTTCGGAAAAAGAACTGGGACGAAAAAATATGGTCGGCAGTAGAGATAATCTCTTCCTTACTTGTTCTGATCGGCTTATTCACGCAACCTGCGGCTTTGGCTCTCTTTGCAATTTATTCGAGAAAGATTTTGCTTAAATCAAGACACTCTGCAATTTATTCCGAAGATAAAAAATTATACTGGCTTTTAGCCGCCATATTCGCTTCCTTAATCCTAACCGGCCCCGGCCTGTTTGCCTTTGATCTATCGCTTTAAAGTAGTAACCGGTTATAAACGACCGGCGAAAATGCGCATAGGCGCATTTCTTGGGTGGATTACTTCGTAATCCGCCCACCAGGGATCGGACCTGGGACCTTCTCCTTAAAAGGGAGCTGCTCTACCAGCTGAGCTATGGGCGGATGTTTGACTTTACGTTTCAAGAACGCACCCAACAAGATACAACAAAGTGACAAAAAAACAAAATTTTGATTGCCTCTATTATTTAACAATTTCATAAGCCATCTTTCAACATACGTTCAAGATGCGTAGCTACGCATCTTGAACGTATGTTGAATTTCTTAACAAAGAATCCATGTGAATTTCAACTTGAGACTAATTACAAAATCAACTACCGCGCAGCAAGCTGACGCGGTATAACTGCTTACGCGAGTCCGTGGAATAGCGAGAGCTGTGCGTGGTGGATTTGCTTATACTCTTTTCGACCTTGATTGATGGGACAGACGATGTGGTAGAGCAGCAGACTTTTGTTGTTCGGACATTTGGTGATTATACTTCACTACGCTGACCTCGGAGCAAGCTCACGAGGAATTATCTGATTAAATAGATAGAATCCACTTTTCCAAACCGATTTCCAGTTCCGGCCCGCCGGAACGAGCTTCGTGGTAAATTGATGTTAGCCAAGACGCCTGCTTTTTTATCTCTCCACCGGAAAAATTCTGGACGTATTTTTTGGCTTTCATAAACGGAAAATCTTTCACCCCCGCCTCTTCAGCGTCTTTACACTTCATAGCCAATGCCATATTTTTTACCTGCCAAAACAAAGCGCCGTGAATTTGCTCCGACTCCACCCCGGCTTTAAGCGCTTTTTGAAACAAAACCCACAATCCTTTCTTGTCTTTCTTTCCAAAAGCATCAGCTAAATCGAAGACATTGAACCTCGGTCGAACTACCGTCTTGGACTCGAACGCAAACGCCTTTTCGGCTCCGACCGTCAGCGCCTTTGCGTAACCCTCGTCGAGAAAACGGTCAATCAGTAAAAAAGCGTTCTCGCTTGATTTAAGGTCGACAACGCGTGATTCCACAAATTCGCGTATTTCTCCCCTTTCTCCCAAACCTTTCGCCACCACTATATACTTGCGATCAAAAAGCCCCTGACTTCGGCAAAGACGCTCCCAATCCCCTTCCGACCATGAATCGGCATCAAGATTAATAATCTCCGCTTCCGGCCTTTTTTTCTTGAGCGCATTCAAAATATCCTCGGCTTTCGCGTGAACTTTATCAAAATCGGAACCGTGAAAGAAGTAAAACATACAATCAAGTATAAGGGTTGAAATTTTTTGGTAAAGGCCGCGCAGGTAAAAAACAAAAAGGCCCAAACCTTTTCCGAGGAATGGGCGGAATATAATCAAAAGTCTGGAAAAATCACTGAAGCCAGACCGGTGATCAACCCGGACTTGAGCAGAAAAAATATTCCAAGGCCGAACATTCCGACAGCCGTCATCGCAAAAAGACGAATGGTGGCGTTGGAACACTGCTTCGAGAGCGGCGGAACCGTCCTTCTTGAGCACACAAGACGCAACATAAGAACAGAGACTGCCACGCTACAAACTCCGAGCAATGCAAGAAAGACACTCAAAAAAACGGACAAAAATGTCGACATACCACGATTAAAGTTTAAGGTGAAACCGCCACACCCGTGACAAAGAACTCCCACACTAATAATACCAAACAAATCACACGGCGTTAATCTTTCCCTTTAGCGACTCGGATCTTCTCCATCTCTCCCCAATTCTCCCCCGCCGAGACGTCCGCCGCGATCGGCACGCCGTCTGTGTCTTTAGATGTCAAAACTCCTTCCATAATTTTTTTTATTTCGTTCGCGCATCTTTCTATCGCTCCGTCTTCAATTTCATAAACCAACTCGTCGTGAACCTGTAAGATCAGAAATACTTTTTCGGAAAGCCCGTTTCCGGAGATCCACGAATCAGCCCGCGCCATGGCGATTTTGATGATGTCCGCCTCCGTTCCCTGAATCGGCGCGTTGATCGCCATTCGTTCCGCCGCCGCTCTGACAAACGGGAGCGGCGATCGGATTCCCTCAAAATATCTTCGGCGGCCGAAAAAGGTCTGCGTGTATCCCCTTCTCGCCGTCTCCTCCTTCACCGCGTTCAAATACTTGGCCAAGCCGGAAAATTTTTGAAAATAGTCGGTGTAAAATTTCGCCGCTTCGGCCCGATCGCCGCCGAGATTTTCCCGCAGAGCGTTAACTCCCATCCCATACATCACGCCGAAATTTATAACCTTGGCTTTTCGACGCATCTCTTTCGTAACTTCGCTTAAAGGAACGCTGAAAACTTCGGCGGCGACGGCTGTGTGGACATCCTCGCCGTTTTTGAAAATTT
>Ga0209542_10015388_pt1 | contig 12842 bp, 21 predicted proteins | sample RifCSPhighO2_01_FD_184028 | JGI IMG/M metagenome (GOLD analysis project Ga0209542, IMG submission 184028) | Soil microbial communities from Rifle, Colorado - Rifle CSP2_plank highO2_0.1 (SPAdes) (version 2) | ecosystem: Environmental > Terrestrial > Deep subsurface > Rock core/Sediment ...
ATTAATGCATCAAAATTAAGGTTTTTAACTAATGCTATTTTTTGGCTATCAATTATATTTTTTATTTTTAGTTTATGGATAACTTATAGCGCTATAGTTAATCCACAAGTATTATTATCGAAAGTTAATACTAATTATCCTACTTTCTTTAGATTTGTATTTTTGGGATTTGGAATATTATTTGCTTGTGCGACATTATTAATGCTTCATTATATTTTTAATATTGGCGGGTTAAAATATGAAATTCAAAATAAAAATCTTGTTTTATATATTCCTTTAAATCCTCTTCAAACAAAAAAAGCAATAATACCTTTAAGTAAAATAATTAAAATTTATAAAGTAAATAATTTGGAATTAGTTTCATTACAAGAATCTTATGATAAATCGACTGCTGGTTTTACTGCGATGAAAGACTTTCTTTATGATTTTATTAGAGATGTAAGACCATACCCTCGATTTTATCAATATTCGACTGGTGGAGATGTTTATTATATTAAAGGAACTGATTTTGAATATATAGTTGATATAAAAGACGGAGATAATTTAATAAAATTATTAAAGAAAAAATATTTATAAATATTAATCAGTTATTTCTAAAAATTGTATTGAATAACCATCATCACCTACAAAAATCAAAGGTTGTCTGCCCTTAAAGTGACCATTTTGTTTTTCTAAACCCAACATTACTTTCCCTTCGGAATTTTTTGATATTTTTCCTGGTAAACTAAGTTCCATTTCTATAAGGTCATGCTCGTAAGGGTGATCAAATGTAAATGGGTGTTGTAAATTGCGTAATTCATTTATATTATTATTAACTAAATTAATTTCATATAACTTGTTAATTGTGTCTAAATTTATTTTATTCTGACTTATACTAAAATCAGCAATTTTTCTTTCTCTTAATCTAATAGTTGGATCTCCCAATAAACTACCAGGAATAGAATTATAAGCGAATAACCATGATTCGCCAAAACTAGCTCCTTTTTCTAACAGAGCGTATAATTTATAAGGTGTAGCGTCACTTGCTTTTTCAACCGGACCATCCGGACCAACATTTGTTCGAATTGGAGTTGAATGAGCAATAGCAATTAATCCATTTCCAGAAAAAATATATCTTCCTGCTAAATAATCATCCTTATGAAAGGCACCAACATTACAACTATAAAATAAATAACCTAAAATATTAGGTTTAATGTTTTTAATATCCTCAACATTTATATCATAATTATGAAAAACTGGAGCGCCATGCTGATTAAGTATTAATAACTCATTGGAATTTTTAAGAGATTTTAAATATTCATTTCTTTTATTATCATTACTATTCGTTTGAATAAGATTTATTTCTGAATCTTGATATAAAACATCTTTACCGCCAAAATATAAAGTTAATAATTTTGGATCATCGCTATTTATTGAAAATTCCTGATCAGCATAAATTAAAGAACCTTGGTTGAAATTTAATTTTCCTTTACGATAATCATGATTTCTATCTAGATATGATGAAAGTTGTTCAATTTTATTTTCTCCAGGAGGTAAAATTCTTGAATACCACATTTGGAGTGTTGTTGATGATCCAGATTTTATATTGTGATAATTGCAAATGTAACCCTTAGGAGTTTTAGAAAATGTAACGTTATAGATTAAATCAGTATAACAAAAATCATAAGCACCATATTCTATACCATTTGGAGCAGTGAAAGATCTCAATACTATGGGAGCGTCAAAAAATATTACTCCTTGAAGTTTTCTTTGAGAATCTAATTCTAAAATTTTAGCCCTTATGTTATTAGGATTATCTTTAAGATCGAATAATTCAATATATACGGGTGCTTTAATGTCATCAGATATATCATCAGCGAATCTATTGATTTCTGATTGAAGTTGTTCATATAAACCCTAACTCATAATAAGAATGACTGAACATCCTTTTTCACACCAAGTTAGTTCATTTGCTGAATTAATATCAGAATATTGAGAACCGAATGTAAGTTCATCAATTGGTTTGATTTTTTCAATTTCATTTTTTACTATTTGTGTATCTTCTTTTTTACAACCAGAAATAATAATTAACGAAAACAAGATTATAAGTATGAAATATTTTTTCATTTTAAACCCAAGAATAAGCTTCTGTATCTATTAAAAACCCCTCATCATTAAAGATAAATGTATGTTTGTCATCTCCAATTAACGCGTGAACGTACCAAACATCATCCTTCATGTAAACTTTGGCAATATAATATTGGTCTGTTGATTTTAAATCATTAATAATATAATTGTTTGCAAATTCTTCAATCCTTAATGTGTCTGGAGTTGTTACTTTATTTACACATATGGAGTCGATTGTAGATGGAAAAACGCAAACATCTTGTGTTTTTTTATTATCGTCAACACAATTATTATCATAACAACAAGTGTAGTTGCATTTCTTAGATGTGCAACCACTAATTAAAATTGCAAAAATTAAAAAAATAATTAAACATAAATTCAAAATTCTCTTTTTCATTGTAGAAGTTAATTAAAGCCGCATTAAAAACTTTCCTATTTTTGTTTTAAAATATTTCTTTTCTATTTAGTGCTATTAACCCTAAAAAGAAAGTTCTAAATTTTTAAAAATAGAATTATAATTCAATATATTGTCTTATTTTTAATCTATAATCTCCATCTAATTTTATGTATGTATTTGCAGCAGAAGCGTTAGTTGTATAAATTATACCTAATAACAATAAAATTAAACAAATAAAAATTTTATTTTTCATTTTAGTTTTTCTCCTTGTTTTTTTAAAAATTTTAGAACTAAATTAAACCTCAAATATAACTGATTATTTTTTGACATAATTATATATAGAGAAAATTATATTTAAGCAAAAGTAGTAATTCAGAACAAGTGTTGTATTTTATAATACAAATTAGCAAAGCTTTTAATTCTTATTTATTAAAAATTTAATATGAATTTTAAACTTGAATGGATAATTCCTTTTTTAATTTTAGGAATAATGTTTTTGCCTAGAATTTTGAAGGGCGTACCTGCAGATAATGTAAATGAATTAGTTATTTTATTAGTAACATGCTTATTAATTGCTATTGTAATAAGTGTTTTAAGACATTTAAGAAAAATGGAAAAATAATCAGTAAGTATTAATTGTAAGTTTAATGGGTAGACTTAAATTTATATCTTTAAAATTTTTTGATCTTTTTTTAAAACTTAAAATCCCTATACTTTTTATTTCATCAGTTTTTTCGTCTTTTCTTACGAATACTCCCGGTTCGACTTCATCAGCGTAACAATTTTTAGGGTCGCCTATAGAAATCTCTAATAAATCTCCTTCTTTATCATAATGAACTCTCATTGGTTTTTTCATTTTATATTCCTAATAAAGTAACTTGTGATTATAAATTATCTTATTTTATGTAGATTTTTTAGACTAAAGTTTTATATATTTACATTTCTAATTTTAATTATGCAAAAAAACGGTGAACTTAAATTTAAAGCTATTCAAAATGGCGGATTTTTAAGAGAATTTATTTTTGGATTAAATGACGGCTTAGTTTCTACTTTGTCTATACTTGCTGGATTAAGCGGAGCTGTAGTTTCAAATAATGTAATTGTTTTAGCTGGATTAGCTGAAATTGTTGCCGGCTCAATATCAATGGGATTGGGAGCTTATATTTCGACTAAATCTGAATCTGAATATTTTAAAAACAAAATAGAAAGAGAAAATAAAAGTATTGAAGACATACCTCAAATTGAAATTAATGAACTTAAAAAAGTTTACAAAGAAAAAGGATTTAATGAAAAAGAAGTAAATTTAATTGTAAATAAAATTATTAAACATAAATCTGCCTGGCTTGACACAATAATTCATGAGAAGTTTGGAATTTGCCAGCAATTTGATGATCCCAGAAAATTGGGGTTGATTAATGGATTTGCTTTTGTTATAGGTGGGTTATTTCCAATATTACCCTTTTTAATTTTTAAATTACAATATCCTTTATTTATTGGAACAATTTTTGCGTTAGTAATATTATTTTTTATTGGAATAATTAAAAGTAAAATTACTGGAAAAAATTGGTTTTTATCTGGATTTGAATTAGCTTTTGTTTGTTTATTAGCTGCAACATTATCGTATTTTGCTGGAAAATTAATTATTATAATTGGTGCGTAAAATTATGAGGTGAAAAATGGTAGAATTTGATAATATAGGTCCTGAAAAAATATTAGAAGTGTATAATTCAAAAGTTGGAATGCATGGTTATCTTGTGTTAGATTCATTAAAACTTGGTCCTGGAAAAGGGGGAATTAGAATGACTCCAACTGTTGATAAAGAAGAAGTTGCAAGACTGGCTAGAGCAATGACTTATAAAAATGCTATGGCTGGACTTCCTTTTGGTGGAGCAAAATCCGGAATAACTGCTGATGTTAAAAATATTACAATTCAAAAGAAAAAAGAAATAATTCTGGCATTTGCTGAAGCATTAAGAGAATATTGTCCAAAATTATATGTTGCTGGGCCAGATATAAATACTACTGAAGTTGAAATGGGGTGGTTTGCTGATGCTTTGAAAAATAAAAAAGTGTGCACTGGAAAGCCAACTAAGATGGGTGGGTTGCCTCATGAATTAGGAAGTACAGGTTTAGGTGTGTTTCATTCTTTTTTAACAGCTTTAGAATTTACAAAATTAAAAAAAGAAAATTTAACTGTTGCTGTAGAGGGTTTTGGAAATGTTGGATGGTTTGTAAGCAAGTTTTTATCTGAAAATAATTTTAAACTTGTTGGTGTTTCAGATTCAAAAGGAGTAATTTACAATTCAAAAGGATTGGATTTTAAAAAATTAGATGATATAAAGAAAAAAACTGGAACTGTGACTAAATATAAAGATGGAAAAGTTCTTTTTTCTAAAGATATAATTAATTTAGATGCTGATGTTTTAATTACAGCAGCAGTGCCAGATTTAATAAAAAATAGTGATGTTAGAAATATAAAAGCAAAATTAATTGTTGAAGGAAGCAATATTCCAATGAATTTTGAAACTGAAACATTATTACATAAAAAAGGAGTTTTAGTTATACCTGATTTTGTTGCAAATGCAGGCGGCGTAATAAGCTCTTATGTTGAATATATAGGTGGAAACAAAGAAAAAATGTTTAAAATGGTGAAAGAAAAGGTTATAAATAATACCAAACTAACTTTAGAACATTCATTTAAGCGAAAAATTACGCCAAGAGAATGTGCTGTAGAAATTGCTAAAGAAAAAATTGTAAACTTTTAAAAAAAGTTTAATCAAAAAAAATAAAACTTTGGGGGTTTAAAAATGAAAAAGGATGATAGTTGTTGTCAGGGTGGATCAAATAAAAATTTTAAAGGTTCAAGCTGCGGATGTAAAGAAGAATCTTCTGGATGCGGATGTATGGAAGAAGTAGAAATGCCTACTAATAAAACAGCAAAAGTTAAAGGCAAAATGGCTATGAAAAAAGAATCTAGTGGTTGTTGTGGCAGTCACTAAACTTTTAAGAAAAGTTTAATCAAAAACGGAAAATGTTTAAAATAAAAAAAGAGTGTTGATATTTGACAAACAAAAATTTTTTATTATTTTTTCTAATTATATTAATTCCTATTTGTTTTGCTCAAGAAAAAATAGAAGCAACAAAAGAAGGAACTAGTATTGATGTTGCTAAAGATGCTGTTATAAATGTTGATATTGTTGACAGCAGCAGTTTAAGAATAGGAAATTCAAGACCTGACAGCATTTCAACATATAAAATAGCTGTTCAAGAGATAACGCAAACTTCTGTAACTTTAAAAATTGGAAAATTCAAAAATACTTCAATTAGTTTAGGTGAAGAAAGAAATGTTGATTTTGATGGTGATGGAATATTTGATGTTGCAATTAGATTAAGCATTGCTAGATCTGCAGTTGTAACTTTAATTTTTACAAGTTTAGAAGGAAAAGTTGATTCTTTAGTTGATAATGCTGCTTTAGCTGTTAATGCTATTTTAAATGGAACTAATACTAAGATTGAAAATAAAACTGAAGTTAATCAAACTACGGAAATGCAAAATATTACTGAAGTTGAATTAGGATTAGATTTAAGTTTGAAAGAGAAAACTTATTTTGAATTTAATTATATTGTTTTGTATGTATTAGTTTTTATACTTATATTAGTCGGAATATTTTCTTTATTAAGATGGAAGAAAATTATTTAAAGTTAGTTTATCTTATTTAATTATGGTAAATTCAACTAAATTGGATGAAATTCTTCAAAGTGTTAAATTATATCAGAGAAATGAATTAAATTCTAGAATTGAACCTTATTACTTTCCTAAAAATGAAAGGACTGAAATAAGTGAAGAAGAAAATGTTTTTGAAGCTAATGCTTATCAATTTGGAAATAATTTAGGTGAGGGAACTACTTTTGGTGTAACATTTATTTATGGTGGAAAAATTGTTTTATTAGATACTTTGAAAGGTGATGATAGAGATAAAGTGTTAAAACATGAAAAACACCATAGAAATAATATTTGCGACAGTGAGTATATGACTAGAATGAAAACAAATACAGAAGATTTTTCTCCCAACTCTACTATTAGTCCATGTTGTTATAATTAAAAATGAATAAAAAAGCAGAATGGAAAATTGAACCTGGAATAGTCTGGGTTATTTTAATAATTGCTTTAGTTATAGTTACTATGTGGATTGGAAGCTGGGAATGCAGAAATGATGAAGATTGTGGTGAAAATAGTTTTTGTAATGTAAAACATCTTTGTTATAAACCTGCAAATGAAACAACTGTAATTAAAACTGAGAATAAATATTTGTTAGCTTCTTTTATTTTAGGAATTTGTATAATTATTGCTGCTATTATTTTAAAAACTGAAGACTTTAAATTATTACATCATGTTCATAGATTTAGAAAGAAGTGAGATTAATCAAAATAATCTTTTCTTGATATTTTTCTAGGTCTTGATCCAAATATTATTCTTTCTTTCAATTTTTTATCTTTTTCTTCTTGAATTTGTCTAGATGTTTCTTCTGCACCAACTCTTAAAATAGATTCTAATTTTCTTATTGTTTGTTTTCCAATACCTTCTACATTTAGTTTTTCTAAAGTTTTATGTTCTCTATAATATTCAGAAATGTCTATTGGTGAATCTTCGATTCTTCTTTTTTGTCTTTCGTAACTTTTTACCCCGCTTATATCAAAAGAAGTTGTGGATACTACTTGAAAATATTTTTCAGCTAATTCTTTATTTGACATTTTTTACAACGCATCCCAATCAGAATGGCCCCATTGAATTAATAAATCTACATCTAAAATCGGAATATCACAAGCACCCCAAGCAGAACCTAACCATATAATTATTGTTGCTTTTGTTTTTTCTTCTAAAAATTTACTAATTTCAGTTGCTCTTTCTTTTAAACCGTCCGGCAGTTGAATGCAGACTAATTTAGCTTTTTCTTTTAGTATTTTATTTGCTGCTTTATCTAATTCTAAATCATAATTTATTTCCATAGAAAAGTATATTAAAAGCAGTCTTTTAAAAGTTTCTAATGAGTTTTAATGATAATGTGTATGAATTATGCAAGAAAATTCCTAAAGGAAAAGTAAGCACTTATTATGAAATAGCTAGAAAATTAAACACTAAAGCTTACAGAGCTGTTGGAAATGCTTTGAATAAAAATAAAGATTTAATAAATATTCCCTGCTTTAAAATTGTGAATAAAAATGGTGAACTTGGCGGATATGCTTTAGGATTAAAAGAGAAAATAAAAAGACTGGAAAAAGAAAGAATTGAAATTGAAAATAATAAAATAGATCTAAAAAAATATTTACATAAATTCTAGAAATTCAGAAGCTGTTTTGATTTTTATTTTGTGATTTTTTGAATCTAATAAATCTGGATCTCCCGTAATAAGATAGTCTACATTTCCAATAATTGCTGTTTCTAAAATTATATTATCATCTGGGTCGTTTTTTATAATATTTATTTCTCCAGTTATTTTAACTATTGTTGCAATTTCTAAGATTATAGACATAAATTTATCTTTTTGTTCATTAGAAAAATTAAATTTTGGATAATTTATTGCTTCTTGTAATTCCATTAGTTGTTCATTTGAAGTAATTAAGTCTAATTCTCCATTAATACATTTTTCAAAAATCTGCTTAGGCTTTCCATTCCACCCTAGAGCAGAGATTAAAATGTTTGTATCTAATGTGACTTTTTTCGAGCCCATTTCACTGCTTCATTCACATCATTAAAAGTAATATTTTGTTTTTTGAATTGTTTTTCAATCTCTAATGATAATTTCTCAAATTCTACCTTTACATTTGGCATTTTAATTTTTTTAAATAAAATCCCGCCTTTAACTTGAAATGGGATAAATCTATCTCCTGGTGTAAAACCTTCTTTATGCCTTATTTCTTGTGGCACTACTAATTGTCCTTTTGGACTCATTTTTACAATTTCTTCCATTTTATCTCCTAGTTTTATTGTTTAATAGTTAAACTGTTAAACTATATAAATATTTCTGATGAATTTAAGAAAACGTTAGCTTTATAATGTGAAAATTTATATTTTTTAATATGTTATTTCAAGAATGTGATAAAGCAATTAATCCTGAAGAATTAAATTATGAAAGAGTGTGGGATTTATTAGGTTTAAAAAATGATGAAAGAAAGGCTGCTCAGAAAGTTATCAATTCTTATAATAGCTGTTCTTTAGATCTAAGAAATAATGATCATCTTAAAACATTAGGACAGCTAGAAATTTTAGCTACTACCCCACAAAACCTTACTGTTGCTTTTGATCCTAAATTAGATTATGGTAAACGCGTGCAATTTTCTGGTGGAAAACCTGTAGTTGAAAAATTAATTGAACGTGATTTATTAATTAGAACTGAGAGACTTGTTGATGGTAATTTCAGGCCAGTTTATTCTTTAAATGCTAAAAAACTTTATGAGTTAGGTTCTTAATTTAATTCTTTATAATCATTCGTAATAATATTTTAATATAATTTTTCTATATTTATTTCAAAAGCTGAAACTGGAACCTCTAATTCAAAATTTTCTAGAACTTTAGGATTTATTTCACCTAAGAAACCTATTTCTTTATCATTAAAGAATATTTTTGCACATCGTCCTTCAATAAATGAATCATGTTTTAATTCTTTTAAAATTAAATTTGCATTTAATACTTTAGCTAAATAATCAATAACCTGCTTTATTTCTGTAAAATTAGTTTTTTCATGAGCAATTACACATGATAATTTTGTTATATTTTTACATTTTATATCTTCTTTTTCATCTGGAATTACGACGTCGTTAATTTCAAATATTTTTTGAGGATGTTCTTTATTTCTATTATTTACTAATAATTTTATTATTTCGGGCAATATCCAGACTCTTACCATATTAATTGAAGTTTCTTTTACATTTCCTAACTTCATATATGGAAATTCTTTAATGTTCATTTTTTTGAACTGATCATCTTTATTTGTTAATGATAAAGTAAAAGATTCAATAAAACCTAAACCAACTAAAATTTCTCTTAAATTGTCTTGAAAATCATGTTCTGGTAAAGTTTCTGCAATTGATGGAACATTAGACAATGTTGGAATCATTTTATTAAAACCATAAGACCTTGCAATATCATCAATTATATCTATATCATGCCAAACATCAACTCTATATTTCGGAACTAAAATACTTAAAGCATCTTTAGAAATTTTAGTAATTCCATAATTCATTTTTTTTAATAAATTAGCAACTTCTTTTGAATTTAATTTTAAACCTAAGATTTTATTTACATCATTTAATTTTATTTCTCTTTTTTCGGGATTTAAATTTGGAGTAATTATTTTTTTTGTATTATAAGTTATTTCAACACTTTGAATTTCTCCGCCCATATCTGCTAAAGTAGTTACAATTAAGTTTAAAACTTGTTCAGAAGCATTTAAATCATGACCAGAACATTCAATAAAAACATCTTTAGTTTTTTCATTTACTTTTCCTAATTCAACAGAGTTTATTATTGGCGGCATAGATAATATTTTATTTCTTGAATCTATAAAAATAGGATATTTATCATAATTCTTTAATAATTCAGAATATTTAATTCCTGTTGGATGTTTAGTTAATATTTCTCTTCCTGTTAATTCTTCTGAATATTCTAAAGGCTGGAATTTAATCTCATCTGGTGATTTTGCTAAATATTTAATTGGAAAGACAATGTTTTCTAATGGATAAATTCCGATAGAAGTTTTTTTTCTTTTTCTTGCAAATGTATTATGCAGTTTTTCCTGAATATTTATTATTTCTTTTATTTTTTCATAATCTAAATTTAGATTTTTTATAATAGCTGCGACTGTATACGGGCGTATTTTTTCAACTGATTTATCAACAATAATTTTAAAATTTGATTTTTTAATTTTGTATTCTTGTAGACCTGGCTTTATTCCTAAATAAGCTTTTAACAATCTTGCTAGACCTTGAGTAGATAATAAATCTGGTCTATCTGGAGTTATTTCAACTTTAATATTATCATTTTCTACTGTTTCTAATTCAAATCCTAAATTGAATAAAATTTCATCTAATTCTTGTTTAGCTAGTTTTTTTCCTACTGATTTATTCAATTCTTTGAATGTTGTTTCTAAAATTACCATTTTATATTATAATTCCTTAACCAGTTTATATCATTTGAATTTCCTAAAATATCTCTTAGGTCTTTTCTTTTGTTTAACATCATTGCTAATCTTTCAACACCAAAACCCCAAGCAATTACTGGAACATTAATTCCATAAGGCTCTAATGATTCTGGTCTGAACATACCTGAATTAATTAATTCAATCCATTTTCCTAATTCTTCATTATACCCTAAGCATTCCATAGAACTTTCGGTATATGGATTATAAGTAGGTTTAAATTTAATTTTGTAAATTCCTAATTTAGCATAAAATTCTTTTATATAACCCATTAAATCTCTTAATGTTAGATCTTTGTCCATTACAAAACCCTCTACTTGATGGAATTCTGGCAAGTGAGTTTGATCTATTGCTTCATTTCTAAATACGCGTCCAACACAAAAATATTTAGCTGGATATTGAATTTTTTTTGAAGCAAAATATCTGTAAGTTGTTGCTGTTGTGTGAGTCCTAAGGATTAATTGTTTAGCTAATTCGGGATTCCATTTATAACCATGTCCTTTAGAACCTGTTTCTCCTCCATGTTCATGAACTTCAGCAACTTTTTTAGATAATTTATCTGGAATTGTACCTTGATATGGCAAGAAAAAAGTATCCTGGACTTCTCTTGAGGGGTGGTCTTGAGGTATCCACATTGAATCCATACACCAAAAAGCAGTATCCACCCACGGGCTTTTCATTTCTTTGAAACCTAAATTTAAGAAAACTTTTTTTATTTTCTGAATAACTAAACTTAATGGATGAATTCTCCCACCATGAATTTTTGGAGTTACTGAATGAATATTGTAATGTCGAAATTCTTTATTTTTCCAAGAACTATTTTTTAACATATCAACTGTTAGTGTTTCAATAAAACTTTCTTTTAAATCTTTTTTTAGAATTTCTTCGCCTAATTTTGTAACTATGATTGTCTTTGTTTTAATTTGCTCTGTTTTTACTATATTTCTACGTTTTTTTAATTCTGATAAAACTAGAATATCATCTTTGGATAATTTGTTTAATTCTGTTGGTAATTTTTTTAATAATTTTTCTTCTGGAAATTCTTCTTTTAATAAATTATGGTTTTTTAAATAAACTTTATCTTTAATTTCAATTGCATTTTTTATTTTTAACAATCCCAGAGAAATTCTTAGTTCATCGTCATTTAAACAGGCTTTTTCTTTTATTTCATTTAAAGTTAATGGAGTAGTTATTGAATTTAAAAAACGTCTTTCTGGCAGTGCGTCTTTTAAATATTCTTTTCCATTAACATCTAGATCAACAATTTCTTTTACATCTTCTAAAATTCTAATTAGGTGTTTGTCCTGAAGCCATGATAAAGCTCTGTTTACCTGAGTTTCATTTAAATCTGATAATTTAATTAAATAATTAATATCTTTAGTTTGTTTTAATAAAGGAAGAACTTTTCTTTCAGATGGTGTTAGCAACTTAATTAGATTTTCTACTGATTCCATCAGTTAATTGATAATTAAGTAATTTATAAAATTAGTGGCTTCTGAAAATGTTTAAATATATATGGATTAATTTAATTTTATGGATCTTATGAGTTTTTTTCGAAGGATTTCTTATGAACTCGAAATATTGGGCAGAAGATTAGGCTTAGAAGAAAAAAGTAATATAGAACCTAAAGATGTAAAATATTGGGGATATTTTGAAAAAGATATTGCTAAAGAAATCTTGACTTTTAATTCGGCATTACTTCATTTTCTTAGGGCAAAGTGGGGGATTTACAAAGGCACAAATATTATATTAAAATATAGAAGTGATCCTTTTAATAAACCCCCTAAATTTCCAATTGAAGATTTAGAATTAAGCAAAAAAAAGATATTACAATTTGATAAACTTATACGAAATCAAATTCCAAATAAATATAAACAAGTTAAAGAATTAAAAGAAGAAATTGATAATGAAACTAAAATTAAACTTATTATATTGGAGAAAACAATTAATTTAATTGAAAAGATAGATTGGATAATTTTTTATTATAGTAAAAACTTTAATTATTTAATTTTAGATAGAGCTCTTCAAGAAAGAAAAACATTAATTAATGTTTTAAGAGAAACAAGAGATTTATTTAATGAAATATTCTCTAATTTAGTAGATATATATGGAAAAAAGAGATTATTTTAATAATTATATTTAAA
>Ga0209542_10015389_pt1 | contig 12841 bp, 17 predicted proteins | sample RifCSPhighO2_01_FD_184028 | JGI IMG/M metagenome (GOLD analysis project Ga0209542, IMG submission 184028) | Soil microbial communities from Rifle, Colorado - Rifle CSP2_plank highO2_0.1 (SPAdes) (version 2) | ecosystem: Environmental > Terrestrial > Deep subsurface > Rock core/Sediment ...
GTCCAAAAACTTATAAAATTTATTATATAAAAAAGTAAAATGAAAACAAACCTATTGGAACTGAGGATTGAAGATTTGCTGCTTGAGCATAGAACAGTCACAAAAAAAGGAATTATTGAATATGTCATTAAATTTCTGAATGGGGAAGAGATGCCTCCTATACGTGCATCATACTGCGTTCACAGGGGAAAGTATTTGGTTGAGGATGGGCATCATAGGGCATTTTTTGCCAGATATTTATTGAATAAATCCTCAATTCCTGCAGAAGTTGAACCATGCTATACTGGATATTGTAGTGGAGTAGAAACAGACTGCCATGAATATAACATCAATCATATAATTATTGAGTAGATAATAATCTAATGCATTGCGATTAATTTAAATAATATTAAGCCAATATTATATATAAGTAATATTTATATATTAGTTAAATTACTTATATACATGAGAAATTCAAAGAAAGAAAGAATAATCAGGATTTTACTAAGCAAAAAACAATTAACCAAATACAAAATCGCAAAGAAAGCGGAATGTACTCCCTCGTGGGTTTACATGTTTTTGAAACAGATAAAAAATAAAAATTTATATGAATTATGGCTAAAAATAAAGAAAAAGCCAAGATACCGGGAATACTTAATAAAAGAACCCCTAAAGATACTAAAGGAAACAGAACTTGACTATGCCTTAACGACCTACTTTGCTGAAACAATCATTCAGTCCTATTTATTTCCTTTAAGATATGATATTTATATAAGGGAAGAAGATTTAGACAAATGGCACAAGTTACTTACCAATAATGGATTTTATGGAAAGGGAAATTTTAGAATTTTAATATACGACGATTTTAAATTTATTGAGAAGGAAATAGTTAATTTTCAAAACATAAAACTTAAAGTAGTTACAAAACCGCAATTAATAGCAGATTTAATGCAGGAGAATGGACCAGCAAGGGAAGCTGCTGAAATGCTCATGAAAAATGTATGAAAAATATGAAACAGACTTGTCATGGAAATATGTTAAAGATATAACAAGAGAATTAAGTAAGCCTGTGATTGTTATTGGGGGATGGGCTGTATATTTCTTAGTCAATGACAAATTTAAGGAATTTTTTGGAAAGGATTATTTGGGAAGCAAGGATCTTGATTTGGGCTATGAACTGAAAGGTAATCTAAAGAAATCAAATTTTTACAGAGACATGGAATATCTTAAGAAACAAGGTTTCAGAGCGCTTGGATTCAGGTTAATGCAGGAATTTCATACAGAAACAAAAGAAAGATTAGACTCCGAGAAAGCAAAAAGAATTCCTTCTTCTTTTATACATCACATTTACATTGATATGATAGTCGACAAAATACCGGAGGATTTCAGAAAAGTTTTTGGATTTACTCCAATAGATGAGCCATTAGTTAATTTAGCATTAAAAAATAATGTAAATATGGACAGTTTTATTATTCCAGCTCCAGAGGTTATGCTGGCCATGAAGCTTAACTCAGTTCTTGGAAGGGATAAGGAGCATAAAAGGATGAAGGATGTATGTGACATATTTGCTTTGTTATACTGTGGAAACATTGATTTAAATAAATTCTACAAAATTTATGACGGGGATAAGGCCAGAAGAATAATTGAAGAATTAGATTTGAAAAGTGCCTCAGAATTACTGAATACAGACGAAGAAATAATAAAAAAAATCTTGGAGAGTGTTTAAATGAACTTTTGGGATGAATTGTTTAAGGTAAAGAAAAAAAATATTAGAAGGGTAAATAGAAGGACCAAGAACAGATTAAGAAAATAAATATTTAAAGGATTTAATCATACTAACATCAATCATATAATTATTGAGTAGATAATAATCTAATGCATTGCGATTAATTTAAATAATATTAAGCCAATATACCAAGTATGATAAAAGAGTTCCAGATAACAATAAGAAAGATAAGGAAGCCAAAATCAGCCAATATTAATGAAAACATTCAGTTTCTTGCAGAATCATTGGGACTGTTCAGCAAGAGAGACAAGGAAAAATCATGTTACAGGGTATTCTTGGAATTGGTAAAGAACAAATCAGGATTGACAGCAGAGGAGATTACAATAACCACAAACCTGACAAGGCCGACAGTGATTCACCATCTGAATAACTTATTGGAGTCAAACTTGATTACAAAGGAAAAATCGAGATACAGGATAAAGAGGGGCTCTCTCAATTCAATGATAAGCTCATTAGAAAACGAATTGAACATAGCTATGGATGAACTAAAGGAGATAGCAAAGGCTATTGATAAGGAATTATAATTCATTCAAATCTTTTTTTATTTTCCGCATCTGTTTTTTTAACGTTGGTAAATCTTTCTTTATTATTTCCCAAACAACCTCATAATTGACTCCAAAATACCCATGAATTATCTTATCTCTTGTGCTTGCAATTTTTCTCCATGAAACTTCATCATACTTTTCTCTAAATGAATCTGGAATGTTCTTAGTAGCCTCTCCTATTACCTCCAATTCTCTCACAACTGCACTTTGAATTAATTTATTATTAAGAAAAGATTCTTTGGAAATATCCCTAAGAAAAGATTCTATGTTTGTTATACTTTCTAGAATATCCTCTATGAACAATCTTACATCTCTTTTCATATTATTCTTATTTCATCCTGCAAAATTTGTTTTTTAACTAAGGGATGAATTGTTTTGTAAGTGACCAAATCCACCTTCCTTTTTAATTTGTCTTCTAATTCTAAATTCATACCGATAAATTCCAGACCCATAGCTTTTGAAGGTTCAATCAAGATGTCAATATCACTATTCTTTTTATAATCTCCCCTTGCATAACTTCCAAAAATCCCTGCTTTTTTTATTTTATATTTTCTGAGAATTTTCACTATTTTTGGCTTTATCTTTTCCAATTTTTTATCTCTTAAATATTCATTAAGCTCTTTATCTGCCTTATCTTCTTTTGATGATAATAATTTATTTGAAATGTCAAACCCAAGATATTTCCTTTTCTTATGGACATTTTTTCCATCCCTTATTGATATAACCCTATAAAAATAACTTCTATTATTTATTTTTTTTATCTCAGTATATGCCATAATTTTCTTACGTCTACATTATTTATAAAACTTTCCCTGTAATATATTAAACAATAATTTAGGGATACTACAAATTTCAAAGCAATCACAACACTTTTAAAAACAAAAAACAACATTTTCTGCATATGAATACGCCATTTATTCAGTTCATAAGCATAACAAAAATATTCTCAAAAAAAATAGTTTTGGACAATGTAAACTTAGAAATCCCTTATGGGGAGATATTTGGAATTATAGGAAAATCAGGCTCAGGCAAGACCACTCTGCTGTCAATCCTTGTCGGTTTCATAAAGCCGGAAAAGGGAAAGGCATTTTTTCAGGGGCAGGATCTGTCGAGATTTACAAATAATATAAGGCAGCAGTTTGGATTTACAGCTCAGGAGGGAAGTTTCTACCCCAATTTGACAGTAAGGGAAAATTTGGAATATTTTGGGACATTATACAATATCCCTTATGCAAGTCTGAAGGAAAAGATTCCTGAAACATTAAAGCTGGTAAATTTAACCGAGGCGGAAAACAAGGTTGGAAGATCGCTCTCATCAGGGATGAAGAAGAGGCTTGATATAGCATGTGCAATTCTTCATGATCCCAAAGTCCTGATTCTGGATGAGCCAACGGAGGATTTGGATCCTTTGCTTAGGAAGGAAGTGCTGAGGTTGCTGAGGAAGATTAACAAGGAGAAAAATGTGACAATAATTATGACAACTCATCTCCTTGAAGAGATAGAATCTGTATGCTCAAGAGTTGCTATTCTTGACAACAGGACGATAATAGAATCGGGAACTGTGAATGAATTAAAGGATAAATACTCTAAAAACCAGGAGATAATCCTTGAAACCTACTCGGGAAAATATGAGTGGTTGATCAAGATATTAAAGCCGAACAAGTTGGTCGAGAAAATATTCGAGAGTGATGGAAGGCTGATTGTATACTCTCCAAAGGCGGAGGGGATGCTCAAGTTCATGCTTCACGAGATTGAAAAGAAAAAGGAAAAGGTGCAGGATGTGGATCTCAACAAGCCTTCACTGTCAGAGGTATTTGAATCCCTGACAAGCCAGGATAAAAAATGAATAAATTATTTGAGATACTAAGGAAGAACATCTTGCTCTTGGTCAGATCAAAGACCTCTGCGTTGATTGTGCTTCTGGGTCCATTGGTTTTGATTTTGCTGATTTCGACGGCATTCAACACAACTTCATTGTACGATATAAAAATAGGGGCATACTCAGATTCGTATTCATCCCTGTCAGATTCAATAATGGAGCAGCTGAATGCGGATGAGTTCAAGGTTGAAAAGCTGGATTCAATGGATGTTTGCATAAATTCAATAAAGACAAATGACATTCATGTCTGTGCTATATTTCCATCAGACCTGACAATTGAATCAGAGGAAAACATTGAATTTTATGTTGATACTTCAAGGTTGAATCTGGTTTATGTTGTTCTTAATTCAATATCATCAAAAGTCTCAACAAAATCAACGGAGCTTTCAACTGCGCTGACTTCAACTTTGGTTGCAACAATAGAGAATGCAGACAGCAAGATTGCGGAAAGTTCCGGAAGGATAATAATTCTTTCAGCAAAACTTACTGAAATAAAGGAGCAGATATCAAGCTCAGTTGAATCCTTGGGAGCCTCGAATTTCACGCAGGACGCAGGCAGTCTTGAGGATACTGCAGAGGAACTGAATGCAACAGGAGAGGCAGGGGATTTGATTGGAAGCTATAAATCATTGGTGACAAAGCTAGTATCAAAAATAAACACTGTTTCAGAATTATCGTCATCGGTCACAAGTCTTGAGGCTGAAATCACAAATGTTCAGGAGGTAAAGGATACTCTGTCAGGAATCCAGGATAATATAAATTCAGTCCAGGTAAAGGAAGTTTCAAAGATAGTGTCACCAATAAAGACAGAGATAAAGACTGTGTCGTCGGAAGGAACTCATTTTACTTACACCTTCCCAATATTGTTAGTGATAGTCTTGCTGTTCTCAGGATTGTTGGTGTCATCAACGACAGTGATAGAGGAGAAATCATCGAAGGCATTCTTCAGGAATTTTATAACTCCAACATCAAACGGATTGTTTGTGTTTGGCAACTTTCTTTCAAATTTGATAATAATATTGTCTCAGGTGATAATAATTTTCATCGTTGTCTTTTTGTTCTCAGGCACATCAATTTCAAATTCAATACTGGTTAATCTTGCAATAATGATTATAATGACCGCCTCGGTATTCATTCTTCTGGGGATGCTGATTGGTTATCTTTTCAAGTCTGGAGAGACTTCAAATCTTGCAGTAATTACCATTGCATCCATTTTGCTGTTCTTTTCAAATACAATTCTGCCTTTGGAAACCTTGCCGTTGGCATTAAGATCAATAGCAGGGTTTAACCCATTCATTCTCGGGGCGGATGCATTGAAGGAGATACTGCTGTTCAACACTTCACTGAATTTAATATCAACAGAATTCTACATTTTACTGGGATACATCGTAGTCTTGTTTGTATTGGTATTTATAATAAGGGAGTTGTCAAAAAGAAGATATATTGAGTAATATGCTTATGCCACTGCTTCCTTTTTCTCATTAATTTCCATTATAACTCCATCAATATAACTCTCCCATCCGTTATTTGGATTTCCGCCCTGTAATAAATTTAAGGCTTCAAGAGTTAGTCCCTTCAATTTCTGAATCTCTTCAGGGGATTTTATCATACCTTCAATTCCTCCATTGTTACCAAATTTGCATAATAATTCATTAGAAGAATCAACTATCTTATTGTACTTCTTCATTTTAGATACAACATCATCAGGTAATGCACTCTTAGAAACCCAAGCGTATCTCTTTTCAATCCTGTCAATTTCTTTAAACTTACCATATGGTAAAAATGCCCACACCCCATACCAATTATTTGGAAATTCATCTCTAAGCAAACCTTCAACGAATTTTTCCTTCTGAAATGCTCCAAGTTCTTTTTCCATACAGTCCATCAGAAACTCTACTTTATAAAACTTACTAATGAGTAGTTACTTATTGCTTTCAAAGGTGCTCACTATATCAATGAAGTATTTTCCATCCTCAAGCTTGTAAACTAAGGGCTTTCCCTTGAAGATGTCAATGAGAGAAATTTCATACTGCCCAGGCTTTAAAATCCTGATGTTCTCCAAATCTAAAATAACTGGCCGGTCATCAAGAAGGTCACCAATCATGTCTTTTACATCAGTTTCTATCTGTTCCCTATCCTTTTCAGTAAGGCTGACAATCAAGGCCTTGGCCTTTTCCATATCATTCTGCTTTACAAAGAAGAAAAACCTGGAGCCGCAACTGCAGCCGGTTAATATTTCTTTGGACCCGTCATCATAAAAATTCCCGCATCTTACGCACTGGTGTGGCATATAAATAAATGTCCAATGGATTATATAAGTATTTTGTAGATGAAATATATAGAAATAAATTCACCACTTGAAAGTCTAAGGCAAGAATTAAAAACAGATTGCAACTAAAACTTCATTCATGATGGAAATTACTGCGCTGATAAGGATGCTTTTGGTCTTTGGATTATCACTCATTTTTGGATTGGAAAGGCAGAGATCTCATAAGCCAGTTGGCTTTGGGACATTCATTTTTGTTGCTCTGGGGGCATGCACAATCGGAATAGTGGCCACTAAGTACAGTTTAGGGGATAGCATATCCCTTCTTGCAGCAACAATTACAGGAATAGGTTTCCTGGGTGCGGGAGCGCTGATAAAAAACACTGACAAGGTTTTTGGTTTTACCACCGCCTCGGCAATTTGGCTGTTTGCAATATTTGGGCTGGTATTTGGAATAGGGGAATACCTGATTGGAATGATTGCATATGCTCTTGTCTGGATAGTGATATTATTTGACAACTATCTTGAAATAAGGGGGATAGGATCTTACAAAAAGAAGATAGTCATATCAGCAAACAAGATGAGCCAGAAGACGATCACAGATTACATCATGAAATACACCAAGAATCATAAGCTGCTTCATGTAAAGGCAAACAAAAAAGATCACATGCTTACTTTAACTTACTTCATTGAAGGAAATAAGGAAAATGTAAACAGATTAATCCACGACATATTCAAGGAAGAATGGCTGGCATCGTGCGAGATTGAATGAACATTTAACTTTTTTAACTAATTAAACTCTAGGATTAAATTTATAATTAAACATTTTAGGGATTCCATAATAAAATGAAATTAAAAAACAATATAAATTTTTTGTATTGATAATCTATAATGGCAAAAACAAAAGGGTATGACGGAATTTATGTTGTGATTGATGATGTACCAAAAGAGCTGATGGGATTTTTTAGTGGTCTTGAAGAGTTGGTTCATAACACTGGGGGGATGCTGATTGTTGATAAAACTTATCCCATAAAAGCAGGAAAACCAAAACTTGAAATATCACCATTTAATGGAGGAACAAGTGCTAGAATTAAAATTATTCATCCTCCATTTGGATGTAATTTAAACATTAATGGAATAACTAAGGAGCGATACGTGGAATATCATAGATATGTAAATGGAGCAACTTTACTTATTCATCATTAACTCAATCTTGCTTGGGTCTTTCTTAATTTCCTTGACTAAAGAAGCAGGACATGTGACATATTATTTATAAGACTATAAAAAAATTACTAAAAATTTATTTTCCATTAAATGTCCTGAACAATTTGCTATTTGTATTTAATATGAGTCTTGAATTTGAATCTAAGCCTTCTTCATAAAGTTGAAGTGATCTTACAAATTCATAAAAGTAAGGATCTCTGCCAAAAGCATCAGCAGTTATTTTTACGGCAGTTGCATCAGCTGCTCCCCTTATTCCTTGTGCTTCTCTATAAGCACCAGAAAGTATTTGTTTTAATTCTTTTTCTTTTTGCCCTCTGATTTTATTAAGTTCACCTTCACCTTCAGATGTATATTTTTCCGCTACTCTTTCTCTTTCTGAGATCATTCTTTTTTCTATATTATCTTTTACATCATCAACGTAACTAACGTTTTTTATGATAACCCCATAACTAGGCATAAGAGCAATGCCATATTTAATTAACTGTTCCTGTGCCAAATTAGTTATATCCCTTGTTAAAACATCTCTTCCTTTCTTGATACTATCTACCATAACAGTACTTCTCAACTCTTCTTCCGAAACTTCCATTTTTCTGTTACTCGATCTTACTATTTCTATTAAGGGTTCATTAGTTATCACATTTCTTGCTGAAGCATCTATTATATCATCAAGTCTTGCCTGTGCTATATTTTCAGTTTTAACAGTTCTATAAAATTCTAAAGGATCTCGAATGTACCATCTTGCTGCTGTATCGATCCATAAATATTTTTTATCTTTTGTAGGAATTTGTTCCTCATAACCGTCCCATTCTAAAATTTTTCTATCAAAACGATTAATTTTTTGAATATAAGGTATTTTAATTTTAAGGCCCGCTCCCTTATCGTCTAATTTTATAGAACCTTCTTTGTCCTCTGAATAAGTTTTTCTTAGTCTGTTTATATATTCTTCATCTCTGTCTATTGGATTTATGTAGACTTTTACAGGTTTACCAAATTGTGTTATTATTACTTGTTCTGTTTGATTCATGATATAAAGTGAACTATTAAGAGTAATCAAACCAAATAGTCCTAAAGCTGCCCATTTAAGTTTTCTTTTTAATTGTGAACCTAATGTTGGTATTATATGGTTGCTTTCCTGAAGAGAAGATGTATCCTCACTATGATTTTTACCTGCCATTTTATTTACTGTTTATTCCTCCAAGGTCTAATTTTTTAAGTAAAAGTTCTCCTCCATCTTCATCTATAATCCATTTATCCCCTGTAGTTTGGAGTATTTTAGTCATAGATTCAATATACAACCTTCTTCTTGTTATGTCGGGTGCTTTTTTATATTCTGCAAGTACCTGAAGGAATCTGTTTGCATCACCTTCTGCCATATTAATCCTTTCAGCAGCATAACCACTTGCCACCTCAATTATTTTCTCTGCTTCTCCTCTAGCTTTTGGAATTTCCTTATTATATTCTTGCATAGCTTCATTAATTCTTTGTTCTTTTTCTTGCATTGCTCGATTTACCCTATTAAAAGCTGATCTAACCGCTACAGGAGGATTACCCGATTGTAATTTTATTGCTACTACCCCAATACCTGTTTGATAATTATCAAAAAGTTGTTGTAATTTATCTTCTGCTTCTGTTTCTATATCTATTCTGCCTATTGTTATAATTTCATCAACACTTCTATCCCCACATATTTGTTTAATCACAGCATTATTTAAATCCCTAATGGTTTTACGTGGTTGTCTTACATTAAATAAATAAGCAACGGGATCAACAATTTTGTATTGTATAACCCATTCTAAATCAGCCATATTTAAATCGCCAGTTAACTGTAAGTACTCATTTTTAAGCAACTTTCTCGCAAGATCCCTTAAATTTCCTTCTGTTGTTCCCTCTTCTACAAGTTCTTTTGCTAATATTTCTAATTTTGATTCATCAATATCTCCTATTTCATTTGATCCAAGATATTCTGATTTTACTCCTGCTTCAAGAGTTCTAAAACCAAATTCTTCTTTGAAAATGCTTTTAACAGGAACTTTATCTAATTTTTGAACACCAAAGGGAGCTTTCAGGTGTAAACCTGGATTTGTTGTTGAGGAATATCTTCCTAAAGTTCTAATGATTCCCACAGATTCCGTGGGGACAGTATAAACAGAAGAAAGAAGAGTAATGCCTGCAAAAGCAGTTAAAAGACCCCTTTTTATGTATTTCACCGCTTTGTTACATAATTCTTCTGGAATGTCCATTCTCTCACATAAATCTTCTTTAAGACCCATCTTAATTTACGATGAAATAAGAAAAATATATAAATATTATTATTTTTCACCATTTCAAAATAAATACAAAATTATAACTAAAAATATCTTATTTATTCATCATTAACTCAATCTTGCTTGGATCTTTCTTTATCTCCTTGACTAAAGAAGCAGGACCAATTATGCTCAATCCAAATTTGTCGCCCAATAGCATTCTTGCCAGTCCGGATTTAATCTTATAAAAGAAATCAAAGTTTGCGCTTTCCTCCATGCTTGCAATTTCTATTCCCTTGAAGTTCCTGTCAATCTGCTTCATTGTATTTTCAATCAGCCTTGCCTCTTCATCAGATTTCAACTTTCCTTCAAGAACAACTATCTTATTTTCCCTGACAATCTTGAGTATCTTCTTCAGCTTGCTATCTGAACCAAGACCGGATAACTCCGAATGTGGAATGAACTGTATTGTTATGCCTCTCTTCATCTTTTTACCAAGCTAAACAGCTCCTCATAAAATTCATCCATCCCCTTGCCTTTAAGGGCAGATACCCCAACAACTTTGTACTGTGGGAATGCAGACTCAACTCTCTTGATGTTTGCTTTCTTTAAATCAACTTTATTAGCCACAATAAGAACAGGAACTTTTCTTGCAGCCAGATTGCCGATGATTGTTATATTAACCTGATTATAGGGATTATCAGCTGCATCAAGGACAACAAGAACGCAGTCAACATTTTCAAGCCACTTTATTGCTTCAATGACGCCCTGAGTGGCTTCCTTTGCTCTTTCTTTGGCCTCTTTCTCTTTCAATCCATGCCTGAGAAAATCTGTGTAATCAATCCTTGTTGCAATTCCCGGAGTGTCAATAAGATTAAAATCAAGCTCTTTTTTTCCTTTCTTTATTCGGACTTTTTCCTTAACCTGTATCTCTCTCGTTTCATGGGGAATTTTAGAAACATGAAAACTTTCTTCGCCTGTAAAGTCTTTTGAAATTCGATTTGCCAACGAAGATTTGCCCGCATTCACAGGACCATAGAACCCTAATTTAACAACTTTCTTACCTTTGAAGATATTAGAAAAAAACCTTGCCAACGCTTTAAATACCATACTAAAAATTAGAATTTTAACCTTTTTAATTATTTCTATAATTGAGACTAGCCTTTCATGACTGCCAGAGGTTTTAATTTGACAACCAAATTTCCGATGCCTAATTCATGGCTTACCTTGACGACTTCATTGACGTCCTTGTAGACTCCAGGAGCTTCTTCCGCAATTGACTTAAATCCTCCGGCCTTGATTTCAATACCCTGATCTTCAAGTTCCTTTTTGATTTTCTCACCGCGAAATTTATTCAGTGCACTATGCCTGGACATTACTCTTCCTGCACCGTGCGCGGTCGATCCAAAGCTAACTTCCTCAGCTTTACTGGTTCCGGCTAAAATATAGGAAAATGTTCCCATAGAACCTGGAATCAAAACGGGCTGTCCTATTTTTCTATAAACTTCAGGAATTTCTTTTCTTCCGGGGCCAAAGCTTCTTGTTGCACCTTTCCTGTGCACGCAGACTTTCTCTCCGTTATGCTCCTCAACTTTTGCTATGTTATGCGCAACATCGTAGATTAATTTCAATTCAGATTTTGGAAAGAATTCCCTGAAAGTTTCTCTTGTCCAGTGCATTATCATCTGCCTGTTGCAGAATGCATAGTTGACTGCACAGCACATTGCCTTGTAGTACTGCTGTCCTAATTCAGAATTGAATGGGGCGCATATTAATTCTCTGTCAGGTAAATTTTCAAAACCATATTTTTCTTCCATTAGTTTAATGTAATCAGAGGCAATTTGATGCCCAAAGCCTCTTGAACCGCAATGAATCATGATCAGTATATTCTCTTTATTTACTCCAAATGTTTTTGCAGTCTTTTCATCAAATATTTCTTCAACTTTCTGAACTTCAAGAAAGTGATTTCCTGCACCTAAACTTCCAAGTTGAGGCATTCCTCTTTTTACTGCTCTGTCACCTACAAATTTAAAGTCAGCATCCCGCATCCTTCCATACTCTTCAGTCCTGTCTTTGTCCTCAGGAGTTGCGTATCCTTTTTCAATGCACCAGTCAATTCCTTTTCCGCAGACTTCTTTCAATTCTTTTTTGTCAATTTTTATCTTGGCTCCTTTACCCACGCCAGAAGGAATGTTATTGTATAGCCTCTCTAAAATTTCAGTTCTTTTTTTTAGAAAATCCCCTATCTTGATATTTGTGGTTAGAACACGAACGCCGCAATTTATATCATAACCAACACCGCCCGGAGAAATTATTCCTTTGTCCAAATCAAATGCTGCTACGCCTCCTATTGAAAATCCGTAGCCTTGATGTGCATCAGGCATTGCAAGAGAATACTTTTTAATTCCAGGTAAACATGCAACATTCTGAACCTGTTCCAATGTTTTATCTCCCTTAATGCTGTTCATCAGTTTATCAGAAGCATAAATCCTCGCAGGAACATTCATTTTTCCTTCCTTTGGAATTTCCCATACATTTTCTTTTATTTTTCTTATATCACTCATGAGAACACCTTATATTCTCTATTCAAATCAGCCTATTTAAAATTTTTCTTTAAATCAAACCATTACCTGAAAGTAGAAACTTTTATAAATGAAAGTGGAAACAGATAATAAAATGAAAAAAGTTCTTAAAAATGGATTGGTATCTCTTCTGGTCATGCTGGAAGGTTTGTCAGACTTAGCATCAGCAGTGGAAACTTCAAAATATAATAACATATCAAGAATGACACCCTCGTTTCAGATTTTTCATACTTTAAAAAAACAGGGCTTTTCTTTTGATGGGGAAAATTATAAGGTTAGAATAGCTGACATGGATAGTAATAATCGTCCAACAGATGGAGATTTAATGATCATTGAA
>Ga0209542_10015393_pt1 | contig 12838 bp, 22 predicted proteins | sample RifCSPhighO2_01_FD_184028 | JGI IMG/M metagenome (GOLD analysis project Ga0209542, IMG submission 184028) | Soil microbial communities from Rifle, Colorado - Rifle CSP2_plank highO2_0.1 (SPAdes) (version 2) | ecosystem: Environmental > Terrestrial > Deep subsurface > Rock core/Sediment ...
TGCAAAAATGTTAATCAATGCAGGAATTACAAAAGTAGTAAGTTTCCAAGATAGATCAGATAAGGAAGATGATTTCAAATTAGTTTTCAATGAAGATGGTGTAGAATTTATTAGATTACCACAACCCGAAACAACAATAAATTACAGAGAATATAAGAGAGTATAAAATGGAAAATGTATATTATGTAGTAAAAGGATATGCAAAAAATCGTTTTTCTTATTATGTAATTTTAGATGATAGTAAAAATCTCGAAACTGTAACCTTCCAAACCAGGTTAACAGGATTAGCTGGAAGATTTATCAACGTGATTGGAGAACAATCTAAATTATTATTAGGAATAAAATACAAGCCACCAATTGATGTACGAATAGTTAGATTACCTAATTATATAAGAGCAGACAAATTAGAAGAAATGAATGATAATGAAAAAGATTATTTTAGAAGAGATTTAGAAAAAACACTTAATCCAGAATACAAACCAACAGAAACAGATGTTGAAATTCATGGCATAATGACTCAATTAACAGAAGGACCTACATGAAAAACTAAAATAGGAATCGCAAAATTACCAGAAATCTAAATAGCCTTAAAGTACTCTCGAACTCTCTCAATAATATTATTCAAATAATACTTCTGAATTTTATTTTCAAATAAATCAATCATCTGTTCTCTCTCAGTAATTCTATAATTATTCTGAATTTTTTCAACTAAAAACAAATCTCTCAATCTTTTAACTTGCCTTCTAATATTTGAAGGTGCAACACCTTTAAGAGGTAAATTGTTTTTCTTTCTAACTTCAATAACCATAGAATTAATTTCTTTAGAATCCATAGTCTTATCTTTATTTTCTAAAAATACCTGGAACACATCAACAACAATATCTCTAGAATCACCAGGCTGCAACAAACCAATAGACAAACATAATTTTCTAATCAATTCTCTATCTTTCAAATTACCAGGACTCTCGTATTTTCGAAGAACAATCTCAGCTAAAGGAATATCTTTTGAAATAGTTTTACCCATTGATCACACTCTCTTAACAAAAATAAAGAAAAAGAAGTATAAAAATGTTTACTCCTTACTGCTTGATAAAAGTCTATAATTAAAAATACATTTTATAGTATGGCTCCACTGGACACGCACTGGACAAAATGTGTTTTGATGTTTTACCTTATAACTCTTTAAAATTCTTAAGAATTTAACTAAAATCGCACTGGACAAGACAAGTCTTGACGCCGCACTTATAAATTGATCTTAATTTATTGTTCTATGTTAAAAACTATAAAAGCATCAGTTATAAATCTGACAAAAAGGAAAAAAGAATTATTAGATTGGGATTATAACAACTATCAATGGTGGATGATTTTTGGAATAGATAAAGGATTATTATCTTATTTCAAAACTACAAAAAGATTCAGGCAAAAAGACATAAAATACCATAATTATTCATTACCATTATGGTCTATTTCAATTAAAGATTGGTTTAGAAAACGCGATACAAAAATAACAAAAGATTGGATAAAAATACCAAATAGTAAATTAAAGGGGCAAGGATTATGGTTACCATTAAAATATCACCAACCTATTCCAGAAAATTCAATTATTAAAGATTCATATTTAGTTTTAAAGAACAATCAGTATTGTATTCATTTTAGTGTAGAAATAAAAGAACCTAAATTAATCAAACCAAAAAATATTATTGGTATTGACTTGGGATTAAAAAATCCAATAACTTTAACCAGTTTAAATAATAAAAAAACAATTTTCTTAGGGAAAGAAATTAATCAAGTTCGCGGTAAATCCTTCTATATAAGACGAACGTTAAGTAAATCTAAGAAATTAAATACGATTAAAAAAATTAGTGATAAAGAAAAAAGAAGAATTAATAATTTATTACACGAATTATCCAAGTGGATTGTTAATCAGGCTTATTTAACTAAATCGGCAATAGTTATTGGTAAATTAAAAAATCTACCTAAAATTTATAATAGAAAATTTAACAGAAAATTAAGTAACTTTCCTTATTACAAGTTAACCAATTATATAGAATACAAAGCTAAACAGAAAGGTGTACCACTTGTACTCGTGAATGAAGCATATACATCTAAAACTTGTAGTGTCTGTGGCACTATAGGACAGAGAACTAAAAATTGGTTTAAATGTAATGAATGTAAATATGAAGATAATGCAGATAGAAATGCGTCCATTAATATTGGTAAACGGGGTCTTAGCTATATGTTAGGATCAGGGGTAGTTGCTTCTGCCCTTAAATCTCTCGACAAATATGAAGGGATAAGTGTAAAAACTAAAGTAAATAGTAAGCTTGTAGCTTTAATTTAATGAACTTTAGATAATCTTTATGCAAAGCTCTCTCTCTTTTTCAAAGTAATATCTATTGTAGAAACTCTAACTTGTTTACCTTCTTTATTCTGAAACTCTTCACTATCGATCTTAATATCACTCACGTCAATTTGATTTTCCAAAAATCTTTTTGAAGCAACTTCAGCAATATCAACAGCTCGAGTAATAAATTTACCCCTAGCCTTTATAACTACTTCAGGTGCTCCTTGAGTAGTAAACTGCATTACTACACCAGTAACATAATTCATAAAAGGTTTAGCTCCAATAAATACAACATGGTCATCTTTAGCTCTATCTCTAACTTGATCATCCGTCATTTTAGTCAATCCTCCTGTTGTTTTTTAAGTCGTGTAACATAACCTGCTATAACATTCCTTAATTTCTTAGATTGAACTTCAGCTAATTCCCCTACAACCAATTTATTTTTAACAAAATCTGTTGTAAATTTATCCTTGTATAAACTAAACATTTTCAAGGTATTTCTCTTAATTAATGTTGTTTTAATTCTACCCATTGTGTCTTACAAATTAAATTAAACCCTATTTAAACATTTCTGATTTATAGTTTCTTTAAAATATAAATCCATCTATCTAATAATTTCCCTTTAGAATAGTAATAAGGAATAGAAATACCAGGATCTAACTGTTCTACTACAAATCCAGCTTTTTCTATAATTGTATTAATATCTAGATCAATATTACCCTGCACACTTTTAATAACAGGAATAATCATTACAACTCTACCATTTCTCTTCAAAACTTTTTTACAACTAACTAGAGTTTCAAAGTATAATTTATCTAACTCAGCCTTCAATTTATTAGCTTCAACCAATGAAACCCTTTTAGTATAATAAGGACCCATATGAGGTTCCGTCACAATTCCATCAATATCATTAAATTTAGTTTCTAATTTTTTAGAATCAAGCTCATGTACTTCCACATTTTTATAACCCTTCAAATTCTCTTTAGATTTTCTAACCATTAAAAAATCATTATCACTACCATAAGCCTTGATACCCATCAAACTAGCTTCTTGTAATATAGTACCTAATCCACAAAAAGGATCTAACAATTTATCACCTTCCTTAAGCATCCCTAAATTAACCATAATTTTAGCTAATCGTATAGAAATAACACTCTTAGCATCAAAATGAGGTCTAGCTTCATCTCTTAATTTGTATTCTTTAGGATTAAGTATAGCAATAGCTTTGTATAACTTACCATCAAAATAAATTAAATCCAAATCCACTTTAAGAGAAGGAACAAATTCTTTCTTCATTAAAGCTTTAATTTTTTCTTGTTTAAAGTATTTTTTAAGTTGATCGTAAAGTTCATCAGAATCTTCATAATCAGTTAAAGTATAGAATATTTTATTTTTAGTACCTTCATATAAATTATCCATAGAAGTTTTTTTCATAATTTTTATAACTCCACCAAATTTATTCAAAATACTAGAAAAATCCAAATCATCCATTTCAAGAATTAATAAATCCTCAAATTGATCTAATACACTATACTTAATATTTCGAGCTTTCAAAAAACTAAAAACTTCTAAAAGAGACAATCCTCTATCCCTACCCAATACAAAAATATATTCATTCATTTAAGTGTTTAAATATAACTAATCCTCTTAAATTTTCATTTAAATACTTTTGTGATTTCTTAGAAAGTTCTCCAGGAGATAAAAATAAGACAGGTAATTTATGTTTCTGCCCTAATTGATAAGCTAAAGATAAATCAGATTCACTTATTTTTTTCTTATCTTTAGCATACATCAAATAAGTAAGCTCACCTAAAACTGAACTAAAAGTAACAACCTTAATAATTTCTTTCTTTTTACTCTCAAGATCATTACCAATATTAACTTTATTTAAATTAGTATAATTATTAATCTGTTCTAAGAAGATACTATTTACCACGAGCTTAGGTTCTTTTTTCTTTCTTTCAATTAATTCAATATTAACCTCAGGAATCAATTTCTCAGGAATAACTTCTTGAATAGTTTCCTTCTTAATTTCAGGAACAATTATCTCTTTTTTCTCCTCAACAACAATTTCAGGTTTGTTATTAAGCAAATTATCATCAGCAAGGTACCATTTCCAATAAAAGGTATTATCTAAAGTAACAGGGATAGCAAAATCGCGCAAATTACTCAAAGCCACTCTAACAACAGGTTCTATTTCATTAGCATTCAAAACTAATTTCTCCTTCAATAAATTATAAGCTTCTTTTTCTCTCTGAGGTAATGAATTATATAATATATTCAACTTATTTTCCTGTCCAGGCGAATAATAAACAGGAGAACCCCCAATTTTAGCATAACTAATCTTAAGCTTTTTATCAGAAACTAACTCCGATAATAAAGCTGAAGCTAAAAATAAATTAGAATTAATTTTTTGTGAAACATGAACAGGCAAAACAGGACCATAATTTCTCACAATTTCATAAACCGTAGACTTTAACTCCATCACTCAAATCAGTATAAAATAATATATAAACTTATATCAAATACAGAACAAAGATTTTTAAAAAGAAAGAGTTCACATAAATCTAAAAAAAGCCTCCGTAGCTCAGTGGTAGAGCAGCTGCCTTGTAAGCAGCAGGTCAAGGGTTCAAATCCCTTCGGGGGCTGTTTTATCTTATGGTACAATATAAAGAAAGATGTAAGTTATGTAAGAATGAATGGGCTTTAGTAAATTATAGAGTGCGTTTCCCTGTTTGTTTAAAATGTCAAATGAAACAATTGAATCAAGAAGTTACAGATCCAGAATTTAAAAAAATGTTTGATATTGACAAGGACTTATATGAACAAAATTCTTTCTTAAGAGATATTAAAATTAAATACATAAGGTTCGGTCAATTATCAGAAAAACAAATTGAAACATTCAAAAGAGTAGCAAAAGAAATGAAAGAAGCTAAATCCTCTCCAGAACATCCCCAAAATTAATTCCAGCCTTATTTCCTTTTCCACCTGAGGCAGGTAAATATTTATGTATTCTTAATGCTAAATTTCGTATAGGCATTGTTTGAAGCCAAACTTTTCCTGGACCTTTCAAAGTTGCTAAAAACAATCCTTCACCACCAAAAATTTTATTCTTAAATCCACTAACAACTTGATAATCATAATGCACACTCGGTTCAAAAATAGCAATATGGCCTGTATCTACTTTAATTTCCTCACCAGATTTCAAATTCATTTCCACAACATCACCATCAACTTCTAAGAAAACATGACCTGGACCAGTTGCCTTTTGCATAATAAAACCTTCACCACTAAATAAACCAACACCAATCTTCTTGTTAAAATGAATATCTAACTTAACAGATTTTTCAGCACATAAAAAAGAATCTTTTTGAAAAATTATTTGTTCCTCGTCTTTTAATTTAAATGGAACAATTTTACCAGGAAATTCAGAAGTAAAAGTAATGTGTCCTTTTCCTTTTGAAGTAAAATTAATAATAAATAAAGATTCACCAGCAAACATTCTACCAATTCCTTTCAATAAACCGCCTCCAGTAGTAGTTTCCATTTCAATATTAGAACTCATCCAAGACATCGCTCCAGATTCAGTAAATACACTTTCATTATCATCTAGGTTAATCTCTACACTAGGCAAATTATTACCCTGAATTTTAAATTTCATAATTTAGATTAATTATTCCTAGTTTTTAATCATTTCTAGTTTTTCAATTAAAAAACATTTAAAAGAACTAAAAAGGCTACTACCTAATTATAAGAGCCCATGGTCTAGATAATCAATAGATTAGGACAACAGCTATGACATCACCTTGACGAATAAATTCAAAATGGTGAGGGTCGCAGGTGCAATTCCTGCTGGGCTCATTAACCCAAAACCTTTATAAAGTTAATAGATACAAACTTAAAAATGTTAACTAATTTGACCTCTCGTCTGAGAGAATACTTAAGGGTTTTTAAATTAACAAGAAAACCAACTCCTATTGAGTTTAAAACTATAGTAAAAGTAACTGGAATAGGAATCCTTATAATAGGTCTTATTGGAGCATTATTACAAATAACCTGGTTGATAATAACATGAGTATATACGCTTTAAGAACAACTGCAAATAGGGAAGATCAAGTAATGGACTTTATAATTAGTCATGCAGAAAAGAAAGGTCTAAATATATATAGTATTATCAGACCACATGGGTTGAGGGGTTACATTTTTATAGAAGCAGATTCCCCAAAAACAATTGAAGAAGCTTTTCAAGGCGTACCATATGCCAGAGGGTTATTACCTAGTGAAGTTCCATATAAAGAAATAGAACATATGTTGGAACAAGTAAAAACACAGGTAAACATCCAAAAGAATGATATCGTTGAAATCATTTCCGGTCCATTCATAAGGGAAAAAGCTAAAGTAACAAGAATAAATCAACAAAAAGAAGAAGTTGTTGTTGAATTACTTGAAGCTGCAGTTCCAATCCCAATTACAGTTAAGCTTGATTCAGTAAAAGTAATCAGAAGAGAAAAAGATGAGTAAAGAAAAAATAGATTTATTAATTGAAGGTGGAAAAGCAACAGCTACACCAGCATTAGCACAGCAGCTAGGCCCATTAAAAATTAATATTGGTGAAGTTCTTAATCAAGTTAATACTAAAACTTTAGAATTCAAAGGTATAAAAGTACCAGTAAAAGTACTTGTTGATACTAACACTAAAGAAATTCAAATTTATGTTGGTTCACCTCCAGTTTCAGAATTACTTAAAAAAGAATTAAATCTTCAAAAAGGATCAAGTTCTCCAAATAAAATAAAATCAGCAAATATTTCTATTGAGCAAGTTATCAAAGTTGCAAAAATGAAGCAAGATGCAATGTATACTCCTTCATTAAAAGCAGCAGTAAAAACTGTTATTGGTTCATGTAATTCTGCAGGTATTTTAGTTGAAAGTAAAATTGCCAAAGATGTAGCAAAAGAAGTAGTTGCAGGTAAATATGATACTGAAATTAATCAAGGTAAAACTGAACCATCAGCAGAAAAGAAAAAAGAACTAGCAGAATTCTTTAAAAAAGTAGAAGCTGATCAGAAGAAATTAGTAGAAGCAGCAGCGGCAGCAGCAGCAGCAGCACCTAAAGTAGAAGAAAAGAAAGCTGAAGAAGGTAAAGCAGCAGCTGAAACTAAGAAACCTGAAGAAAAGAAAGAAGCAGGTAAAAAAGAAACAGCTAAACCAGCAGCTAAGAAGAAATAACTTTATTCTTAATTTTTCTAAAAATGATATCCAGAAAGTTTTTAGATTCATTACACTCAACTGATCCAAATAGATTATCAACTATGAGAGGATATTATGAGATCTTAAATTTTCTTAACCTAGGTTATGAATTAGGCAACTGCTTAGAAGTTGGTTGTGGTAGTATATATTCACCCAGCTTCAATTTGTTCTCAACTCATCCACAAGAAGATATTTTATGGAGATGTAAAACTTACACTGGTATAGACATTTCATTAGAAGCTGCTAAGAATGCAAAATTAAATTCATATAGAGTATTACAAGCATCAGGGTCAAATTTACCATTCAAAAATTTAAGTTTTAACACAAGTATAGCAGTAGAAACATTATCACAATGTGGATCAGAAGCAACCAAAGTAGTAAAAGAATTAGGAAGAGTAACATTGAACGAAATCTACATTTTAACGACTCATAGAGATGCAGGAATAAAATATAAAGGTAAAGGAAGAGTATTTCAAGACAATGATGAATTAACAATAATAGCACATTCCGATCCTGAAATAGGATCATTTTCATATTTTACAGAAGAAAGTTTAATTAATTTATTAAATAAGCAAGGATTTAGAATTCTAGAACAGATCATATTTAAAAATGACAATACACAGGAGAAAATATTCATTGCAGCATCAAGAATCTGAAATAACTTTTTTCAAATAAACACTAGCATAACTTCCTTTTCCAAGGAAAAATTTCAAAACTTTATTCTTGTAAGAAATTTCTTTTACATCACAAATCAAATCTCTAAATACAGTATCTGAAACTAAGTAAGGTTTCTGTTTTAATATAAAATCTGAAGTCTTAATTCCTTCATCCTGAAGAATCTTAACATAATTCTTAGCTATACCATTAAACTCAGTATCGAAATTAACCAATGGTACAGGAACATTTTTAATTTTCTTTTTAATAAATCTATATTTACCTAGGCAATAATCAACATCAAATCCATCTTCCTTCTTGACAAAATTAGAAACTAATAAATTCCATAAATAAGACTGATAACTATTCAAATATAATCTTTCAAGCACTTTCTCATCATCATACTTTCTTAATAACAGCAATTTACCAATTTTGTGATTTTCACATTTATTCCCAAATCTTTGTTCACCAAAATAATTCTCAAAAAAATCACTCTTAATAAACTTAAAATCACCAACATTAACTTCAAACCAATTACCATTTAAACCACCAAGAAATATCCTTTTATCACTTGATCCAAGAACTTCTACTTGAACGCTATCCAATTTAAGATTTTCCAATTTAGATTTAGGAACCCCATGCACACTAACATACTGTTCTGTCACAGCATTTTTATCTTTAAGCCCGGCATATCCGAACCTATCCATTGGAACTTTCAATTTTTTAGAAAGAAGTCTCAAAGCAGAAATGGTATCAATATCCTTCTTCTTAAGTTTAAAATACAAATATCTAGTCCCATTCAAATCAAAGTCTAAATCTTCAATAACTTTAAAATTATCACTAGTTAACTTAAAATCCATAGAATTTATTATACCAACCAAGTTAAAAAGTTTATGAAATAAAATCTCCAATAGTTTTTAAAGTTAGAACAGTATGCTCAATATTTTTTTCATCAGCATCAATTTCATCTCTTGTCATCATTAATCTATAATCTCCAATTTGACTAAGATAAACCCTCTCAAAATCTAAAGGAAGTTTCTTATCATCCATAGAAAATCTAGATGAATAACAAAGTTGGTGTTCAGCACTTGAATTTTTTAAAATACCAGAAACCATAACTACATTAGATTCTTTTGAATCAACCAAGGTAAGAAGAACTAAAGCACTAATTTCTCTTAATTCTTCACCAACATCATCGTATATCTTCAAAGGGAAAATTGAAGGTTCACTATATTTAGGTTTAAATTCCGAAGTCATAGGCTAGTCAAATAAAGGTCGGTATATAAAAATTATTGAGATAGAAAAACACAATAATATTTAAAAAAGTACCTATCCATCAAAATCAAATGTCTGAAATAACAATCACATATGAAACTTTATATGAACTATTAAGAAGAGAAAAATTCAGACAAGAACTCCAACAATTAACACCTACATTCTATCAAGACACAGTAAATTACATTAAAGAAAAACAAATAATCCTAGACTCACAGAAAAATAAAGATTCAATTTTCGCAACAGAATCAGAAAAAACAAGTAAACAATTAGAAAGCATAAATAAAATTCTAAAAGAACTATATGAAAGGAGAGAAGGTAAACTGATACAATTAGCAATATTCTCATCAAGAATAAATAAACAAGAAAACATAACAATAATGCTTCCAGAAGAAAAACTACTTTATATCCAAATTAAAGATGTATTAAATAAGTTTAGAAAAGATATTCTATATAATATACTTACTTTACAAGTACCGAATATACAGCCAAATCCGGAACCAAAACCTTTAAAAGCTAACGAAGAAGATCCTACTAAATTAATTAAATTCATACATCATACTCCTAAATTCGTAGGAAATGATTTAAACACCTACGGTCCTTTTGAAGAAGAGGATATAGGTAATCTACCAAAAGAGGTAGCAAATTTATTAATAAATAAAAATCGTGCTGAGGAATTATCATGAAAGTACCTAAAAAATTGAAAAGATATTGTTCTAAATGTAAAAAGCATACTGAACATACAGCATCAACTGCAAAGAAAGCTAATAGAGGGAGTCTTAAGAAAGGATCTCTTCCAAGATTAGAAAAAAGAGGTTCAGGTAAAGCTGGTTACGGTAATAAAGGTAAATTTTCAAGAAAAGCTATTTCAGCATGGAAAAGATCAGGTGCAAAAACCTCAAAAAAAACTGATCTAAGATACAAATGTAGTGAATGTAAAAAGAGTTCAGTTCAAGGTCCAGGTATCAGAACAAAAAAACTTGAGTTTGTATAAAAATGAAAGAAACACCAACATCAAAATTTATAAAAGTACGTTGTTCTAAATGTAAAAACGAACAAATTATATTCGGTAAACCTTCAACAAAGATTACTTGCTTAGTTTGTTCTACAATTTTAGCAGAACCTTTAGGTGGTAAAGCTAAAGTTAAAGCGAGAATTTTGGAAGTTTTAGAATAAATGTTTTATAAAAGAAAAGGCCTTCCCGAAGAGGGTGATATAGTTTCATGTACAGTTAAAAATATATTACATCATTCTGTTTTTGTTACGGTAGATGAATTTGATAATCTTGAAGGTTTAATTCATATTTCAGAACTAGCTCCAGGTAGAATCAGAAACATTAGAGATTATGTTACACCTAATAAAAAAATAGTTTGTAAAGTTCTTAGAGTAAATATAGCAAACAGACATGTCGATTTATCACTTAGAAGAGTTCCATTAAATACTAAAAAATTAAAAGACGAATTTAGTAAACAAGAATTAAAATCTGAAAAATTACTTGAGTCAGTTGGTAAACAATTAAAAGTTACTCTTGAAGAAATGTATAATAAAGCAGGAGGAAAGATAATTGAATCATATGGAAGTTTAACAGAATGCTTCCAAGAAGTTGTTTCTAAAGGTGAAAAACCATTATTAGATTTACAAATAGATCCAAAGATGGCTAAAGTATTAGCCCAAATAATTCAAGAAAAAATTCAACCAAAACAAGTTAAAATTGAATCAGTATTAGAAATAGAATGTCCCAAACCAAACGGAATAACTGTTATAAAAGAACTATTAACTAATATTGAACATAAAAAAAATAACAATGAAATAAAAATTTCATATATCAGTGCACCAAAATACAGAGTACAAATAACATCAGATGATTATAAATCAGCAGAAAAAACATTAAAAGAAATTACAGAAAATTTAGAAAAAGAAACCTCTAAAAAAGGCGGAAAATTCTCATGTCAAAAAAGATCTTAAAATGTCAGATCTGTAATGCTTACACATTAAAAGAAACCCATTGTAATAAAGCAACAATAAATCCAATTCCAGCTAAATATTCTCCTAAAGACCAATACGGTGAATATAGAAGAAAGTACAAAAAATTTATTGAAAATAAAAATAGTAACCTTTAAAAATAATCACTTCTTAGTAATGATTATGAAGATCCAACAACACACAAAATATGTAGGAAGCCTTGAATATAGTGGATTAGAAAGAGTCTTAGGAATTATAGGCGTAAGTGTATTCACTCTTTTAATTATACCTTTATTTGTAAAATTAGCTTACAGCTTGTCAACTATTTATTTTTTATTATTAATCCCAGTTTTACTTTTAAGTTTATTAACAGCAGACTTTATTTCAGGTATGATCCATTGGGGTGCAGATACTTGGGGCTCAGTTAAATTCCCTATTTTAGGTAAAACTTTAATTAAAGGTTTCAGAGAACATCATATTGATAAAAAAGCTATAACTAAGCATGGATTTATTCAAACAAATGGTCATAGTACTTTAGTAGCTATTCCATTCCAAATATTAGCACTAATAATGACAGTTCAAGGAATTGCAACTTTTATTATATTTAGTTTTTTAACATTATTATCAGTTTGGGGTCCATTAACAAACCAATTCCATAAATGGTCACACCAAGATAAACCAAGCAAATTCGTAAAATTATTACAAAAAACAAGATTAATTATTACACAGAAAAACCATGCTGAACATCACAATTCACCATTCGAAACATATTACTGTATTACAACAGGTTGGTTAAATAAACCTTTATCAAAAATTGATTTCTGGAGAAGATTAGAAAGAATAATCACAAAATTAACAGGTTATCTTCCAAGAGAAGATGATATTGGTAAATCAGCAGCTAAAATTCTAGCTAAAAAATGTAGGATTATAAAATGAACATTTTTAAATTAACAGATGTACAAAGAGAACAGGTGACTGGTTTACTTAATAGAATTAATGGATTAGATTTTAGTGAACCAAGTAACCAACCAAATCAAAATTTAGCAGATAGGTATTTTGAAGCTACTAGTACCAGATTTGGTAATTTAGATTTAGAAGAAGCACCAAAAGAAATCAATGATGATGATGAACCTAGAATAATTAGTAACGGGCATATATATGAGATCTATAATTTGATAAATAATATAAGAAATAGATTACAAGATATTTTAATAAATCCAGAATTAAAACAACTTAATTATAAGTTAAGATTTAAATTAAATAATTAATACTCACTCAAACTTTTCTGTTCATTTTCTACAAAAGCAATAGGTTCCTCAACAACATCTTCATTATTATAAATTATCTTTCCATAA
>Ga0209542_10015394_pt1 | contig 12838 bp, 14 predicted proteins | sample RifCSPhighO2_01_FD_184028 | JGI IMG/M metagenome (GOLD analysis project Ga0209542, IMG submission 184028) | Soil microbial communities from Rifle, Colorado - Rifle CSP2_plank highO2_0.1 (SPAdes) (version 2) | ecosystem: Environmental > Terrestrial > Deep subsurface > Rock core/Sediment ...
ATCGAGAATTGGATCGGGTCGCCGCGGGTGCACGGCACGGAGCTCGCGAAGATGTTCCGCACGCACCTCGACGCGGTGAAGGGCGACATCGTAGAACTTGCCCTCCACGAGCGGGTCGAATCGCTGACGAGGACGCCGGAAGGAACGTTTACGGCGCGGACGAAAACGGGTAAGGAGTTCATCGCGAGAGCGGTGCTCGTCGTCTCGGGCGCCGGGCGCCGGAAACTCGACGTGCCGGGCGCCGCGACATTCGAGAATAAGGGCGTCACCTACTGCGCCTCCTGCGACGGCCCCCTCTTCGGCGGGATGGATGTCGCGGTCGTGGGCGGCGGCAATGCCGGCTTCGAGACTGCTCTTCAGCTCCTCGCCTATGCGAAGTCCGTCACGCTTATTCATCGTCACGCGCAGTTCAAGGCCGACCCGGTGACCGTAGAGAAAGCGCGTCAGCATGCGAATATGCGCGTCATAACGAACGCGGAGCCGACCGAGGTGCTCGGCGAGCAGTTCGTGACCGGTCTGAAATATAAAGAAAAAGATTCGGGCGAGGTGAAGGAACTCGCCGTCTCCGGCGTCTTCGTCGAGGCGGGCGTTCTCCCGAACACCGGTTTCGTCGAAGGGCTCGTCGCGATGGACCCCATTAAGCGCATTAAAGTCGACCCTCACAATCAGCGCACGAGCGTCGAGGGCATCTGGGCCGCGGGAGATTGTACCGATGAGCTTTATCACCAGAACAACATCGCCGCCGGCGACGGCGTAAAGGCGCTCGAGGATATCTACCTCTGGGTCAAGATGCAGTAAGTATCGAAATATTGACTTTTTAATATTCAAGTATATAATGGAATTTAGGAAGTAGTTCCGATTCACAACGTGGGAGATTCTCATGAACGAATATGTCGGCGTGTACGCCATTCTGGCAGCGATGCCGATGTGGCTTGTCGTACTGGTGGCGCTCGTCATCGGCGTCGCGGTGCCGTTCGTCATTGCAGACCAAACATCGGGGTTGTTCTTCAACTACTCCTATTCCGGGATGATCGGCGACATCTGCCTGCTTGTCGTCGTTCTCATCGGGGCTACGGTCATCGAGCGCGGCGCGCCGTTGCCGGGATGGTATGCAAGTATGTGGGCACAAGCGATATGGTTCGTCCTCTGTGCCGCGGTCGGTGTGATGCTCGTGACTGTCACTACACCGTGGCCAACCGCGGCGTGGCCGGACCGCTACCACAACGCGGTGGTAGTGCCGCTGTTCCTGTTCTTCGTGCCGCTTCTGATGCTCGCGGTGTTCCGTAACGGGAGTCCCACAGAAGCGATAGTTTGCGCGATGCTGACAGGAGCCTGGGTCGGGCTAGTCTACTACGACTTTGCGGACGACCGGATGAACCAGCCGGCACGGCTCGAGCGGGAATTTCATATCTCTCTCGTTCATGGCCGCCTCGTACCCCGACTCGTTCGACACGATTGAGGCCCAGCCCCGGAGAAGCCCCGCGCTTCTGCCGGGGCTCTTTTTTGCACCATGAGCACTATGCCCTGTTTCTTTTATAGACGTAATACGCGGCGAGGACGAGGGCGGCGACGGTGCCGACGACAACTACGTCATTTTTTATGATAGTGAGGATCGCGCCGTAATTGCTGCCGAAGAAGTAGCCGACGACGAGGAACTGGCCGATGCCGACCGTCACGCCCGCGATGTTGTAGGCGAGGAACGAACGGTACGGCACCGCATAGGTGCCAGCGAGGAACGGCGTTATCCACGAGACCGGCCCCAGAAGGCGTGCAAAGAAAATCGCCTTCGTCCCGTACCTCGCGAAGAAGTCCAGCCCCTTCTGATAGTTCGTATGGTTGAAGACCTTATTGTGCTCCTTGAAGAAGGAGGTGCCGTAGCGTTTCCCGATGAAGAAGCTCGTGCTGTCGCCGAGCACGCCGCCCGCGATAAGTGTGAAGGCGACGAGCCAAATATTGAGCACCCCGGCCCCGGCGAGGAGCGCGCCCGGGATGAAGAACAGCTCGCCGTATATGAAGAAGCCGACGCCGATGAGCGTCTCGAAGTACGAGCCGAAGAAGAGTACGAGGTACGAGAGCAGCGCGTGGGCCGCCAGGAACGCGCTCGTGTCCTCGAACAGGCTCGTTACGGATTCCATACCAGTTTCTCAAACGCATCATACACCTCGTCGACGGTTATCCGGTCGATGAAGCCGTGCTTCGTAGAGAAGAACATCTGATAGAGGCCGCGGCCGCGGGACTTGTCGAGCGCGATGTCGCGTGGGTCGAAGGGCAGATACATATGCGGGCCCGGTCCGTAGAGCGTGAGGCTGCGGAGCTCCGCGAGCCGCGCGAGATTCGCCGGACCGCTGTCGACCCCGATGAAGTAGTCACTCGCGCGCAGCGCCAGCATAAGCTGCAGCAGGTCTATCTGGCCGATAAGCGAGTGGACGGGGAACTCGAGCTGCGCAGCGATTGCCGCGTAGTCGGCCGCGTCTTCCCTCCCCCCGACGAAGATGAAACGATACTCGCCGGACTGCCGTATCTTGTCGAGCAACGCCGCCCATCTGTCGGTGCTCCAGTGCTTCATCGGCCAGCTGGCGCCGGTGTGGATGACCACTTTCTTCTCGCTCGTCCGGAGCGCGTCCAGAGCAGCGACGCCTGCGGTATCCTCCGGCGTGCACTCGAACAGCTCGTCGAACGAGAGCCACCTCGGGACGCCGCCGAGCATCTCGAAGTTAAGCTCCCGCCACTGCTTCGGCCGGCGCCGAAGCAGGAGGCTCCCCCAGAGGTGGAGCGCATAGCCGCTGTATGCGCGCAGGCCGGTGCGTATCTTACCGGCGGCCATCGTCCGCACCAGGCGGTAGACGTCGGCGCTTATCCGCATGACGAATATCGTGTCGTACGGCTCGAACGCGGACGCGGTGTGGTGCGCAGTATCGCTACTCCGGCCATAGAGTGACCGGGCGGTGTACACCCTCCTCACGCCGCGTATCCTCTCGGCGAGCGACTTCAAGGGCGGCGCCACCATAAGGTCGACGACGCTCCCGCCGCTGCGTAGTATGCAGTCGCGTATCGCCGGCACGGACGCGGCGAACTCCCCGATGAGGCAGGTGTTGACGATAAGCACGTTGCCGGTCTTCTGCAGCGCCTTCCTGCGGAAGAGGCTGCCGACCGTAAGAGCGCAGAAGAGCGGTATCTCCTGGTATAAGTTGAGGTAGTCCAGATTTACCCTTCTCGCGCTCATGGTAGAGTGTCGCTATAGCGAACGGAGTCATACTACCATGATGCGCCAGCGATTCTTCTCCATCGTCGTCCCCTGTTACAACGAGGAGCGTGTCATCGCCAAGACGCTCGGCTGCCTCGTCGCGCTCGACTATCCCACGGACCGTTACGAGGTCATCGTGGTCGAGAACGGCTCCACCGACGCGACCCTCGCAGAGGCAAAGGCATTCGAGTCGGGGAACTGCCGCGTCTATCAGTCGCCGAAGGGCGTCTCCCGGGCGCGCAACTTCGGCATCTCCCTGTGCGCGCCGCAGATGGAATGGTTCGTCATCCTGGACGCGGACACGTTCCTGAAGCCGAACATCCTGAACGAGGTCAACGCCTACCTCGACCGCCATCCGGGAGCCGGCTTCGGCACCACTGACGTTCTCCTCGACGACGAGTCGCGTACCGGTCGGTTCTGGTCGCGGTACATCAACTGGAGCGACCGGCTCATCCGCATCATGCATCGGATACATATCGTGCGCGGCGACCTCATCGCGAAGGTGGAGTATGACGAAGAGCTCGTCTCGGGCGAGGACCTGAAGTATTCGCGCGACCTCGCGCGCTACGGCCGCTACTTCTACATCCACACCGACCAGGTCATCACCTCCGCCCGCCGGTTCCTTAAGAAGGGATACCTCGCGATGTTCTTTATCAATATGAAATCGGCGCTGCCGAAGTGGGTCCTTAAGCACAGCGACTGGGAAGTCATCCGCTAGCGCGTACTACGCCGCCTGCAGGCGACGCTCTATCGCCCCGATGCACTGGGCGAGCTGCTCGGGGAAGTCGTCTCGCGAAGGGTCGAAGGTGTAAACGTAGGGGAGGTCGGGAAGCGTGAAGTTCTGCTTATGGAAATGAAACCGTTCAATGGCCTCTTCTGCATCTCTGAAAATCAGAGAATTCTTACGGTTCCGAATCTGCTTGATGATGAGTTCTTCGGGGGTATTGATATGGATGAATATTTGCCGTATCTGCGGAAATGCCTCTTTTACCTTTCTGTTGTACTCGAGTCCGGTTTTGCCTCCCGCATTTGCATCAATCGCGAGGCTGTAGCCGAGCTCAAGATATTTCTTGGTGAGTTCATATGCAACGTCTCGAGCGCCTTCGAAGCTGTAACCGTGGAGCTTCAATCGTTCGCGTATGTCGTCAGTGCAAATGCGCATGAGCCCGAAATGCTCGGCGAGCGGCTTCACCGTCGTCGTCTTTCCCGAACCAATCAGCCCAACCGATAAGAGCATCCACTGCGGCGACGACTTTGTATCGGGAATAACTAATGTCTGTTCGTATTCCCGCGCAATCTCCTCAAGCACTTCCCTGGGCGCGTTATGAAGCGCGGCCAGATTGGACATACTGATTGGTTTCTAACATCTCAAAAGTCTTAGGCCAAACGGCTTTTGCCGACGGTACTAATTTGAATTCATCGGAACCGGTGACGAGCAGCTCTTTAACTTTCCCGATCGGCAGCCAGGTAACGGCTGCTACTTCCTTTGCATCAATTCTTAAGCGGCGCGTAATTTCCCTCTCAATTGAAGCAAAGTAAATATTGAATCGGCGGGCCCTGCCGTCGGGATGATTAAAGTCTATGGTAAATAAGAAAATTGGTTTGTAGTCGTTTTGCTTTAAATCCAATTCTTCTTCGGCCTCACGAGTCAAAGTTTGGTCAGGGGTTTCACCAGGTTCGGCTCTTCCAGTGACAGTGGGTCCCCATGTTCCTGGATCAGAAGCCTTATCCAAAGCTCTTTTGGCTAGTAAAAGTTCACTTCTTTCATTAATTAACCAGAGTACCGCTATTTCAAGCATAAGATGTTTTTAATTATATACCTTCCCAGAAGCTGGTGGGATTGGTAGTGCCGTTACATTTCGAGGAAGAAGACGATGGTCAGGGGCGGGAGGGCGGTGGCGATCTGGAGCGCCAGTATGAGGAGCGCTTGTTTGGGCGCGCGCGGCAGCCACGTGAGCGCGAAGAACGCTACGAGCAGCACCTCGAGCATCAGCCAGAGCTGGAAGAGGTGCGCGGACGTCCCCTCATCTGCGTTCGGATCTGGGGAGGAAACGCCGTACAACGCGAGATATGTCAGGATGAACACCAGCATACCAAGCGACAGCGCTATCGGCACCCACGCACTCGGCCGCTTCAGCATTGAACTCATACCTCGAATCCTGTGGCGCTTGCATGACGGAAGAGTAGCGCCGAGCCGACAAACAGCAGGGCGAAAATGGCATTGACAACGAACACGCCAATAACGCCCGCCTCGCCCCATGAGGCCTGGGCGGGCCAGATAAAGAGCGCAACTACGGGAACCAATATCTGAACGAGTGCCGCCGCAAACAACGTACGCGTCATTCCACGCGGCTTGAAACGCGAAATAAGAGAGCCAATGAGTAGGACAGCAGGTACTGCCCAGTACATCAAGTTGACGGGCTGATTCTCGCTCCCGATAATGCCGACAGCACCGCTGATCCAGCCGAGAAGAAGTATTCCCGCAAGTCCGACACTAAAAGCGATGCGGTACGCCCTGGGGCGCGTCTTCAGCCATTGCCACAGTTCGTAGGAACCGCCAGCGACCAACAGTATGACGCTATAAGCAACGGCTTCATTCCACTGCACTTCATCGGTGAACTGCATTGCCAGAGGTATCAGCAGTATGAGTACCACGACACCAGTCCACACCATCAGTCTTTTTGTACTGTGTTGCATAGCTTCGTGACTATCATAACCCTCCCAAGCGTCGAGAGGTTCCGATTCTTCTAATTGGTATGGGGAGTGTTCAGGAGATACTGAAGTGGAATGGATATGGCGTATATTGCTTTACATATTCTTTCAAATCGTTCATTTCCATCGGTGAGAAAAGATAGTCAAGCGATTGGCGTGGAATATTGAATTTAAAGAGGTCGACGATTTGTCTGCTCCCAGTCTTAATCATCTCGCTGTCTTTTCGCCACGTTAAGTGAGCCCCAAGATTTTTGGTGAGAGAGAAGTAAACTTCGCAATGTGGACTTGTTAGACTTTTCGCACTCACATACGCATTTATGTGTTCGCGGGGTACGAAGTAAACGAGCGGGTTATCTGAAGTAGTAAAGTATCTTTCATCAGATGTGTAGATGTTCCAAGTCATCTGATGAAATATATCGGCGTGCATCTCTAACGTCATAAGCGCCATTTTTATAAAGAAGCCATTTGGGTATCTCAATTCATAGTCTTTGTCTAAAAAAGATTGGCGTACTTTCGTAGCCATTTCCAAGGAAATCTCTTTTCCATCTATCTCCTTATATTGCTCAACTAACTCTTCCGGACTAAGTTCTCTCATTTGTCTCGCCATAAAATGTTTCCTGAAATTTGCGTCCATTTGCTCAACCTCCCACTTGAAAAGTGGTGTTCTTACTCGCATTGTTGCAAAAAAGAATGACAGGTCATCTTTTATTGATTGCGGAAGACGGCTGTTAGCGGGCAAGGTCTCTATTCTGGAAATTACATCATCGTAAATATTTTCTCCGTAATCGTTGAAAATGTCCTCAAGATCGTCAGATGATGTCCCCTCTACCTCTGGGTCATATAAATGATTTTGTAACCCAACGTTTTTGAGACCTTCTTCCCCATTCACAATCAAAATTTTCTGCTCTGGTGTTGTGGTTGGATCAACAAAGAATTTTTCTCCTTTCTTATACATTACAAGCTCGTCATTCAGCAGAAAATGCTTGAGATACGTTCTCGGTAAATAATGGCTTCGTACGGTAGGTTTCTTCATTGTGCATATTACCATCGAGATGGGGGGTTACGATACAGTTCCACCGCCTTCTTTTGTGTTTCAGTAGCCTTTCTCAAATCCTGATCGGTAATTTCAGCGACCTTCTGTTTAAATTCTTCCTTCGGATAGAGACCGTCCAAATCTTCGCGGCTGATTTTCTGATAATTTCCCGCAGACGACAGTATCCAGTTTACAGAACTTGCGAGTAACTCCAATACGCCTTGTGTACTCCCAACAAGACCTTTTACATACTCACGCATCTTCTCTTCTTCTCCGAAATCTCGCCAGCCATACAGGAGCACCATCAGGCGGGGATGAGCGCGCAACTCACCATCGGCAACAGCATCTTTTATTTTTTCAAGCCCGGCTTTTTTAATATCCTCTATTCCATCTCCAATTAAAGAGCCGTCACCTTCTTTTCCTTTCCGATTGTATTCATGCACTAGAAGTCGTCCAAAATTTACGGGTGGGTAAAGATATTTGGATCGTTTTATTAAATCTGTAACGAGTTCGGCTCTTTTCGTAATATCCACATTGTCTTTTATAATGTTGTAAACGATACGCTCACTCTGGCTTTCTATATCGTCAAAATCCCAACTTCCAACCCACCTTTCCTTATTCTCATCTTGTATACGCCAAATAACTGTCACGAAGTTGCAGATTTGAGCTTCACTTAGTGACTGGGCATAATCCAAAATTCTGCCAAGAACTTTTTTTAATTTCCCATCCGCTTCAAATTTCTTAAGAGTGTCATAAAAATCCTTTTCTTTCTTCAGTGTTTTTATGAGACCTTTCAACTCAACTTCTGAAATTAATCCACGAGGTATACCCAACTGGAAGTAAAAGCGGAACTTCTCAGCCGAACAAACTCGCTTGTTTTTACGCCATTTTATCTCGTTTTCAGAACTATAGTGTTCGTTGTCCAAATGAGGAAAAAGAAAAGCGCATATCTTTTTGACATCCTCCCTTATGTTTTTCGGCACTGTCTCCAGCATTTCCTCATATTTTTCCTTTATTGCCGTCACCTCTTTCTTTTGAGGCAAACCGACCATCAATGGGTGAGTACCCGTAAAAAAGGATAGGTTGCCTGCAATAAGTCCGTAAAATTCGGGCGCAAATACACGTATCCCCTCAATTCCAATAAAATCTATAGGGTCTACGTCATCTCCTCCTGCAATAGACCAATCTATTTTGAGGGAGTTGATGAACGCCTTTGTGTCTCTTAGGGTCTTAAATAGCCCTTTTAGACCGCCGTGGAATAATTCTACCCATCTAGCGTTATCAACATCATCAGTCCCGTACACGTCTCTTAGTGTTTGGTTTAGGTCGGCAATGAATACATCCCAGAGGTCCTCGGGTTCAGGTTCAGGAAGAAGGAAGTTCACCTGGATAATCTTTTTTAGGTATTCATTGCCATCAAATCTGGCGGCCTCATTCGTAAGTTGGCTGGCGACGCGTTTACGATCGTACGCAATAAGAAAGATGGTGTTGCGAAAATTCGCAGACACCTTGATTAATTTGAATATGAGCTTCGTTTCTTCAGGCTCTAGTCGATCTATATCATCAATGATTACAAGGATCTTTTTGTTCATCTTTTGCAAAGCCTTGTTTAACTGTTCTCGTTGACCGGTTAGGGAAATATCATCCAACGAGAGGAAGGAGGATATTGCTTTCATTGGGTTTATTCCAACGCCAAGCAGAGAAAAGCCAAGATCCACATCAGCGACTATTTTTGCATACCGCTTAATGTTCTTAAGCGTATCCCCACCAACATAGGGTTTAATGTGTTCTCCGAATGTTTGAAAGAAACTCCCCAGAAGACTTGCCGGGTCTGAAAATAGCCATGGATTAAAAGGGATAAGTACGACCTGTTCCCCAAGTTCCTGAAGGATTAAGTTTACAAAGGATGTTTTCCCCGACCCCCACGCTCCGTCAATACCGATTACAAAACTCTCCTTATCTGGGTTGTCGTATTGCAGAACAACCTCGGCAATTTTTGAGGCGAGGGGATTTCTTTTGAGCTGGTCTTGCTCCTTCTTTTGTATGGGTTGATCGCTAATTACCATCCCCCGTATTGTAGAACAATTTAGCGTGAAAATGGGGACAGTCACCATTATTCGTACTTTTTGAGCCACGCGGAGCGTGGCGAATCCTTGCAGAATCAGGATTTTGTGGGAGGAATACAGAACAGACGGCGCTTCGCGCCGACCATATTTTTGGCGGAAATTTGAATTCCGAATTTTTGCGGAGGCGGGAGGATTCGAACCTCCGATGCGGTTTCCCACATACCAGTTTTCGAAACTGGCGCATTCGACCACTCTGCCACGCCTCCGTATGACGCCATCCTAGCATTTCAGCCCAAAAATGATAAGTTTGTTTAAAGGCCCTACAATCAAGCCGAACGAGCGAACAGATGGGTTCACGTCTGTTCCGAGTGAGGCGAAGAGTGTATGGCCGTGTGCAAGTAACACGGCCCTATCGTCTAACGGTTAGGACGAGAGCTTTTCAAGCTCTAAACCCGGGTCCGACTCCCGGTAGGGTCACAAATTAGTTTGGAATATCCTCTTTCGATACACGGCAATGAGCAACATGATGTTTACGACGATGAGATAAATCTGAAAGCTCGAGTTCTCCAGATTCCATACCTTAATCGAGGGTAACACTAAGAGAACGCTGATGAGGGACGTGAGGTAGATAACTCCTGTCTCGGTATCGGGATATTTCCAGGCTTTGATGAGTGTGGGGAACGCGGCAAAGAAGTCGCCCAGGGCGGCGATCGGTATGGCATATGCCGGGATGCCAAGCGCGAGCCAGACAACAATGGCCAGGAGTGACAGAGTTCCGCATCCAATATCAAATGCACTCGTCTGCCAATAACTCTGGCGATTCCAGAGGGAGGCGAACAGTACGAGAAGTGGAATGAACCCCGCGAGGAAGGTGCGGATGGTCACCCAGATATCGGCTCCGGCCGCGAGCGCCGCCCCGGTACCGATAAGCGGCGCGAGCGCCCAGAGGCTCCAGGAAACTCGGTTGGGCTTGGTAGTCCCCTTGAGCGTGTCGCGGATATACGCATACCCTCCGATACAACTTATGAACACACTCAATACGACCAGCCAGTGTTCGAGAGAAAGCATCGGGAAATAATAACACTCTGGAACCCAAGTCTTTCAAGGCTCGCAGATATATAGTACAATCCAGGGCACGCGCGCGGTTAGCTCAGTTGGTAGAGCGCTACATTGACGTTGTAGATGTCGGGGGTTCGAATCCCTCACCGCGCACATGAGACCGAAACGACAGTTCAAGAAATATGCCGAGCGGCCCGTCCGCAGACAGAACAAGCCGGCTGCCGGCGGGAAGGTCTATGTCTACGGTAAGCATGCACTCATGGAGGCGCTACGGCACGCGCCGCAGGTCATCCGTAAGGTCTTCCTCGCCGCCGATATGCGCGACAGTGAACTCCGCGCGCTCCTAGAGAAAAACAAGATTCCGACCGCCACGCTTGCGCCCGGCAGAGGGAAGGAACTCGTGGGGAAAGAGACCGCGCACCAGGGCGTCATCGCCACGATGAACCCCGCTGCTCTGCTCATCTCGCTCGACGACTTCTTGACGTCGCTCGATGTACAAAAAAATCCGGCGGTCGCCGTGCTCGGCGAGGTCCAGGACCCGCACAATGTCGGTGCCATCATCCGCTCGGCCGCCGCCTTCGGCCTCGCGGGCGTGCTGATACCCGAGCATAATCAGGCGGGCGTCACGGGCGCGGTCGTGAAGAGCTCGGCTGGGATGGCGTTCCGCGTCCCGCTCGTCTCCATCGGGAATGTGAATCACGCGCTTGATGTCTTGAAGAAAAAAGGATTCTGGATTTACGGCCTCGCGATGGAGGGGAAGACGTCCCTGGGTACAGAAGCGTTCGACGCGCCGAGCGCGTTCGTGGTCGGGAATGAGGGCGCCGGCATCCGCGAGAAGACGCTCACCGCCTGCGACGTCACGCTCAAGATCCCCATCCACGCGCGGACCGAATCGCTGAACGCGGCCGTCTCTGCGGCGATCGTCTTCTACGAGTGGTCGCGGAAGCATCCGGAGGCGTTATGACGAACGATGTGCATCTGACCGCGGAGTCATGCGGTGACTACGAGCTCCTTGACTCGGGCGAGAATATGAAGCTGGAGCGCTTCGGCGCGGTCATTGTCGCGCGGCCCGAGACGCAGGCGCTCTGGAAGAAACAACGTCCCGAGCTTTGGGAAACGGCACACGCCGAGTTCGCGTTTCGCGACAAGAAAGGTTCGTGGCAGATACAGAAGGCGGTCCCTGACTCGTGGACAGTCATACGCACCGGCCTCCCGCTCATCGCACGTCTCACAGGGTTTAAGCATACCGGCATTTTCCCCGAGCAGTCGCCGAATTGGAAATGGCTCACACAGGTCGTCCGCCCCGAGATGAAGGTGTTGAATCTCTTCGGCTATACGGGCGCGGCGACCGTGACTGCCACGCTCGCCGGCTCCTCGGTCACGCACGTCGATGCCTCGAAGCAGTCATTGGATTGGGCGCACGAGAACGCGCGGCTCTCGAGTGTGGGCGAAGACCGCATCCGCTGGATACTCGACGACGCGCTTGGCTTCGTTAAGCGCGAAGCGCGCCGGGGTGCCTCATATGACGGCATTATCCTCGACCCGCCCGCCTTCGGCCGCGGGGCGAAGGGCGAGGTCTGGAAGATAGAAGAAGACCTGCCGAAGCTCCTTGAGATGCTGAAAGAGATTTTCTCGGACAAGCCGGGCTCATTTTTCCTTATAAACGGCTACGCCGCCGGCTACGCGGCGCGTTCCTTCGCGCAGGCGGTCGAGAGCGTTTTTGGCGACATAAACGGAGAGTGCGGCGAACTGCATATCAAAGAATCTTCCTCCGAGCGTGTCATCCCCGCCGGTATCTATGTGCGCTTCGTGCGCTAAACTGTCTCTATGCCGCATAAAAAAATCATTGTGCTCTATCACGCCGATTGTCCTGACGGCTTCGGCGGCGCGTACGCCGCATGGAAGAAGTTCGGTGACACGGCAGAATATATTCCCGTAGAACACGGGTTCCCTCCCCCTGACCATCTGGCTGACAAGGAGGTCTACAGTATCGACTTCAGCTACCCGGCTCCGATACTCCAGAACATACTTGCCGAAGCGCGGTCGCTCGTCGTTCTCGACCACCACGAGGGGACGCGCGAGGCGGTCGAATCAGTTCCGCAGCATGTATATGACGAAGCGCACTCTGGCGCGGTCATCGCATGGAATTATTTTCATCCCGGTACGCCGGTCCCTATCCTCCTCTTGTACGTACAGGAAGGAGACCTCTATACTTTCTCTATACCGGACGCGCAGGCGGTCCTTACTTATTGCTACACGCTCCCGTTCACATTTGAGAGTTGGGAATCTCTCGCGACGCGCATGGAGAACCCCGCCGAAGTGAAGAAAATCGCAGAACACGGCGCAATATACGTCGAATACGGAAAGGCGTTGAAGGAACAGATAGCCAAGCGCGCATGGCCAGTCTCGTTCGAGGGATACGAGGTGCTCGCGGTCGACGCCCCGCGCGCTTTTGGGTCTGACATCGGACATATGCTCGCGCAGCGTAAGCCGCCGTTCGGCATGGTCATTCGTATAAAAAAGGATGGCGTCAGAGTCTCCCTGCGCGGCGACGGTTCGGTCGATGTCGCTGAACTGGCGCGTCGGCACGGTGGGAATGGACACCCGAACGCTGCCGCATTCTCCGTCTCCCACGGGGCACCGCTGCCCTTCCACGCCGTCGAGCATCATGACAATCCTGGCGATTGAGACCAGCTGCGACGAGACCGCGATAGCGGTCGTCGA
>Ga0209542_10015395_pt1 | contig 12837 bp, 15 predicted proteins | sample RifCSPhighO2_01_FD_184028 | JGI IMG/M metagenome (GOLD analysis project Ga0209542, IMG submission 184028) | Soil microbial communities from Rifle, Colorado - Rifle CSP2_plank highO2_0.1 (SPAdes) (version 2) | ecosystem: Environmental > Terrestrial > Deep subsurface > Rock core/Sediment ...
TTATTTCGATGTGGTCGTTTGCTTTGAGGATACGAACGCGTACAAGCCAGACGCGAGGCCGTTCAACAAAGCTCTTTCCCTCCTCGGTGCAAAGGCGGGCGAAGTTTTGTTCGTCGGCGACTGGCTGGACCGCGACATAATCGGGGCTTCGAAAGTCGGCATGCATACTGCTTGGGCGAAGTACGGGGATGAAAAGAAGACGCCGCGGGAAGGCGCCAGGCCGGAATTCGTTTTGGAAAGCTTCCGCGATTTGCTTAAAATAGTTTGAAAAGCAGAATATAATGGCAATGAAATACAAGAAAAAAAGTTTCAAGAAAGAATTCAGCTTAGAATTCATTAAGTCGATTAAAAAAAATATAGAACGGAAAGTTTAGAAAAATAAAATCACTTGATGAATTATTGAGATAGGGTGATGTTTGTGAAGGCTCACGCTTTTTTGTTTGACTCGAAGGATTTGCAGGCTTTGAAGAAAGTTCTCGAGGCCGACCCTTACGCGGACGATTCTTTCGCCCGCGCGGGCTACGTTCTCAAGGAAAGCTCGGCAGCAGGTTTGCCTGCTGGCAAATACGCTGTTTTCTTAAAGGCCGAAGACGCGGCTGCTGCGAAGTTCGAAGAGAAGCTCAAGCAAATCCCTTCGTTCGCGAAAGCCACTCAGGAAGAGCTTTCAAAAATAACGGTCGCCATCGAGAGCGAGGAGAACGCTGCGACCGAAGGCTTCGGAAGCATTTTCGGCTGAAGCTGAAATTTTTCGTTTGCTAGCCTTTTTCGAAATATTCTTCCAGCGCGTTCAAAACCAAGTAGCTTATGGGCGTCATCCTCAGCTTTTTGGCTTCGGCTACGGAGAAAAACTGCATTTCAGTCCCTTCCAATTGCCTGAAGCTGCCAAAACCGGGAAACTCTGCAAGAAAAGCGTAGTTCACGCTCATTCCCCTGCCGCTTGCGCTCGGGGCTTCAACGCGCGTGAAAAACTTGAAAGACACAAGGCCGTAATCCAGCTCTTCCTTGGTCTCCCGGATTATTCCAGCTTCGGGAGTTTCGCTTCCCTCCATCCTCCCGCCGAAGAAACCCCATTCCTCGCCATACTTGCTGATTCCCGCCCTGTCCTGCAGTAAAATGCGCTTTTCCTTGTCGCAAAAAATGATGATTGCGTATTCCTTGACGTCCATAAAACTATTCAGGTGCAAGGCTTTTTAACACAGTTCCGTAATCTGCTTATGATTCGAGCTTTCGCTTCCTTCGGAAAGCAAGTCAAGGAAATAACGCCAAAAGATGCGAAAAAGTACGTTCGCGACAAGAAGCATAACGTTTGGATTAATTTCGAACAGCCTACCGCGAAGGAAAACGAGTTTTTGAAGTCCCTAGGCTTCCACCCGCTCAGCGTAGAGGATACAATCAAAGGCAGGCAAAGGCCGAAAATCGAGGACTACGAAGACTACGGGTATATAGTAATCCGCACTCTCGAAACAACTGAAAAAGGCGCGACAGCCCAACTTTCTATTTTCCTCGGCAAGACTTTCGTCGTCACTTACGCTTCGGCAATGGTGCCGAGCCTCCAGCGCGTCATGGACGAACTGAAGGCAAAGCCGGGAGTATTGCTGAAGGGGCACGATTTTCTCGCTTACGCGGTCATAGACGCTTTGGTCGACGAGTTCTTCCCGATTCTCGAAAAGCTGGACGATGAGTTGGAAGAATTGGAAGACCAGATTTTCGTGAAGTCCGACCCGAAAATGGTTTCGCGGCTGTTCAAACTCAAGCGCAAGCTCGTGGAAGTCAGGCGCGTGCTTATTCCCATGCGCGACATTCTCAACGTCCTCTCGCGCAGGGATTACGGGTATATCGACTCGCGCACCGCGATTTACTTCCGCGACGTTTACGACCACTTGATACGCCTGGCGGACATGACCGACACGCTAAGGGAATTAGTAACAACGGCAATGGAAGGCTACCTCAGCGTGATTAGCAACAACTTGAATTTCATAATGAAGCGCCTGACTGCCATCACGGTCATACTCATGGTGCCCACGCTTTTGGCGAGCATTTACGGCATGAACGTCATGAACCTGCCTTTGTCGCAGGAAGGAAACGGTTTTTGGGAGGTAATGGGCATAATGCTTTTGCTCACGGCAATTTCATTCTATTACTTCAAGCAAAAAGAATGGCTTTGAATAGCGGGCAAGGATTTAAATTTTTTGCGAGGAAAAAGAATTTGGTGGAGATGTTCAATTGAAGGTTTTTCTCGCTTCCGACCACGCGGGCTTCAAGCTCAAGGAATTCATCAAGAAACTGCTTGAGGAAAAAGGCTTTGAAGTGCGCGATTTCGGCACAAACTCCGAGCAATCCTGCGATTACCCCGATTTCATACTCCCCTGCAGCGAGGCTGTCGCCAAAAGCAACGGCCAAGCAATGGGAATAGTCTTCGGCGGGTCGGGCATAGGCGAGGAAATAGCCGCCAACAAAGTCAAGGGCATCCGCTGCGCCTTCGCTTACGACTTATTCACGGCCAAAGTCACGCGCGAGCACAACGACTCCAACATGCTCGCGCTTGGCGGAAGGACCATAACATCTGGCGAAAGCCTGGCGAAGGAAATCGTCCTGGCGTGGCTTTCCACGCCTTTTTCCGGCGACGAGAGGCACAAGCGCAGGATACAAAAAATTTCCGATTACGAAAACAGGGTTTAAGACATGCCCAGCATTTCCCCCTCCATTTTATCCGTCGAGCCGGCTAAAATCGCGGGCGTCGTAAAAAAGCTCGAAGGCAAGTCGGAAAGCGTGCACATCGACGTCATGGACGGCAAGTTCGTTCCCAACAACACCCTCGACCGGATGAACCCCCAGCTCGTTCGCGGAATAAGCGGAGTCAAAATCGTTAAAAACGTGCATTTGATGGTTGAAGACCACTTGCATTGGAGCGAAAAATTCTGCGAAGCCGGGGCGGACGAAGTCGCATTTCATTACGAGACCGGAAAAGTCGATGAAGGCATAACGCTCATCAAAGGGCATGGCGTAAAGGTGGGAATAGCCATAAAGCCCAAGACTCAGCCCCGGGAAATAGTTTCTTTCTTCCCGAAGCTGGATTTCGTTCTAGTCATGAGCGTCGAGCCGGGATTCGGCGGGCAAGCGTTCATGCCCGAAAGCCTTAGCAAAATAAGCTGGCTTCGGGAGAATTACTCTCGCGAGTACGGCGGCAAAATTTGGGTTGACGGCGGGGTTAACGACGAGACTGGTGTGGAATGCGCGCGCGCTGGTGCGGACTTCCTGGTGGCGGGAAACGCTTTGTTCAAGCACGCCGATTTCCTTGCTAAGCTTTCCGAAATGCAGGGAAAGATAGGCGGCAGGCCATGATTTTCAAAAACCTCCCCTACAAAAGGGTTTCCGCCCGCTCACAACAAGCTTTTTATAGGGTGTGAAAGTAATCGCTCTATCTCTTTGTAAGAGGGGGATGGTCGCGTGAATAAAGGACAAGGAATGTTTGAGTACATACTGCTTTTGGCAGGAGTTTTGCTGGTAGTAGTTTTGGCCATCGCATTATTGAGGGGAGGCTTGTTCCAAAGCGCTTCGTCAAACGTGGACAAGAATGCGTGCTTGAGCGAACTCGTCACTGAATCTTCGTGCTTCAATTCCGACGGAAGCTGGAACAGCGGCGGAGACCACTTGTACTCTGGAACCAAATGCCCGCTTGCTTTGGGCGCCCAGAACTACTGTGGAACCGGCGCGAATTACACGTGCTATTGCGGAACCGACCCCAGGACTTAAACAGCCTCAGGGGTTCTTTTTTCTTTTTTTTATTCCCTCCAGCGCGAGCCTGCGCGGCAAAAGCAATTAAAGCTTTTGCAGGCTAATTGTTTTTCACTATTAAGGCGGGTTACTGAATGCAAAAACTTGGCGCTCAAGAACTAAAGGAAAAAGCCAGGCAGCTGCGCATTCTCGTTGTCAAAATGCTTTCCGAAGCGGGGTCTGGGCATGCAGGCGGTTCCATGGGAATGGCCGACGTTTTCGCTTGCCTTTACTTCGGCGGCGTCATGCAATACGACCCTAAAAACCCCGGTTGGAATGATAGGGACAGGTTCATTTTGAGCAACGGGCACATTTGCCCAATCCGCTATGCGGCAATGGCGGAAGCAGGGTTTTTTCCGAAAGAAGAGCTTTCCACCCTGCGCAAGATAAACTCGCGGCTGCAAGGCCATCCTGACGCCAAAGGCCTGCCGGGCTTGGAGTCTTCAAACGCTTCCCTAGGCCAAGGCTTGGGCATTGCGTGCGGCAAAGCCCTCGCAGCAAGGCTCGATGGAAGGAAAAACTGGGTTTTCTGCAGCCTGGGCGACGGCGAGTGCGACGAAGGGTCGACGTGGGAGGCTGTTGCTTTTGCAGCCCACCACCAGCTGGCTAACGTGATTGCGTTTGTGGACGACAACGGCACTCAAATGGACGGCGACACGAGAGACATCCTGGAAATGGAGCCGTTGGAAGAGAAATTCAGGAACTTCGGGTGGGAGGCGGCCGTGTGCAACGGCCATGACATCAACGCGATTATGGCTGCTTTCGATAAAGCCAAGAACAGCGCGTCCGGCAAGCCGAAAATGATTATCTTCAAAACCGTGATTGGCAAGGGAGCTTCGTTCATGGAAGGAAAGTGGCAGTGGCACGGCAAAGTGCCCAACAAGGAAGAGACGGTGCAAGCGCTCAAGGAATTGGGCGCACTATGAAAACAGGCGTGTGAAAAAACATGGCTTTTGAACTCAACTCGCAATTGCGCTTGAACCCGGGTTTCGAAACCAGCGACAAAATCGCCACTCGGGACGGGCTCGGAAAAGGATTGGAGGAAATAGGGGACAAGGACGAGCGCGTGGTGGCGTTGACTTGCGACGTCATGGAAAGCACTCGCATTGACGCGTTCGCCAAAAAACATTCCGACCGTTTTATCCAATGCGGCATTCAAGAGCAAAACATGATGGCGGTCGCTTCGGGATTGGCGTTGGACGGAAAAATTCCCTTCGCGACATCGTTCGTCGTCTTTTCCCCCTCGCGAAACTGGGACCAGCTGCGCGTAAGCGTTTGCTACAACCAAGCGAACGTCAAAATCTGCAGCACCCACGCAGGCATAACCGTCGGTTCGGACGGCGCCACACACGAAGGGCTTGAGGACATTGCCCTGACGCGCGTTTTGCCGGGCATGACTGTAATCGGGCCTTGCGATTTTCTTGAAGCCAGGAAAGCGACTGTTGCGGCGGGAATGCACCAAGGGCCGGTTTACTTGCGCTATTTGAGGGAAAAAATGCCCGTAATCACTACGGAAGAAACGCCTTTCGAAATCGGCAAGGCGTACGTTTTCAAGGAAGGGAGCGACGTGGCGATTATCGCGAACGGGTTCATGGTTTTCGAAGCTTTGATGGCCGCGAAAGAGCTGGAAGCGCAGGGCGTGAGCGCTGCAGTCGTAAACTTGCCCACCATCAAGCCCATCGATTCCCAAACCCTTGAAAAAATCGCAAGGCAATGCGGCTGCGTCGTGAGCGCCGAAGACCACCAAATCAGCGGGGGCGTCGGGTCTGCTGTTGCGGAAAGCCTTTCCAAAACCTATCCGGTTCCGCAAGAATTCGTCGGAATGCAAGATTGCTTCGGCGAAAGCGGGAAGGCAAGCGAATTGATGAAAAAGTACGGCATGACGCGGGCTGAGATCAAAGCCGCGGCGGAAAAAGTTTTGAAAAGGAAATGATGCAGCCTTCAAATGGAGCAACAAACCGCGAAGGATTTCCGAAAAGACAGCAATGTTATAAATCATTTCAGGAGCATAAAATAATCATGGAGCTAGCCCAGCCCAAGGCTATAATTGCGCTATTTCTTTTAGCGGTTGCAATTGGCTTGCTGTCGACATGGATTTTGCTGGGCAAGCTTGAAATCCCCGTTTCAGGCCTCGTTTCCAACCCCACCGGCACAGTATCCGCAAGCGTACAAGCGACAGTAGACATTTTCCTGAAAAACGCGACGGTGAATTTCGGTGCGGTGCAAGTCGGCGCATCGTACGACACTTCGGTCAACTACAGCAACGCCAGCCAATTCCTGCTCCGCAACGACGGAAGCGTGAAAACGAACATTACTATCACCGCAATCGGCCTTTGGGGTTCAATCAGCCAAACTGCCGGCAGCTCGGCATACCGCTGGAACGCCACCAACGCCACCGGAAACACCTCGATTCCTACCAATTGCGCGGATTCTAATCAGAACACGTGGTATTCAGTGCCTTTGACGGCTGAAGATCCGTCTAAACTGGTTTGCAACCTCAATTTCACCGATGCGAACGACTACGCCAGGATAGACATCCAAATCACGGTTCCGACGGGCGAAGCTGCAGGCTCGAAAACATCTACGATAACGTTTACGGCGTCCCAAGCATGAAATCCAGACTGGAAAAAAGGCGTGTAGGTTAAAACTTCAAACTCGCGTTTTCAAAGGCTGGAGCTGTTCGATGCGCTTTCCTTTCGCCTTGCTTTTCTTTTCGCAGTGCGGCTCGCCGCACTCCACTTCCACATAACCGTCCAAAACCAGCCGTCCCAAGCTCGTCAACTTAACGCCCACGCGGCCGTTATGCCTTTTAACTTCGACAAGCCCTAGTTCCTCGAGCCCGGGCGCGCTTTTCGACCCGCGCACGTGGTAAGTCGCGAGGGGAAGGCTCATTTGCATGAGCCCGCTCAGCTCTTCAAGCGAATTCACGCCGCCGGCATCGCTGATTTTCCTCAGGATGTTGAGCTTTTTCTCAGACAAGGCGGAATAGTAAGAGAATTTCATTATGGGATAAGCAACCACGTGCCCTTCGCCGTTGACGCCGATCGCCTGCACGCCGTTCACGAACGCCGCCGACAACGCGATGCACGACGTTTTGCGGTCGGTGTCGATGTTCAAAACCAGCTTTTTCCCGCGTTCGTTGCTGCGCAGCTTGTAAACCGCCTGGAATACGGTTTCCAGCGCGTTGTTCCTCATCTCCTCCAATTGTGATGGAAGCTTGATTTTCACCAAGTGTTTTTTGATTTCCGAAGCCCGCGCCTTGCTTTCGGGCGTATGCACGAGAATCACTTTCTCGGCGGGAAATTCCCGCAAGCCCGTATAAAGCAATTCCTCTGCAGCGTCATCAAAACCGACTATGCCTATCACCGTATAATCCAATTCCACCACCCGCGATTTGAAAGCCAAAAACTTAAGTTAAAAACAAAAACTTTATGGATTAAAGTTATTCTTTAATCTTTTGTTCGGGTTGAGGCGGAAGGGTGGGGAAAAGAAAAGGAAGAAAAAGGCCTCGCGGCTAATAGGGAGAACATGATCCAGTGTGGGGTGACCGTGGAATGAAAACAGGCTTTGCAATAGTTTTGCTTTTAGCGGGCTTTTTGCTTGCAGGATGCGTTTCGGGCGGGCAGCAAACGTCTTACGCCTCGCCTACGGCAACAGCATCGTCCATTCCCGAGTTTTCGGAGGGCGAACTGGCTTTCCCGACTTTGGATGAAGGCACTGGCTTTGAAAACGCGACCATAACGCCGTAACTGCCTTCGGCTGGAAAAAAAGTTTTTATGCGTGATGCCCACACGCATTTTACTTTTTGGTCGTTATTTCCACGGTAGACTGGGCCGGAGCGCTGATTGAAATATTTCCGCGCCTCGAAGCCCTCGCGGCTTTCTTCGGCGCCTTGCGCACCGCCTTCTTTGTTTTCTTTGCCTCAGCTTTGCGTGTTTTTCGCGGGCGCGCTGCTTTGGCTGCCGGAACGGTTGTTGAAACCCCAGCCTTGGGCTTCAAAGCCTGTTTGCGCTTGGCGGGTTTTACGGCCGAAACCTTGGCCGCCTTAGCCGAAACGCGCTTGATGGCGGTTTTGAAAGAAGTTTTTTCCACAACCCCTTTCGAAAGAGTGGTAATGCGCTTTCCTTGCTTTCTGATTTGCCTTCGCACTTTCTTGAAGTCTTCGAGCTTTTTGGCGATGGAGTTAAGCTTGCGGTCGAGCCGGCGCACCGACGCCTTGCGGGCTTTTTCTGCGGCATTGACCTTTCCGCCTTCAGTGACGACCAAGTTGCCGAGGTTGTCAATCTGGGTTTTCAGCGACTCGATTTTTTCGTCCAAAGCTGCCGAAGGCTGTGATTGCATTTGAGCTTGGGAGAGCTTCTCTTCGATTGAAGACTGGAGGACTGCGATTTCGGAAATCCTGCTTTTCAGGGTTCCGACCAAATCCCTGTTTTCGGCGATTATTTCCCTAAGCTCCTCATCGCGCGAAGGCGAGCCCAAGAGCGTTTGTTCGACCGCTGCAATCCTGTCTGAAAACTCGGACAGCTTCTCATCTATCGAGGAAAAGCGCGAATCGAATTGCGAGAGGTGGGAAGACACTTGCGAAGAAACTTGGGCGGAAACGTCCGCGCTTGCGGGCGACGGCTGCATTTCGGGTTGAGCTTGCGTTTGGAAGACAGTCTGCGCAGGGGGGGCGGATACGATTACCACGCTGGGAGGCAGTGTGGGGGAAGCAACTCCTTGCTTCACTTGCTTTACTGCTTCCTTGAAGCCGTCTTCATAATAGCGTTTTTTGAGTTGCTCTATTTCAACGAGAATTTCAGTAGACAGCTGGTCAACTTCCTTTTCAAACTCGAAATCTGCCATTGAGCCCAACCTCCCGGGGTCTACGTCCTTCTTGACCGCATTGCTGACGGTGAACACCGACCTTGCAATCGTTTGTTTGTCGCCGGAATCCAACTTAAACCCCACCTTACAGGGTTACTCTGCTTGGAATCGTATTTAAGATTTTGCTTTTGGTGAGGGAAAAGCCGGAAGCGCTATCGCGAGAGTTTCAGCCCCGCCTTGCGCGCGAACTGCTCGGGATTCGAAACCGAGAAAACGATTTTCTTGAACAAGCCGCTTTTCTTGTCGATGAAAAGCGATCGCTTGTGATGCGACACGAAAGCAAGGGTAAAACCGTCCCACCACCAAATGCGGATTCCCCATCCCGTCCAAAACGGGATTTTCTGCACTACGCTCGCGCGCGTTATGTCGCGCTTTCGGATGCGGTAGGCGAAAGGCCCGGTTTTCGCGAAAACGCTTTGCGCGTCCGCGCCGAAACGCATGTCGAAAAACAGCCACAGCGAAGCCATGCCCGCCGCCAACGCGACCGTGGTTACGGCTTTCGCCTGGAACAGGGCTTGGGGGATTAAGGATTGCGCGAGCACGAAAATGCCGGCGAGAAGGACGAAAGTGCAGGCAAGCAGGATTTTGATGAAAAAGCCGTACTCCGCCTTCTCCTCGAAACGCTTGTCGTAATTCATTTAAACAACAAAGCAGTAATGAAGCGAAACTTATTTTAAGTTTCGGAAGTGGGGTGCGAACGCAAATGACTTTGGAATTCATTACGGCAACTGGGAAACTCGAGGAACAGGACGCAGAATGCATCGTGGCAAGCGCTTTCGAAGGAAAGCTTTCTCCGGACGCCGAGCGCATCGACAGGCTATTGAACGGCGAGATTTCGGCGGCCATGAAAAGAAAGGAATTCGAGGGCAAAAGCGGCTCGCTGATGGTATTGCGCACTCTGGGCAAGCTCAAGGCGAGAAAAATCATAATCCTGGGCTTGGGCAAGGAGAAGGATTACTCGAAGCAAATCGCCGAAAGCGCGGCTGCAACCGCATTCCAGGCGGTCAAGAACGACTGCGAAAGCATCGCATTCAAAGTTTCGCACTCCGACTTGCCGGCGGTGGTCGGAACGGCAATAGTCTGCTCTTACGACTTCCAGGAGTGGAAGACTGTAGAGCGAAAGGAACAGAAGCTGAGGAAAGTTTCTTTCGTGTTCCAAACGCAGGATGAAGCCAAGAAAGCCGCTACGGCAATAGGGCAAGCGCGGATTGTGGCAAACGCCCAAAACTACTGCCGCGAGCTGAATAACTCCAATCCGGCGACCGCAACGCCTGCGTTCATCGCCGAACAGGCGCAGAAGCTGGACGGCGGGAAAATACGCGTGGAAGTCTGGGGCATGGAACAGCTGAAAAAAAAGGGTTACAACGCGATAGTCAGCGTGGGCAAGGGAAGCATCAACGAGCCCAAGCTCATACTGATGGAGTATAAAGGCGGGAAGCCCGGAGACAAGCCTTACGCGATAGTCGGGAAGGGCGTTTGTTTTGATACGGGCGGGTTGGATTTGAAGCCCGGAAAGTACATGAACTTCATGCAGTACGACAAGAGCGGCGCTTGCGCGGTCATCGCCACCATCAAAGCAATCAAGGAACTCGAACTGCCGGTTAACGTGGTCGCCATCGCGCCCATGGTTGAAAACATGCCTTCAGGCGGTTCGTACAAGCCCGGCGATTTCATAAAAACCGCCAGCGGGAAAACCATTGAAATCACTAACACGGATGCGGAAGGAAGGGTGATTTTAAGCGACGCCTTGTATCATGCGACGACGCTCAAGCCCAAAGGCATAATCGACTTGGCTACGCTCACGGGCGCGTGCGTGGTGGCGTTAGGCACGCATGCCGCAGGGTTGATGACGAACAACGCGCAGTTTGCGGAGAAAGTCAAGAGCGCGGCGCACGAGAGCGGGGAGAGGGTTTGGGAACTGCCAATGTGGCGCGAGTACGAAGATTTGGTGAAGAGCGACATTGCAGACGTGCACAACGCCGACGAGTCTCCGGACGCGGGCGCCATCGAAGGCGGCTGGTTCTTGCGTTCGTTCGTGCCCGACGAAATTCCGTGGGTGCACTTGGACATCGCGGGAACCGCGAACGTCGAGCATCCCACTTCGACATTCCGCGCCGGCGCGACGGGCTGGGGAGTAAAGCTTTTGACCGAATTCTTCAAGAAGCAAGCGGGAAAGTAGAAAACAATGAATGAAACCCAGCTTGAATCAATCTTGAAGGAAAACGACGCTAGCTACGAAATCAAACGCCACAAGCCTGTTTTCAACATCCACGAAGCCTGCCTTGAGCTCGGCATAAAGCCGGAAGATGAAGTGAAAAACCTGCTGATGAAAGACTCGAAAGGATTCTTTCTCCTGATCGCGTGCGGGAACACTAAAGCAGACTTCAGCGCATTAAGCAAAGCGCGTGGCGGAGGTAAAGTCTCTCTTGCAAGCGCAGAGGAAGTAAAGCAAAACACGGGCGTAGACGTCGGCTCGGTAAACTTATTTTCTTATCCAGTGGTTTTCGTGGACGAAAGGATTCTTTCGTTGAAAACAGTCAATACGCATCCGGACGACAATTCGGTCACGTTCTTCATCGAAACAAGCAAAGCGCTTGGGCTGTTGAAGGAAAAGACGATCGGAAGCTTTTGCAAAGAAAAAACTTAAACGCTTGCGAACGCTTTCTTCATTTTTTCTACGCCCGCGCGGATGTCGTTTTGCGAAGCCGCGTAGCTGAAGCGCAAGTACCCTTCGCCCAGCGAGCCGAACGCGGTGCCATGCAATATGGCAAGGTCGTGCTCGTGCAAAAGCCAGTGCTGCAGCTGCTGGGAATTCTTTCCAGTGCGCTTGCAGATTTCCTTGACGTTGGGGAAAGCGTAGAACGCGCCCTTGGGCATCACGCACGACACGCCATCGATTTCGTTGAGCAAACCCACGATGAGCTTGCGCCTCGCGTCAAATTCCTTAAGCATGGTGTCGACGGCGGCCTGCGGGCCTTTGTACGCTTCGATGCAGGCGTATTGGTTAAAATTCACCACGCCCGAGTAAGTGTTTATTGCGACTGAAGAAACTTTCTTTGCCACTTCAACAGGCATCGCACCGAATCCCATTCTCCATCCGGTCATGGAATACGCTTTGCCCCAGCCGTCGGCGTAAATCACTTGGTCCTGGATTTCGGGAAACGAATAAATGCTTTCGTGCTTGCCGTCGTAAACAATGCGCGCGTAAATCTCGTCGCTCAAAACCATCATCTGCTGATTCTCCAGCGTCAAATCGCGTACGACTTTCAAATCGTCACGCGTGAGCACTCCACCCGTGGGGTTAGCGGGGGTGTTCAGCATCAAAAGCTTGGTCTTGCTATTCACCGCCGACTTCAAAGCCTCGTGGTCGAAACTGAATTTCTTTTCCTCCACGATTGGAAGGGAAACGGGTTTTGCGCCGGCCAAGTAGACTGAAGAATGGTATGCGCCGTAGCCGGGGTTGGGGACTATAGCCTCGTCGCCGGGATTCAACAGCGCGAAAGCAGCCATGAAAAGCATGGGCTTGGTGCCGGGAGTGATTACTACTCCGTCAGGGTCGACGTCGACGCCATACCGTTTTTTCAGTTCTTCGACAACCGTTTGCCTCAATTCGAAAATTCCGTTTGACGTCGTATAACCCGTTTTATTCTCGTGGATTGCCTTGATCGCGGCTTCCTTCACGTTCTCGGGAGTTGGAAAGTCTGGCTGGCCTATGTGCATTTTCGTTACTTTGTGCCCCTGCCGTTCGAGCGCCGCGACTTCGATGCCTACTGCGAAAGGGCTGTCCGTGCCTGCGTTGGAAAGCCGGTCGGCGAACGAGTAGTTGAAAGCCATCTTGCAAAACCACCTTTTGTGAATTGGAAAACTGCCATTCAAGTAGGCGGCAAAAGCATTAAAACGCTTTCAACAACGACAACAAGCGAAAACAATTATTTGGGTTTTGAAAACTTGTCGAGAACGACGCCCAAGGCAAGCAAAACCAAAATTGCAGCGCCCAAAGGTGCGGTAGAGTGGTTGACTATAGCGAAGGCGGTAGAGCTTGTGGCGTCCATAGCCGGAAGTGCTTTGGCCGGCACTTCGACGCCTGCTGAAGGGCTCGGAGAAACCGCGTTTTCCTCGGCGAAACCTAAGGCTGAAAACAAAAGAACGAAAATAAAAGCAAAAGAAAGCGCTTTCAATTCAACCAACTTCAAGCTT
>Ga0209542_10015397_pt1 | contig 12836 bp, 14 predicted proteins | sample RifCSPhighO2_01_FD_184028 | JGI IMG/M metagenome (GOLD analysis project Ga0209542, IMG submission 184028) | Soil microbial communities from Rifle, Colorado - Rifle CSP2_plank highO2_0.1 (SPAdes) (version 2) | ecosystem: Environmental > Terrestrial > Deep subsurface > Rock core/Sediment ...
TCGATTTCTTTTTCCAACCTGAAGTCCGTTCCGGGAATTTCGCGGTTATCATTGATGCCGTTTTCCCAAATTTTTAAAATCACTTCTTTTCCAGAAACGCCGAAGGGACTGCAGGAAAGATTGCCGTTGACCCAGAGATACAAATTCCGTATCTGCGGATTGAGAGCGAGATTGCGGAGTATGACATTGACGCCCTGCCGGCTGTAGAGAGTGCCGATGATCGCGGAACGTTTCATCAATTCCGGGTATTCCTTAATGGCGCGCTCCGGTTCGTTCCAAACGGTGCAAAAGCCGACATTTTTTCCTTCGCCGAGAATAACCCTGTATTTGTCGGGCTGATAAAGTTGTTCAAAAGAAATCATTGGAAACATTATAACCGTATCGGCTCGTTTCGAACAAGTGGGGAATTTTTATTGTCTGCAACGCACTGCGCTATAGCTCATTAGAAACTGTTACCGAAATCCGTGGCTCATATTTGGATTTTCCGTAGCGCTTTTGAACATCATACAACATTTGCAATCGCTTATCTATTTCACGCTTGAGCAGTAGAGGATTAAGCATCTTATGTTCTTTACGTAAGCGTTCTTTGACTTCGTCAGCAACCCCAGAATGCGCAAGAATTCTCACGTAAGGAGTCATAGCTTTTTTCTCATAGGTTCTGCGGTATCTCGCGCCAATCCTTTCTTTTTTGAGCGTTCGTCTGACTGCGACAAAATGCATAAGATAAGGCGTGAGCACATCGTATACTTTGTTCAATGCCGCAACAGACTGTTTGCAATCCAAGCGCATATACCCCACATGCTTCCGTATCACGTGTCCATTCCGTTCTTCAACGTACATATTGTCGTTCTTCTTGCCTGGGCGAGAACGCGATAGTTCAATATGCTCCTGTTCGCACCAATCAGCCACGAAGCGATTGATAAACTCGCTTCCAGAGTCAGGGTGCGCCCCGAGCAACTGGAAAGGTATCCTCTTTTTGATATATGCCATGCCATTTTGCGTGGCTTCCTGCCCTTTGTTCCATTGAGCGCGCGGGATAACAGACAGAGTTGCCGCATCCGTGTAATTGAGCGTATATACAAGATCTCCCAATAAAGAACTGCCGCAATGAACTACCGTATCAACCTGTCCCCAGCCCGGAGGCTTATCTTCCCAGGGCCCGGTGAATATGGGAATTATGTGTTTCAAGGCAGAGGGGCTTGTCGCAGACAGTCCTTTTCTTCCCCTATGGATGCGGAAGAACTTTCCCACTCTCCTTTTTACGGTTGATTCACTCATCCGCAGGAGCTTATCCGTTGCTTCAGAGCTATGCATCCATTGCTTGTCCCGCTTCAGAATAGAAACATATTCGGCAATAACCGGACACAATAGCTCTCCACAAACCCGATTGCCTGCTTCCCAGATAAACTTAAGGGCAGCCGTAACGTCTGCCGTATAGAATGTTTTCTTTCCCCGCTTGTCTTCATGGGCAGAATCTTGCATCTGCAGGGCGCGGAACTTTCTCACTGCCGCCTTGCGGTGCATACCGGTTACTTCAGAGACCGCATCAAGAATCTCGGTTTTCCGACCTTTGTTTGCTGCCCAATATTCACTGCCGTACTGTTTGAATATCTCCTTTTTGGTTGCCATAGTCATGGAAACTACGGTAACCCATTTATGAGCTATCCACTCCTATTACGGTAACAGTTTCAATGAGCTAGAACGATTGCTTTCAAATTATCGTATTTTGGTTGTATAATCAATACGATTTGCCCCCGTAGCTCAACGGCATCAAAAATATGTCCTCGTAGTTCAACGGACAGAACGAGGGACTTCTAATCCCTAAATAGAGGTTCGATTCCTCTCGAGGACGCACGTTAGAATGTTGTTAGCAAAACACCGACTTTAAGGACGGTGTTTTGCGTTACAAATTCTTATGCCAAGCAGAATGCGGGGCGAAACGCATTCAGCCGGTCACTATTTTCCCTCGTTAAGCTCATAAAAATTCTCAAACAATTTGGCCACCAATATCGGTCCGGTGCCGCCGGGCGTGGGAGTGTAGAAATTCAGTAGCTGGTAGCTTGTAGCTGGTAGCTGAGTATCAAAATCCCCGGAGATAATAATTTTTTTATCTGCGTTAATCTGCGCCTGCCCCGCACCGAACTTGTTCTGGTGCGGGGTTTCGTCCGCGTTAGTCCGCGGTGGCGCTTGCGCCACAGTGTAGCCAAAATCAATTACGCCCACACCGTCTTTTAACATTTCGGGTTTAATAAGTCCGGCTTGGCCTGTACCCAATATAACTACATCCGCGTTTTTAATAACCGACAGATCGCTGAACTTATCCAGAAGCATTATTTCTTTGGCTTTTCCCATTAACCAAGTGGCAATAGGTTTGCCGATTAAAAAACCTAATCCGACGACAGCTATTTTTGTATCCTGATACTTGATACCTGACACCCGACACACTGTATCCACTGTTCCGACAGCCGGCGGTAAAACAGGATTCCGTCCCGCGTAAAAAGCCCCAAGCGCCCGTTCGCCGAGAACGTCAACATCTTTTTCTCGTGGAATAACATTCAGGATATAGTGCTTGTTTATCTGTTCCGGCAGGGGAAGCTGTACGATGACCCCGCCGCATGTTTTTTGCGCAGAGATTCTGCCGACTTCCTTCCGTAGGCCGTCATTACCAAGCTCCGGCGAAAGGCGATAAATGCGGTAATCAATGCCGAGTTCAGCCGCTGTTTTTTGTTTTAGTTTCTGAAAACTTTCCGAAGCCGGGTCGTCTCCGATAAGGACGCCCGCGAAAAACTTTTCCGGCTTAGGCCTCTTTTTGAGTTCCTCAAGTATTTCCGATGCAATTTGTTTTCCATTTATAATCATTGTTTTTTATCAATATTATTTATATCTTTTTCCCCGTTTTCTCACAATTTTTTTATCCTTATTTTGTATCTTTTTTTGTATCTTATGTCTGTAGCTTTTTAAGCTACAGACAGAATTAACACGCCAAGGCAAAAAGATAAAAAGATGGCTAGGATTTTATTGATTTAATTATAACTTTAATTTCATTATAGAGCGGGTATTTTTGATTAAGACGGTAATATTTTTGGCGATTGCGTTCGGACGAAATAAAAATACCATGGCGCGTAAAGATTCTTAGTTCGCGGGAAATATAAGTTCCGTTGAAAGAAAGGGTTCTTGCGAGTTCTCGTACATAGTATTCCGCGTTCGGGTTTGAAAAATAATATCCAAGAAGCTTCAAATGCAGTTTTGAACGAAAATTTATAGGCATTTGTGTTTGTTGATATTTTGCTTGCTCTCTACTCTTTCTTAATACTTAGTAATGCTTAATATGCCACACACACAGCGTCTGTAGCTTAATAAGCTACAGACGCATAATTACAATTTATCACAATTGGCATTCGGGCTTTCTTTTTAAAATTCTCCAACTTAATGACTGTAGCTTTTTAAGCTACAGATGTCAAAATAAAATATAAATAATTATTTTTTTCGCGCATCTTTACGCGCCGAGAATCAATCGGACATTAAAAACTAGAAATGCGGAGGGATGGGGAACTTGCGGCAGAGTTTTTTGACGCGCTGGTTCACGTTTTATAAAAAGTTTACTTTTCAATCCACGGTACGGGGAATTTGCTCGCGAGAGCGCGTACCTTTTCTTTGGTTTCCCGGATAAGGGTGTCGTTTTCAAGAGATGCCTTAAATGTTTTCAAAGCATCGGCGCGTTTTTCTTTTTCGTCCGGTAGCGCGGTCGTAGCGAAGCGTTTTACTATCGTGGCTATCATAACGCCAATTGTTTTCATTTCGTTTTCTTTCATTCCGCGCGTCGTAAGCGCAGGCGTACCGAGTCGTATGCCGCTCGGATAAAAAGGCGAAGATGGGTCCGCGGGAATGGTATTTTTATTCACGGTGATTCCTGCCGCGTCCAGCGCAAGTTGGCCGAATACTCCTCGTCCCGGACCGAAAGGTACAAGGTCAAGAAGGATGAGATGATTCTCTGTCCTATTGCCGACGAGCTTCAGGCCTTCGCTCATGAGAGTTTCGGCGAGCGTTTTCGCGTTGAGGACGACTTGTTTTCCGTATGCCTTGAATTCCGGCGTACTCGCTTCTTTCAGCGCCACCGCGATCGCCGCGGTTTGGTGGTCATGCGGGCCACCCTGAAGTCCCGGGAAAATGGCGCGGTCTATTTTTTCTGGCAGTTCTGGGTCTTTTTTAATGCCGGCTTCCGTAACCATAATCATTCCTCCGCGGGGACCGCGCAGGGTTTTGTGAGTCGTTGTCGTAATGATGTGGGCGTATGGGACCGGGTCGGCATGAACTCCCGCCACAATGAGTCCTGCTACGTGGGCGATATCGGCAACAAGATGGGCGCCAATACTTTCCGCTATTTCTGCGAACTTCGCATAATCGTAGTTGTAAACGTATGCGGTTGCTCCTGCCCAGATAAGTTTCGGTTTGTGCTCTTTCGCTATTTTCCAAAGGTCATCGAAATCTATTCTGCCGTCGGGCGTTACGTGATATTGGACGCTTTTATAAAAAATAGCGGTCGCTGATACTTTCCAGCCGTGCGTCAGGTGGCCTCCGTTCGTAAGGTCGAGCCCCGTAATCATGTCTCCAGGATTACAGGTAGCAAGATATACCGCGAGATTCGCTGGGCTTCCCGAATAAGGCTGGACATTCGCGTGCGGAACACGGAAAAGTTTCTTCGCCCGTTCCTGGGCCAGGATTTCTATGTCGTCAATAAACTCGTTTCCTCCGTAGTAGCGTTTCTTGGGATACCCTTCGGAATATTTATTCGCGAGGATGGATCCCATCGCTTCCATCACCTCGGCAGAAGTATAGTTTTCGGAAGGAATCATTTCAAGTCCTTCTTTTTGTCGCCGCTCCTCTTTCTTGATGAGCCCGTAAATTTCTGGGTCGTTTTTTTTGAGATTGTCGTACATGGTGGGTTTTTACGCTGGCAAGATTAATTTTTCAAGAATTTTGTCTTTCATGGGCTATTGGAAATTTTTATTGGGGTGCCTATCGGGATTCGAACCCGATCCGAGAATGCCACAGATTCTAGTGCTGCCATTACACCATAGGCACCATTTCATAGAGATCCTCTTTCAAGGCCTCGGCTTTTATTCTATACTTATAGAAATCAAAAATCAAAAGTTTTGGGCCAAATTAAAATGATCCACTTATCCGACAAAAAATGCGTTACTTGCGAAGGCGGAGTGCCGCCGTTAAGCGAAACCGAAATAAAAACCTATCTTTCGCAGATAAAAGAGGGCTGGAAAGCAATGGATAGCAAGAAAATCCAAAAGGAGTTCAAATTTGGCGACTTCAAAGAAGCCATGGAATTCGTCAATAAAGTGGCCGTTATAGCCGAGCAGGAAGGCCACCATCCCGACATCCATATTTTCTATAATATAGTTAAAATCGAACTTTGGACTCATGCCATAGAAGGTTTGTCGGAAAACGACTTTATCCTGGCCGCGAAAGTAGATAAAATTACTGCATAAATGACTTTGCCTGCCCAGTAGCATCCCCATAGGGATTGCTTCGGGGTTTTGGCTACAAAAATTTGACAATATATGGCCACAGAGATTATAATTTGCCCTATCGGTTTGGGTTGCTTCGGACGGTTCGACCCCTTCGACAGGTTCGGCAAGCTCACTGCAGGCAAGCTCAGGGCAAGCAAGCTCACTGTAAATGAAAAATCAATATTCATGGTAAACAAAGAGGCAGTTGCCAACCGCCGGGAAGGGATGGTGGAAGAAGCGCTGCCTGCTTTGAGCTTTCGCGTCAAATTGGACGGCGAAGAGAACATGGTTCTGGCGCATCTAAGCGGCAAAATGAGGATGAATCACATCCGCATAATGCCCGGCAACAGAGTGATTGTTGAAATGGGTCCTGATGGCAGGCGCGGTAGGATAGTCCGAAGGTTGTAAAAATAATCGCTACGAAATAGTACGAAAGTACAAAAGGGTGATTTTTGTATATTCGTAGTTATTCGTATTTCGTAAAATTATGAAAGTAAGAAGTTCAATAAAAAAAATATGTAAAGACTGTCAGGTAACCAAGCGCCGCGGCCGGCTTTACGTCATTTGCAAAAATCCGAAACACAAACAAAGACAAGGATAAAATAAGTTAAAAGTTTGTAAAGTTTATAAAGTAAAAAGAAAAACTTTATGAACCTTATAACTTTATAACCTTAAAACTAAAATATAAAAAATGCGTTTACTCGGAATAAACATACCGGATAATAAGAGAGTTGAAATCTCTCTGACTTATATTTATGGCATTGGTCCAACGAGGAGCCGCAAGATTCTCGCTTCCTCCAAAATAAGCCCTGACAAGCGCGCCAAGGACCTTACTCCTGAAGAAGTTAATACCGTAAAGAATTTTATTGAAAAGAATTACCAGACGGAAGGAGAATTGAGGCAGGTAATCAGAAAAAACATACAGCATATGAAGGACCTCCAAACATATCGCGGGACCAGACACGCGAGGCGTTTGCCTGTTCGCGGACAGCGAACCAAGACGAATTCGAGAACCGTAAGAGGCAACGTCAGGAAAACGGTCGGAAGCGGAAAGAGAAAAGTAGACCTGAAATAAGTTAAAAGTTTGTAAAGTTTATAAAGTAGAAAGAAAAAAACTTTATAAACCTTATAACTTTATAACCTTAAAACTAAAATATAAAAGCATGGGAAAGAAAAAAGTAGCAGAAAAACCGGACGCAGCGGCAAAAGACAAAGCCGTGGAAGCCGCTCCGAAAACCGGAGCCAAAAAATCAAAGCTGGTTGAGAAGGCCAAAATCTATATCAACGCGACGTACAACAACACGATGATTACCGTTACCGATATGAAGGGTAATGTACTGGTTTGGGCTTCTGCCGGTTCGCTCGGCTTTGTAGGACCGAAAAAGGCAACGCCATTCGCGGCTTCGAAAATTGTTTCGATTGTCGCCGAAAAGATGGCGGTATATGGAATTAACGAAGCGGAGGTTTTCGTGAAAGGAGTCGGCAGCGGAAGAGATTCCGCGCTCCGTTCTTTCATAAACAGGGGACTTAACGTTACCAACATAAAAGACAAGACACCGATTCCTCATAACGGCCCTCGTCCGCCGAAAGTAAGAAGGATATAAAGTAAAATACCTATTAAATTCATTAAGTTAAAAGTTTGTAAAGTTTATAAAGTAGAAAGAAAAAAACTTTATAAACCTTATAACTTTATAACCTTAAAACTAATAAACCCATGATTAGAGGAGCAAAAGAAAAAAAAGAAAGAGCGCTCGGCGAGCACCTTCACCTGAAGGGGTACCGCTGCCAGACGCCAAAATGCGCCCTGGTAAGGCGTCCGTTCAAACCCGGTCCGCATGGGCAGAAGAGGGGACGCAGGACTATTTCCGATTTCGGAAAACAGCTTAAAGAGAAGCAGAAATTCAAACTGAGCTACGGAATCGACGAAAGCAATCTCAGGAAACTTCTCGGAGAGGCCGTCAGAAGCCAGACATCCACCGTCGAGAAACTTATTGAGCTTGTGGAGCGCCGCCTGGACAACATTCTTTACCGCATGGGTTTTGCCGCTTCGCGTTCGCAAGGCAGGCAGCTTATATTGCATGGACACGTTTTTGTTAATAAGAAACGCGTAAGGTCGCCCGGTTTTTCCGTCAAAGTTAAAGACGTTATAAGCGTCAGGGAAGAATCGAGAGAAAAAGCCACATTCAAGAATCTCAAAGAATCTTTGCAAAATTACCAGCAGCCCGCATGGCTGGTGGTCGATAAAGTCAAATTGGAAGGCACGGTTCTCGATTTGCCGCGGGAAGCCGAATTGCCAGTCGAAATAAACTTATTGGTCGAATCATTCAACAAATGAAAATCAACGAATAACGAATGGCGTACGAATATACGAATAGTTCAACACTGCTCACCATAAATATAAATTCGTAAATTCGCAAAAGATTCGTTATTCGATGATGAAATAAAAAATAAAATTATGAACTACACTTATCTAAGCGAAACAGTCGCGATAAAAACGGTTTCCGAAGACGACAAAAACGGAGTATTCGAAGTAGAAGGATTGTACTCGGGTTACGGTCTTACGATTGGCAATGCCATTCGCCGCGCGCTTCTTTCTTCGCTTCCCGGGGCGGCGATTACTTACATAAAAGTTAAAAACGCAACCCACGAATTTTCCACATTACCCGGCTTAAAAGAAGACCTGGTTGAATTGACGCTTAATTTCAAAAAACTCCGCTTTAAGATGTATACCGACGAATCTCAAACACTCACGCTGAAAGTAAGGGGCCAAAAAGAAGTGACTGCGGGCGATATAAAAATAAATTCCGACGTGGATATAGTGAATCCAGACGGATACATTGCTTCGTTGACCTCCAAAGACGCCGAATTGGATATAGAAATAACGGTTGAAAAAGGTTTGGGATATTCTTCCGTGGAATCAAGAAAGGAAAAGAAATTAACAGTCGGTCTCATAGGTATCGACGCTTTCTTTTCACCCGTCAGAAAGGTAAATTACATTGTCGAAAACATGCGCGTAGGAGAACACACAGACTACAATCGTCTGCGTCTGGAAATAGAAACGGACGGCACAATTAGTCCTTCATCGGCTCTCCATAAAACGGCCAATATCCTAAACGACCATTTCCAGAAAGTTTCAGCCGTACAAGTAAGAGAGATTGAAACGCCGCCTTCATCAAAGAAGATTAAAAAAGAAGACGAAGGAGAAACTCCTAAAAAGAAAACAAAGGCAAAAAAATAATAAAATGTTACTAATTTACGAATCTGTATGAATATACAAATAGTCAAAGTAAAATTCGTATATTCGTAATAAATTCGTAATTTCGTAAAACCATGCAACACCGCAAGAAAGGCAAAAAATTTCATAGGCTTACCGGCCGCAGAAAATCATTTATGAGAAATCTCGTATGCAATTTGGTGCGCGACGGCAAGATAGAAACGACCGAAATAAGAGCCAAAGCCATAAGGCCTCTTGCCGAAAAAATGGTTACCATTGCCAAGAAGGGCGACCTTGCTTCTCGCCGGCTTCTTTTGCGCCGTTTGCATGATAAAGATACCGTGGGAAAATTGATGGAAGACATAGGGCCGCGATATAAAGAGAGAAAAGGAGGATTCCTACGCGTAATAAAATCAGGAAAAAGCCGTAAGCGCGACAGCGCGAGTGTTGCATTTATTGAATTTGTATAGTAAAAATATTTACGAAATACGAATATAGTACGAATATACAAATTCGTACATTCGTAAAAATTAGTATTTAGTAAAAAAATGGAATATCCAATTGACGCAAAAAATAAAAGACTCGGCAGGCTCGCCTCTGAAATCGCGGTGATACTTCAGGGCAAAAAGTCCGCCGATTACGAGCCTCGCCTTGTCGGCAAGGATAAAGTAATACTCAAAAATTATCGCGAGATTACTTTGACTGGGAAAAAATTCAAGGAAAAAGAATATCACCGGCACACCGGATACATTGGGCACCTCAAAACGAGAACATTTGAGGAAGCATTTCAAAAAGACCCAAAACAGGTCATCCGCGAAGCAGTCCGCAGGATGTTGCCGAAAAACTTTTTGAACAGTCGCCGCTTAAAGAATTTGACATTTATTGAATCATAAATAAAATCCGAACACGTTTAAAATTTTGAATTTAGATATTGTTTAGGATTTCAGATTCGGAATTTATAATTTATCAAAGTTATGACAAAAAAAGCAGAAACAATCCATTCTCCGAAAAAAGCGGAGAGATATTTTGAGGGAGTAGGCAGGCGGAAAACCGCAGTGGCCCGCGTTCGCATAACCAAAGGAAACGGAGCATTCGTGGTTAACGGGAAGAAATCGGAAGAATATTTTAACAGACCCCTTTCCAGCCAGGTTGCATTGTCTCCGCTCGATAAATTCTCTATTTTGGATAAGTTCAACGTCAGCGCAAAAGTAAGCGGCGGGGGAACAACAGCGCAGGCGGAAGCGGTCAGATTGGGCGTTGCCCGCGCGCTTGTTGTATCGGACGCCACCTACAGAGACAGGCTTCGTCCCACGGGATTTTTGACCCGCGACCCGAGAATGGTTGAAAGAAAAAAATACGGACTCAAGAAAGCAAGGAGGGCGCCACAATGGAAAAAACGATAATTTTACTTATGCTTTTTTCCATCTCTTCGAGCCTGAGCCTCAGAGCCGAAGGCCTGAATTTATTGAATGAATGGAAGAAACACTGATTCCCATTACTTACCGATGAACAAAAAAACAGCCTTTCGTGGCTGTTTTTGCTTGAAGATATTACTTCGGAAACACGATTTTCCTTAGCTGGTTTTCTTTTACGAAATAAAGCGTGTTTGATTTGGCATCATACTTGGCATTGCTTCCGCTTGCTATTGTTGGGAAATTCTCCAGATTTTTGTCGTTAATGTCGAGAAATTTTATTTCGTCCGGATAAATTATGAAAATGTGATTTTCGTCTTTGTACCATTCTACGCGTTCTATTTTTTCCGTAGAAGGCAAGCGGAAGCGCCAATAATCTTTTTCCCGATTAAAAGCGAAAATCTCGAGAGCTTGATTTTCCAGCGCCGCGACCCTGTCGCCGCTCGGAGAGAATTCGAAATCGCGTACGTCGCTGGCGAGTTTTTGCGGCTCGCCTCCCGAAGAAATAGTGTAAAGTCCGCCGTCGCCTTGCAGTATTCCCAGTTCGTCGTCGTTCCTGAAAAATAATTTTGTTAATTTGCCGGCAATATTTGTTTCGCTTTGAACCGAGCGCGAAGAACGGTTATAAAAGGTAAGAACTGATTCGCCTGTTTTATAATCGGCGTTCGCCCAGGATATCCACGAAGGCGAGGCCGCCATCTCCGATACCGGGACGCTGGAAGAAGCCAGCCTTGAAATTTCCCCATTTCTCAAGTCAAGAGAAAAAATTTTGTCGGCGGTTCTTAATACGGCCTGGTTGCCTGACGCGGGGTCTTTTATTATTTCTTTTATCTTGGAAAGCTGAATGCCGTAGGCAATAAGTTTTTGATTCAATATCGTTGAGGTGGGAGTATTGCCGGATAAATAATTAATGAAATATGTCTGGGGGGAATTGCTCTCTGTCAAAACAATATTGGAGCCGCCGTTTTGCAATATGACTTTATTGCCTTTAATTTTTTCTCCGTTAAAAAGAAGGGTATTGTTGTCTGCGTCCACCATAAGCTTTCCGTCGTCCACCCAAAAATTTTTTACCGTTCCGGTTGCCGCGCTCTCTGAATTTTTAGGAACGAGAACCGCGTATTTTATTTCCGAGACCAAAGATGGATTTACTTGAACGTGTTCCGTCCAGTCCAGATAGTCCTCGCCTACAAAAGAAATTTTATAATTTTTGGGGAAAAGATTGCCGATGAATCTGCCCCGGTCCAGAAGTCCGGGGTTTTTGTCCACTTTTTTATCGTTAATAAAAACAAGCGCGTCTTCAGGGAAACTTCGCAGATATATGCCGCCGACTTTCCTTAGCCCGAATGTTTCAAAATCCAAGCGCCAACCCTGTGCGTAAAAAACCACCAGGGTGCCGACAGCCGCAAAAACCGCGCAAAGGGCGTAAAATATGGTGTTTCTGGTTCTCTTAGTCATTGTTTTTTGAATATATTTACTAAATACTAATTTTTACGAATGTACTAATGTTTTTAAGCGCTATTCGTATATTAGTACTTTTTCGTATTTCGTAAATCATTATGGTATACTATCAACAGTCCTGCTTAGAGTTCGGATCAAACAATTTTGTCAGGGAGGGCGATATTACTTTAACTCTTGGGTTAAAGTTGTGCCCACCCACTTGGTTTTATGCCGGGCAAAATCTAGGCGGGACACTAAAGGCTGTCGGTTGAATCCGGCAGTTTTTATTTTCGTTAGGATTACGCGAACGTAATCGTTCGAGCTTTGCGAGATTACAGTTCCTTTCGCCCCGCCTGCGGCGAGGCACGTTAGGAACTGTTCGAGCTTTGCGAGATTACAGTTCCTTTCGCCCCGCCTGCGGCGAGGCACAAGAACCGCTAAGCTCATAAATTCGCAAAGCAGATTCTAATGTCGGGGTGGGGAGAATTGAACTCCCGCTAAAGGCACCCCATGCCCTCGTACTACCACTATACTACACCCCGTTCCGCGTCAAAAATCCAAATTCTAAGCACGAAATTCCAAACAAATAACAAATTACATTGTTTCAAATTTCGAATTTGTGATTTATTATTTTGATTTTACGGTTTTCCCGCGGCGTATCGTTCTCATGCACTGGACGCAAATAAGCTTCCGTACGCCCTCGACTTTTGCGAACTGAAGATTCGGATATTTTCTTGATTTTGAAGTTGGGTTGTAGTGTCCGCGAAGAAGCTTACGCTTCCCGACCATTATTGAACCCTTCCCGCACTTCGCGCACTGTCTCATAATATTAGTTTTAAGGTTATAAAGTTTTAAGGTTCATAAAGTTTTTTTCTTTCTACTTTATAAACTTTACAAACTTTCAACTTATTTTACTCCGCCTTGACCTTTAGCTTTTTAGCTTTTTTCTTTTGAAGTTTCGGAAGTTTTACGGTCAGAATGCCGTTTTTGAAATTTACCGAAGCATTATCCGGGTCAACTTCCTCGGGCAGAATTACCGACCTGGAAAATCTTCCCCAATAACACTCCTGATAAAAATAATCTTCCTCTTTGATTTTTTCGTCATGATGCCGTTCTCCTTTAATCGTTATCAAATCGCTTGAAACGTCTATATCAAGGTCTTCCGGTTTTACTCCGGCTATCGCCGATTCTATGACTATTTCGGTCGGCGTTTGATAAACGTCTATGGTAAGCTTTCCTTCAGCCGCGATT